>ERZ807291.8617-NODE-8617-length-11309-cov-10.390706_pt1 | contig 11309 bp, 10 predicted proteins | sample MGYA00521257_ERZ807291 | MGnify/ENA primary metagenome ERZ807291 (study PRJEB31413, sample SAMN03169783) | marine metagenome | biome: Marine; feature: Water; material: Subsurface seawater | place: North Sea | collected 2011-04-28 | depth 1 m m ...
GCTTGCCCGTAAAACCAGTAAAGCCAGTAACACCGAAAACAATAATGTCGAGTTTGTCATAATGTTTGTTATCGGGTTCTCTCATTTAATTTACCAGGCGAACGGTCAGCCCTGCACGCTCTAAAGCGGGGCCGAAATTCATTTCGAGCAAGTCATCTTGCCCTCTGCCCTCAAACCATTCAGCCACCGAAGTACGCTCATGTTCAGGCATTGCACGCAACTGTTTCTGAATGCGCTGCATCATCCATAGCGCGTAACTAAATGCACCGCGAGTATATTCAGCATCGCCCATGGGAAAGCTGATTCTTTTGAAGGTGCGTGGCATCTGATCTCCAGCCCGTAGATCCTTGTTCTTGATAAGCTCGTTGACACTTTCTACAGTTTTGGCCAACAAAGGATAAAACTCGCAAAAGATTACATCGAACACCGGCAATAACGTGTCTGGAATTACGTCATCCGGCAGAAGCTCACCGCTGGCCCCAGAGACAGGACAGTCACCGCGATGTAAACGCTCGATATAGGCTTTTAGGTGTGGACGCGGGGCTATGAGTTCACGCTTCGGCCAGGGGTCAAGGCTTAAATGACCGTATAGAGGGCCCAGTAAGCTATAATCTGCAATGGTGGGGCGACCACCGAATAGATAGTCATGCTGGGAAAAGTGCAGCTCCAGCATGTCCAGCATATTGTGTATCCAGCGTTCGAGCAGATCTACCTGCTCAGGCACAACACCCATATTGGGCAGAGCGCTGCGCATTTGCGCGGCGCTTGTTTTATCTACTGCCCAGTTTTGCAAAAACCGAGGTGCATAGGGCAGTAAACCTCCACCTATCTCGGATTGAAATAGAGGGTAGTTTTCCGGGAATGACCAGCGGGTGTGCAGCGCAACAGGGTGCCATACATCGTCACACCAGGCCTCAAAAAGGTTGGCTGCAATCGCTTGTCGGGGCGATAAGGGCCTGATGGAGGGTGTTGGGTGGCGCGTCTCCAGCTCCTCTATTATTTCGGTGGTATCACTCAGCCACTCGCTCTCGCGGGTTTCGACAACCGGCACAAAAGCGCCGCCCACTTTTTTTGGAAAGCGGCGCAACAAGTCGTAGATGGTGGGGGCCTTTTCCTGATAATCGAGGCCTTTGTAGTTTAAATAGCCTCGTAGCTTGCCCACAAACAGAGACACCTGCACGCCGTAGAGCTTGTATTGATGTTTCATCACGGAGCAAGACTCACGCCTTCATCGACGTCCGGATGTTTTGAACAAATGACATCGCCGTAACCCCAGCAAGGGAATTGCCCTAAACCATCAGGCGCAGGAAAGACATCAAGCCACGGCATCATGCCTGTCTGACTACCAATAGCATAGGAAACAGAATTTGATGTCAGTGCTATCTTACTGACACGAACCATAAACTGTCCTTCATTACGCGTATCGGGGCATACTTTAAACCCATAATTAAGTGACGTCTCACGATAGTTGTCGAGGTTGATGGCGTGGCTATAAGAAGTGTCTGTCATAGTGTATTTCCTGTTCTAAAAATTCGTCGTTAGCTGCATGGCGGCTTAAATATTGTTAGTTTGGCGTGTAAATGTACTCATCGCCTGGAATAAATTTTTCAGCCAGTGTTTTGTCGATCATCACAGGCACTTGCGCAGGTGAGTGCCACAAAGGCCCTACGGATGAAGCCTGATGCTCGGTCAGCAGTTGTTCTAGCTCTGCCACTTTCTCAGGGTGAATTTTAACCAAGTTGTTCTGCTCCGTCGGATCAATCTTCAAATTGAATAGCCACTTGTGCATGCCGTCGGTGGGGCGATCATTGACCTGCAGCTTCCAATCGCCGTGGCGAACCACTTGGTAGTGGCCGTTCTGCCAAAACAGGGTTTGGCGATTTAAGTCTTTAGTGATGCCAGTAGCCAAGGGCAGCAAATTAAGGCCATCAATATCTACATTCCTAGGTAGCGATGCACCGGCACCTGCAGCAAGAGTGGGAGCCATATCTATGTGTGCAACAGGCGTATCTACCCGAGTGCCGGGTGCAATTTGTTGCGGCCATTTGATAAACAGCGGCACTCTAATACCACCTTCGAACATAGTGATTTTCCAGCCGCGGTAAGGCGCATTAATGTCGGGCAACCCGACATAACCGGGGCCACCGTTGTCGCTGGTAAACACAACGATTGTGTTTTCTTCAAGCCCCTGTTCTTTGAGAGTATCGAGAATTCGCCCGACACTGCGATCAAGCGCGCGCACCATGGCAGCGTACACCCGTTTGCGATGAGGTTTAATATCACCCACGGCCTCGTAGTCCTCCCGCGTGGCTTGTAAGGGTGCATGAATACCCCAGTGTGCTAAATAGAGAAAAAACGGCCGGTTTTTATTGGCCTTGATGACATTAATCGATTCATCCGTCCAGTAGTCTGACAAATAGCCGCCGGGAGCAAAGCTATTGGCGTGATCTGAATTAAATGAGTTGGCGAACCCCCCATTGGCCCAGAGAAATCTATCGATAGGATCGAAGGCCAATTTGGCATTAACAACGTGGGGATCATCTTCCGGCAAATGAAGAACGCTGCGGTTAAGCAGGCTATCGTCAAACCCCTGAGTATCAGGCCGCATACCTACCTCGTTACCTAGGTGCCACTTGCCGATATGTGCTGTGTAATAACCACGCTCTTTCAGCATTTCAGCAATGGTCACCTCTGATGCCGGTAAGCCCTGACGTTCATACTCAGGGCTGCGTTCTTCTATGGCTGCATCGTAGACAAACGGCGGCAAGCCATTATCCATTGCGTTATAAATGGTGCTTACGATCTTACCCATACCAGATGGCGTGGGGGTGAACTCAAAACCAGTCCGGGTCGGATAGCGTCCGGTCATCATCATGGCGCGCGAAGGTGCACAGGTACTGGCTCCTGAGTAGGATTGCCGAAACATGGCGCCATCAGCCGCCAGGCTGTCGATATTCGGCGTTTGCAAGCGGCCGTTATCCGAACCTTTATCCAAGCCATGACCAAAGGCAGATATGTCATTAATGCCCAGGTCGTCCGCGACAATCAGAATAATATTCGGGGGGCGCTCACTCGCGGCAAGTGACGCCATTTTTGGCCCTTGCTGCCAAGGCACTTCGCGATTTGGAGCCACATGCGCAAACTGTTTTTCACTTTGGAACTTGAAAACTGTGAGCAGAATATCAATGCGGTTAAACCAGGCGATGCCAGCAACCATGACAACTGCCAGAAGTATGGAGACAGAGATTCTTTTCACAGTACTTACCTCTATGATTTTTCGAACGCCAAACTAAAGCCAGTTTTTAAATTAGGTAGATTAACTCCCCGTTCTGGTCAGAAGTCGTAGCGAATCGTGGCGCCGTGCGTGCGCGGTGCAGCCAGGAAGTAAAAGTCCCTGCCAATGAGCGCACTGATCGCTGATGTCTGGCTGGCGTAGTCTTCGTCTATCAGGTTTTTACATTTTTTCCCACGTTCGTCATCGCTGGTCCAGAATGGCCATGATGTTCTGGGCGGTCTCATGGCTGGAGTTCTGGTTCTGCCCGGTAACAAAACGCTTCTCGTCGTCTATCACGGTGCTGGTAGCGAAGAAATCCATAAATTTTTCCTGCGAGGAATAGATACCACCGGCCTTGCGTAACTCGGTTTCCGGGTGCAAGGGGGTTACCTCTATGCCCAATTCTTTTATCTGCTTGTCGCTGACACCGGTAACCTTGCGCCCGGCGATCAGCAGCTTGCCATCGCGATCCCGCGCCCGAATCAAGCCGAGGGCGCCGTGGCAGACAGAGCCGATCACGGTTTCTTTCTCTGAGTAATAGGCCTCGCTGACCTTCTGTCCCAAGACATCGGAATAACCGAGATCGTAGGCGGCACCCCAGCCGCCGGCAATCCACACCACGTCGTAGCGAGTAAAGTCCAGGGCATCGATTTTCAGGGAATTTCTCGCCTTGGCTTGAGCCACGGAATCCTGCAGGTAGCGCCCGTCTTCGGGTGACCTGATAACCCGGTTCAAGGTCTGAGGGTCTATGGGTATCTCCCCGCCCTTGATACTGGAAATGTCCACTTCCATCCCTGCATCCAGGAACTGGTAGTAGGCGATGGTGAACTCCGAGGCCATAACACCGGTAGGATCGCCGCCGGTTTCCCCCGGCGTATTCAGCGCACCGTGACTGGTCGTAATCAACAGAGCTCGTTTGCCAGGCAAGCTGTAGTCTCGGGCATCTTCGTAAACGGGATGTATGCCCAGGCTGTGGAATATGGTGGGCAGGGCCACGACCAACAGCACCACCAGGAACAGAACCGCACCGGCACTGATCAATAGCTTGTTAAACATAGACACCAACTCCTAAACTTGTCTTTTCAGCTTGTTAGTGCATTCTGGTTTAGCTGTTCGCAGAATCCACGCGATGCACCATTGATTTTAAACAGATGGAGGTAATTTAGTTTTCATATTCGGCAATATTATTTATATATGAGGCAAAATATTCGGAAAAAGAAGTAATAAAACCACCCAGGACTCTATTGATGGTGGAGGCACACACGAGCGCGACAACACTGCTAAATTCAATGGTCTATCGCCAAGCAACCTTCTTTATAGTTTTAATTGTTTAAATAGGGGCACTAGAGCCACATGCTTGAGGCCGGAGTCGGATCGGAAGGTGCAGGACGCGTCCTGCTATTTTTGGCAGCCAGGCGGCAAGGGTATGCCCCTGTGACCGAGATCTGCAATGTTTCATACCCGTCATCAGGGCCCGCATAGGCATCTCTAACTCTCAGAATCGGTGATGACCTTTTTTCCGGTTGGGCAATCGATCATTCCCCCGGAACCTCGTCTACGCGAACCCAGCTTACGGTGCGACTCATGAATCCCACCTTAACTTTCATCTCGAGCGAGTCAGGTTCCGGCAGGCTCACTTCAGCGTCCTTGTACTCTCCCAGGCGCTCGGAGTAGACCTGACCTCGCCACACCCCCACCTCGGATTTGTCCGCTGCAAGATCCTTTAGTATTTCGCGACCGACAAGCTCCGGGTGTTTCTCATTGCGGACGTGCTTACCTGAGGCAACACCGTCCACTACCCGGATTTCTATCCAGCCGGCTTCTTCTGAGTGCTTCCAAATACCGGCGATTGTTCCTGCCAGGGCTGCTGGGGCCGCTAGAGCTGTTACCAGCATAAATAGCAGTGCTTTTAGCTTCATAAGTTATTCTCCATTTGCTGTGCGCAGGACACTCAGGCCAGTGACAGCATTGTTTCTACACCGGTGCCCTCGAGCAGGGCATCCACGCTTGCGCGATCGGCCTCACTGAGCGCCCGATAGCGCTCGTCAGTCCACTGCAAACACTTCGCCTGGTAGGGGAAGGTTCTCTGAGTCCACTGGGCCCCATCGATTTCTGCCTCCCAGGTTTTTTCACCCGCCTGAACTGCACGGGCATTCGCCAGCTGGGCCGGGGCGTAGACCCGACCTATTTCTTCCATCAAGCCACGGAGGCTATCGGGTTGATCATCCAATGCGATCCAGTCCTGTTCTGATGGCTCATGCCCGCTCTGGTCGCTCATTTGGTCGACCCAGGCTACAGTGCGCGAGGATACCTCGTGGGTAATAGCCCGAGGTGTGGGATCAAAGCCTACCAGCTGGGTCAACTGGCCGTAGAGACCGAAATCGCCAGCCGCCGGACGATTGCCCAGCATGAATTTCTGGTTGGCCAAGTGGTTCTCCATGGCTGCCAGAAAGCGACGATAGCTGGCATCGATCACCGGCGCAGTGGTGTCATTGGATCCCACAACATACAAACGGCCGACTTGACGATCAATGTAATATTGCTTGGACTGTTGGAGCGCGTCCGGTGGCAGGCTCACATCCACACCCAGCGGCAACTGGGTGCCCGCATTATCCGCGTCCGCTTCAGGGTACCAGCGATAGTGAAACATGTACTTGGTACACCACTCGTCGCCAAAGTCTTCGATCAGGTAATCGATAAAGGCCAGCGCCGGATCGCTAGGCAGCACCGACCGGCCTGGGTACATCTCTTCCAGGCGGCGGGTAATCGGCGTGGAATCACACTCGGCTTTGAGCCCCTCTTCCCCGTCAAAAAAGAAGGTGGGATGAAAAATGGGCTTCGGCTTCTCCACCCCCAGCGCATCACAAACCTGGTCCGGCTGGCCCCATGTCACCGCATAGGGCACGCGGCGATAGCGCAACAGGGCTACCATCTTCTGTGTATAGGGCGATGCTGTTCCCCCTACCAGCCGGACTACTTCACTCTGTGACGACATTTCTCACCTCATGTATGTGGATTAACAACTCACAAACTACTATTTAGCTAAATGGTGGTTTGTCCCCTGCTTATTCTAGAGCCAACCTCCTTCAGCAGCTTCTTGACCCCGTGCTCATACACCTCATAAGCCTCTCGCCCGGTAAGCTCAATTGAGCAAACATCGTCATAGTCAGCAAGAGGTTTGAACTTCAGCAAATTGACCATGCAGATCAGGCCATCCGGCCCGGGTTAGAGAATCCCATTATCTGCTCTTTATAGGGAATCACCTTGATGACAACTTTCATACCATTGGCCTCTGTTGCCATTTCTTATGCAACAGCACTCTTTTTATAGCGCTGAAAAATTTCACGGAGTATAGAGAGCGTGTAATGGCATAAAGTTTGTGTGTCTCGGGCATGTTATGCCTCTTATCTTTTACTGCGATAAGCGACCGCAAAGGGCAGTAAAATGAGTATTGTCAGCAGCGTCACCAATACCGGTGTCCGTAGGCGGCTATAAAGCGTGTTGATAACCAACTGCTTGAAATTATCGAAGCCAGGGGGCACCGGCAGCACCTTGTTGTCGCGGGCATAGCGTTCATAGGCCGACAACATGTGCTGCAGGCGGGCAGGTTCTGTGGAGGAGAGGTCTTCGGTTTCCCCGGGGTCGCGCACGATGTTGTAAAGATGCCACTGGCCGTCGCTCAGAGGGGTGCGGTGAAATACAATTTTGTAGTCTCCCTGGAACAGCACTGCATGTCCCGCCAATTCATAGCCCACCGAATCCTTTGGGCCGTAGACACGTTGTGCCTCCTGTCGCAGCACCGGCCCGAGATCGCGACCAATCATCGGCTCAATCGATCTGCCGCCATAGCGCGCATCGGGAGCCACCACGCCGGCGAAAGCGAGCACGGTAGGCGTAATATCAGTGACAAAAGAAAAGGCATGGCTCAATTCACCCTGCACCGGTAGGCTCGCCCCCGCCACGATCAGTGGCACACGCATACCGCCCTCTCCGGCATAAAACTTGTAGTAAGCCAGGGGACTGACAGCAGCGCTAGCGAAGCTGGGGCTGATGGTGTTGTAACTGCCCTTGAGCCCCAGGCGCTCGTAGTCGGTGTGGTAACCCAGCGCCGCCGGTCCACGCCGCTCCGCAAAGGAGTCGTGATCCTGCGGTCCACTGGCCTCGGCGCCGTTGTCGGAAGTAAATATTATAATCGTATTGTCGTACTCACCCCGCGCCTTTAGGTAATCCACCAGTCGCCCAAGGTGGTAGTCCATAGCTTCAACCATGGCAGCATAAACCGCCATGCGCTTGGCCTGGTAGCGGCGTTGCTCAGCATCCTGTGCATTCCAGTCGGCGGTAGTCGACATGTGCCCTATGTCACTATCAGCAGGGATAATACCCAGTTGCATAGCCCGTGCCCTACGCTGCTCCCGCAGTTCATCCCAACCACCGTCGTAAACCCCGATGTAGCGATCGATGAATTTCTGCGGAGCCTGCACTGGAATGTGCACGGCCTGGAATGGCAGGTAAGCAAAGAAGGGCTGGCCGTCCTCGATATCGCTGTCGATGAACTCGATGGTCTTATCCACCAGGAAGCGCGAAGAGTAGAAATCTTCAGGGAGCTGGTATTCCTCGCCGTCGGCGTACCAGTTGGCCTTGTCATACAACAGGGTGTAGGGGCGCTGCTCCCAGTTATCGGCTCCGGAATCCGCCAGGGCTAAAGTACGTTCAAAACCGCGTTGGCTGGGGAGCTTGCCGGGGCCTGCGCCCAGGTGCCACTTGCCCGCCATGTAGGTGTGATACCCGACTCCCTCCAACAGGGTGGCCACGGTCACTACATTACTACCGAGCACGCCCTGGTAGTGCGCGTGGCGCTGCTGCTGCGGTGCAAGCATCTCCGGAATATTGGGCACACCAGCAAGGTGCGCGTCAACGCCGGTGAGCAGCATGGCCCGGGATGGCGCACAGTTGGCCGCCGTGTGGTAGTTGGTAAAGCTCACGCCCTGCCGTGCCAGCGCATCGATAGTGGGCGTGCTAATTTCACTGCCGTAGGAGGCGAGATCGGTAAAGCCGAGGTCATCGGCCAATACCAGTACGATATTGGGCCGCTCAACCGTTGTTGTATTGGGGTCTTTTATAAGGGATGTTGAACCCTCCGCCAGCAAACCCATTGGCGCAAGCAGCCCCAGCGCGATAATTGTATTGCGGAAAAATCGGCTAACCGTCACGGTTCAGGGTTCCTGCGCGAGGCGACGGGAAGCGACAAGCAGAATCATTGCGACCACAACCTCTACCCCGATCTGCGATGCTAACGCCGCATCATGTAACAGCCAGGCGATCACGCGACCGACTGCAGTCAACATCAGCAACAGCGCTGGCAGGTCGTACCAGGCGCTGCGCCCACTTACAAGGGCCACCAACATACAAATACCCAGAGTGAGGAAAAAGCCCGACATGTCGCCCACCTGCGAACTGAGCCCTAAGCCCTCGCCCAGTACGAGCCCGAATTCGGGTGCGATTCCGGCAGGATCTATCAGCCAGCGCAGGCCGGTGACTAAAAATAAAACGGCGGGTAAGAGTACCAGCACACTCAGTATTCTATCCATTATGACTTCCCTTCCGTTTATTGATTGCTCTCTTTCAGAAGCTCTTCGCGATATCTGATCGATGCGTAGTTATCACTGAATTCTAAACAGATCGAGGTAAAATAGTCATTATATTTGGCAATATTATTTAAATATGAGGCAATGAATTGAAAAAAGTAGTAATAAAAACACAGAGGACTCGACTGATGGTGGAGTATCAGGAAAAAGGATAAATAGTCTTTAGAGCCACTAAATCTGATTGATTCCAATCGACTAAAAAACTGTCAAGCGCAGCTCGAGCTGCTTGTTCAGGAGGACTTTCCGCCGCATTCATAGCACTTGTTGACAGTAGAACCATTACTGCAGGTAGTTTTCTAAATAGCAATATTAAATTCTTGAATCTCAACTTAATCGTCATCATTCTTTTCTCTTTGGTAATTAGATCCATCGGCTTCAACCCAGACTAGCTTTCAAACACAGCTGCGTTCATTTATCATTCTGAGCCTGAATTGCGGTTGCCAACGATGGCTTAATATTCAGCCGATTGCGGCATTTGTAGATAATCGTAATTCGGGGCGGGATCAACCGGCAACTGCGTTGTGCCTACTCGTGGATTTTCAGGCACGATCAATGGCATAGTTGTTTGGAGTCACACACCCGCAGCAGATGTTGTAATCTACGGCAATCGACCGCCACTGTTCCAGAGGCGGCAAATACGAGAAAGATGAGGCAATGTGACAAACCTTGTTCCCAGCGTAGTATTGGAAGGCGTCGCCGAACTGATTGAACAAAATGGGCAAGACCCCGTTGAATTGTTTCGACGTGTCGGGATACCTGAAGCGGCTCTCTTTGAGCCGAATGTGTTGATCCGCCCTGAGCACTGTGCCAACCTGCTGGAACTGGCCGCTGTCGAGTGTAGCGATCGTTTTTTTGGTCTCAAGGTTGGCTGCTTACAACGCTTCGATATCATGGGCAACCTGTGGTTAATGGCCCGTCAAACTGAAACAATTGGCGAAGAGATGCAGTTAATCTCTGAAAACCTTGCTTTACACACTGACTCCATGACGAGCTATATTTCAAGTGACAGTACATCGGGCAAACTAATGTCCTTTGAATTTAAAACACCAGTCAACCCTCAATCTCTTGAGCAACCACTAACTCGGTCGCGTGTCCAGGTGTCAGAGCTGGCCCTATCACTAACCTGCAATGAGTTCAGGCGCTCACTAGGCCGTGATTGGATGCCTGACTATGTTCAATTCAGGCATGCTGCCCCCGCCACTGATAGGACACCTCTGTATAAAGTTTTTGGTCATCGCGTATTCTTTAATCAGGATGTGCACGCAATACACCTCACTAGCGAGGATTTCTCCCGACCTAAAACACAAGGACCTAGGAGCGAAGCTGCCAAGGAAATTCACAAAAAAAATACACGGGCATTTCAATCCACCTTCGGATTGGGCGAGTCTTTCATCGGTCGTGTTAACCGGATTATTCGGCTGTTAGTTAACGATGAGGGATGTACCGCCAGCGATGTGGCCCGCCTGTTAGACTTGCCGGAGCGCACACTCCGTTATCGTTTAAAAAAACGCAACACAAGCTACCAGGCTCTTTACGATAAGGCTCGCCTTGAGTTTGCACAAAACTATCTGATTAATTCAGAGTTGGCTGTCAATGCGATAGCAGAGCGATTGCATTTTACCAACACGTCCTCTTTCTCAAGTTTCTTTAAGCGACAGACCGGTCAATCTTCCAGAAATTTTGTCAAAATACTTGGCGACAACCAGCAATAACTACACGACTGCAATCTTTTCTAAGCATCTACGCTACAAGAGATGCAGCCAGGAGTGATATGTTTGATTACATTGAAATGTTTTATAACAACAAACTCCGGCGTTGGCGTAGTTAATAGTCTCAACAGTCTGACCATAAGAACTCCGTGCAAACCCAATAAGCAGTTGGGTGGAGAATGTAGAGATGAGTAGTTTCATTGCCTTGTTCTCAGAGATACCTAACCATGCATCCGCAATAGTATGTACTAGGAAAATAGGGAACCTTTCTAAGCAAGTGGGGGTATGCCCCTAGGGTGGGTTCTGTATATGGCTATTTTGAGGTTTTAGGGGGTGGGGCCTGAGTCCGCTTGACACCAGGGGTTACAATACAGGTCATTCCACCACACAGGGGCTCTGAATATGCAGATCAAGCGGTTACTGGACGATCGAGAGGTGTTTGTTGGGGATAAATTGTTTGATGCTCAGGGGCGCTCCTATACGTTTGTAGAGCATTCTGGCGGTGAGCTATTAGTCGCAGCGGAATACATGCGCCCTATCAGGTTTAAGCCCAACAAGATGGGTTGCTATGTTATTCACGTGAACAGGACTGATCGAGGACTGGCTAAGGAGCGGCTTCGTAGGTTTTGGGAAAAACAGTAAAAAATGTAAGATGAAAATGGTTTTCCTAAAAGAACTCTA
>ERZ807291.8619-NODE-8619-length-11306-cov-9.139188_pt1 | contig 11306 bp, 7 predicted proteins | sample MGYA00521257_ERZ807291 | MGnify/ENA primary metagenome ERZ807291 (study PRJEB31413, sample SAMN03169783) | marine metagenome | biome: Marine; feature: Water; material: Subsurface seawater | place: North Sea | collected 2011-04-28 | depth 1 m m ...
AAGACCCGAAGTCTGCTATCGCGGCTTACTTGCAGAGCGATGATGGTATCGAGGTATTGAAGATGCTTGACAAGCAGCTAGAGTGATTTTTTAAAAGGCCTATCTTTGGTCTTTATTCATCCATAAACATTTTTTCAAATGGAAAAGTATCTAAGTATCCCTGTAACAGACAAGGGAAATCAACTAGTCAGCTGTAATAGCATTTTGAGTATTTATAGCGATTCTGCAACAGCAACTACTGTCGTTATTACGTACAAATCAGGAACTACAGCAACTATTACATCTGCTGACCAGGTTAATTATGATATGCGCAATCAGATTCAAAATGAAGTGGCCCTGGCTTTAGCCACTGGTTGGACCAACGTATCTCGTGAAGTATCTCCTGTTAAGGTGGTTTCTGGAATCGTAGTAGCTTAATGATTATGGAAAAGTTTTTAATCCTTCCAAATCTCCCCGTTGTTTTGGGGACAGCTAGCGCTCCAGTCCCGCTCTCGAACGGAACTACAGATGGCACTGCAGATGGGTTTTTAGTTGATACAGCTGCAACATTTTTTACTGATGGAGTGGTTGCGGACGATGTCGTCGTTAATATTACTTCAGGTGGTGTTACTACGGTTCTTACTACACCTACTGTAGATAACGCTAATCTAGCGATTACTAACACAGAGGAGGGTTTCTTTGCGTCAGGCGATAAGTATCGAATTATGCTTGCTGCTGACGCAAATAAACTTGTTGGTTCAGGAACTAGTTTTACAAGTGATGTTTCGGTTGGCGATGTGGTGTTAAACGGAAATAAACAAGAGGCTACTGTAGTTACTGTTGACTCTGATACTCAGCTTACACTCAGCGCTCCTATTATTAGTACGGCTCCCGCAGCTCCTGATGCTGACAGCTACTATATTTATAGCGAAGGCGACAATGACGGAGATGTTTTGTTGCCTATTACAGGTATTGCAGATGTAGAGTACATTGGAGTTGGGGTAGAAATCATTACTTATATTGACCAGACTGGCGCTGGTGCTTTAAACTCTAAGACAATAGCCCATACAGATGATGGTTCTCTTTATGATTTTCATAACGCTTTAACTAGCGCTATTGTAAACGCGTATGAGCGTCAATGGAAAGACGTATCTATCCCATTGGTTCTGCCTTCTGGAATGCGTATTTTAGCAGTTGTATAGCGTAATTAAATTACGTTTGGTTTTTAGTAAAGGGGTCACAAATAGTGGCCCCTTTTTTTGATTTATCTTTGTCAAAAGCGTCCCTATGATAAATTCGGTAAGGAATACAGTATTATCTATACTGAACAAGAATAATTTCGGGTATCTCTCTCCAGCAGATTTTAATCTATATGCCAAGCAGGCACAGCTCGAGATATTCGACCAGTACTTCTACGACTATAACTACCAGATTAACAAGGAGAATATCCGCCAGTCAGGAACGGGTTATGCCGATATAGCAAGAAGCCTGGAAGAGGTCATCGATACCTTTTCTACGATAGCTAATTTTACTACTAATACGTTTGCGCTTCCAGCTGATTACTTTCTTCTTAACAGACTTCTTCCTACGGGAAGCAACTACGAGATGGAACAGGTGTCGAACTCAAAGATTAATCTTCTTCTTTCTTCATACCTTACCGCTCCTTCGCTAAGTTTTCCTGCATATGTGCAGAATGGAAATAACGCTACGGCATATCCCGCCACCATCACTTCTGGAACGATTCAATATATCCGTTACCCACTAGAGCCAAACTGGACGTATTCAACCCTGACGGCAGGTGAGCCTGTATTTGACCAAGGTCAAGCTGACTACCAAGACTTTGAGTTACCTGCTGATGACGAGCCTCGATTGGTCAATAAGATTTTACAGTACTCAGGGGTATCGATACGTGAGATGGATATTGTGAATTATTCACTGGGACAAGAACAGCTAGACGACCAAGCAAGCAAGTAATATGGCATACCTAACTCAATACCAATACTACGAGAACGCTGGCGCTTCACCTGAAGACGCGAACTGGGGTTCATATCAATACGTAAGCTTGCGCGATATCGTCAGCAACTACCAGCTTATGTACAGCGGTAATAGCGAGCTAGTTAACGAGAAGTCTCGGTACAAGATTTTGTTTCACGCTAAGCGAGCGATACAGGAGCTCAACTACGATGCGTTCAAAGAAATTAAGGTATTGCAGCTCAACGTATCGGATGACCTTCGATTTATCCTTCCGAGTGATTACGTCAACTGGGTTCGGTTATCTATGTTTAAGAACGGAGTAGTATTCCCCTTGACTGAGAATATTCAAGTTACTAGCGCACAGGCTTACCTACAAGACTCAAACAACCGAATTTTATTTGACGAGACAGGGGCTGCATTGAAGCCAGAGTTTTCGCCTATCGACGAGGCTAGGCTCAATAGTACGCTAAAGTCTATGTACCTCAACGAGAACAGCCCATATGACGGCTACGAGGGGTGGTGTATCGATGGGATGTGGTATTTTGATTTCCCTGTTGGTGGCGCGGCATTTGGTCTCAACACCGAGACCGCTAACGCTAACCCTACGTTTCGTATCGACCCTAAGTCTGGAGTTATTAACTTCAGCTCTGTAATGTCTGGCGAGAGTTGTATATTGGAATATGTGAGCGATGGTATGGAGGGTGGAGATGATTCTTTGATTACAGTCAATAAGCTTTTTGAAGACTACGTTTATGCGTATATATCTTACGCGCTCCTTAACTCGCATATGGGAACACAGGAGTATGTGGTGAATCGCTCAAAGAAAAACAAATCTGCTTTACTTAGAAACGCAAAGATTCGTATCAGCAATATCCATCCTGGGCGCCTTTTGATGAACTTGCGCGGACAAAATAAGTGGATTAAATAATGGGTAACGTAAAGAGACACTTTATCAAGGGGCGTATGAACAAGAGCGTCGACGAGCGTCTTGTTCCAAACGGAGAGTATATCAACGCATTGAATGTGCGTCTCGGCTCTACAGAGGGGTCTGAAGTGGGTTCTGTAGAAAACTCCAAGGGCAATACTCAGCTCACTACCTTACAGTACAAAGGCGTTGATTTAAGCGACTCGGCTCAGTGCATCGGTTCATTTGAGGACGGTGTTAATGAGACCATTTACTGGTTTATCCACGACGGTGCTAACACCACTTCTTCTACAGGGGTAGTGGATATGATTGTATCGTACAACACCAATAGCGACCTTGTTGTATACCACGTAGTCAGCACCAGTATACTTAGCTTCAACCCTACGTTTCTCATCACTGGTGTTAACAAGGTTGAGGACCTACTGTTCTTTACGGACGACACCAACCCTCCACGTAAGATTAACGTCACCAGAAGCTATCTCGAGCCAACGTCAGGTCACGTCGACCAGATTACGGAGGACGATATTTCGGTCATTAAGAAGCCACCAAGAAAAGCTCCTACGCTTCAGCTTATAGATGTACCTGGTGAAGAGAATTATCTGGAAACCAATTTCATTTCGTTTTCGTATCGATACAAGTACATAGACAACGAGTATAGTGCGCTTTCGCAGTTTACCGATGTGGCTTTTGAAAGCAGCCCTTTCAACTTAGACCCTGACACTAACTTTAACGACGGTATGCTCAACCGTTACAATACAGCGGTGGTAGGGGTAAATACAGGTGGTGAAGATGTAATTGGAATCGACATATGTTTTAAGCTGGGTAACGACTCCGACGTGAGGGTTATGCGGAAGTACATTAAAGAAGAGGCTGGATGGCCTGATGGTGTGGTGCAAACCGTCAACTTCACTAACCAGCAGATATATACGTTGTTGCCTTCGTCTGAGATATTGCGACTATACGATAACGTACCTCTCGTTGCTCAGGCTCAGACCGTTATGGGCAACCGCTTGATGTACGGGAATTACGAGGATGGCTATGACTTGACTACCGCTACAGGGGGGCGTATTGACACCAACTATACGGCTGATTTAATTTCTGAAAACATATCTACCTCCTTGAGTTTGGGCTCCCGAACCAATGGAGTCAACTATACTATAGATATCGCTAATACCGTTACGGCAACTAATGCTGATGCTGTCATAGACTTTTCAAGCGTGGGCGAGCCATTGGAAGCGGGTGGAGTATTTGCATTTGGATTTACCGTCTCGCATCAGGGTTTTTCTGGTTCAGGACAAGCTAGTACCCCTATAACAATTGACCATCCTACGTTTAACATATCATTTGTTTTTAACCTCCCCCAGGATTACAATAGTATATTTCAGATGGTTAATAGCGCTGAGTTTATCGCTCAGTTAGGCTCTAATTTAGGGGGTAGCTTTCAGCCTGTGTCTAACTGCTCTAGCGGAAGTACATTTACAGATATATACAACTGCTCTATGTTACCTCCCTCGGGGTATAGCTTGATAAATACAGGTGTCACAGCAGGGTCTCAAGGTGTGTTTTTGTCTAGCGATTCAAATACTCCAGATATATTTTCAGTTCAAATATTAGCTGCTCAGTACAACAATACTTCAACATCGAATAATCAGTACTTTGAGTACTTCAATGTATCTAATGTAACATTTACTTATCAGACTGAGTCAAGTAATAAAAGCCTCCATAGTAACCGAGATTATGAGGTGGGGATTGTCTATATGGATAAGTACAAGAGGGCTACTACCACACTAACCTCTTCTGAAAACACTGTCTTTGTTTCTCCTGTTAACAGCTCAACTATAAACAGGATTCGAACTACAATACCAATTAATATGACGGCTCCCAGCTGGGCTGACACGTATAAATTTGTACTGAAACAATCTAGAGGAGCCTACGACACGATATACTCTACGACGTATTATTATGACCCGAGCACCACGTCTTACTGGTTTCGACTGGTAGGACAAGACCAAGCGCTGGTGGAGGCGGGAACTGAGCTTATTGTAAAGACAGACGCTAATGGTACTGTAGCTAACGAGGTTAAAGTAACCGTACTGGATAAGGTATCTCAACCGACAAACTTCCTCCATTTACTTCAGGATTCGTCAGATATATTAGAGGTGCCAGGTCTTTATATGAGGCTGCGAGCTCAAGATTTTAGCATCGACACTGAGTCAAATAACACTTGCTACCCTACGATATCTCACAGCGCATCGCTATCCTGGTTTGGTTCAAGTGTAATTTCTACAAACACTACAGGTAGTCTTTATGGTCAGGCGGTAGTTAACTACCCTTGCTTTACAACTTCGGGAGCTAGCTATACTAGAATTTCCGTGCCAATTGGGGCCGTTGTCAGAATAAAAATAAAATTTAGAAGAGACAACCTTGGTCTATGTGGCGGTAATATCGGAGCTCATTTTTGTAGGGTAACAAAAACTTTCACCGCTAGCCAGACATATACTGATATTAAGGCTTTTTGGGATGGAGAGGGGTTAGGGTCTATTATTCCTAACTCTATGAATTGTGAGGTAGAGTGTCAAGATGAAGATGGTCCAAATCAAAATGTTTATGAAGCAGGAGAATTTTCCACTACCGCTGGGTCTAGCGATGAAATGGTTAGTAGGTCTCTGGGTACTAATCAGATGTTCTTTTACTCCATTTCAGATGACCCTGCTACCGAGGCTAACAAAAGGCTTTACCTGCGTTGCGTAAACGGAAGTGAGACTCGGTCGCCTGGTGTTGCGACAGTGAGTTCTATTACTAAAGTTGAGATATGTATACAGGAGCCAGGGAGTCTTGTGGTTTTTGAAACAGTACCTAATGAAATTGCTGACGGTGTCTTTTTTGAGGGGAGTGAGAACTATGATATCGTAGGTGGATACCACCAAGGCAACATCGTAAATCAAGACGCCACGACGGAGGGTGTAGTAGAGCTTGACTTTTTCAACTGCTATGCTTTTGGAAATGGTGTTGAAAGCTATAAGATTGAGGACTCCTCTATCGGACAGTCATTTGCTTTAGGTGAGCGAACCATACTGGTATCTGCTCAGGACTTCAAGCGGGCAGACCGCTTTGCCGACATCACGTACAGCGGCGTTTATAATGACGAGAGCAACGTAAATAAACTGAACGAGTTCAACCTTGGCCTGCTTAACTTCAAGACTTTAGAAGACGTATATGGCCCTATCCAAAAGATGGTGGCTCGCGAAACAGACATATTGGTCTTGCAGGAGGACCGTATATCTTACGTACTTACCAATAAAGATGCGATTACAGATGCTGAGGGCGGCAATATCCTGACGGCAGCTCCTTTGATTTTAGGACAGCAGGTAGCTCGAGTAGAGGAGTATGGTATCTCAGCTAACCCTGAAAGCTACGCTGAGTTCGGTATGGATAAATACTTTACTGACGCTAAGCGAGGTTCTGTCATTCAGTTGCGTGGCTCTAGCTTTAGCAATGAGCAGTTAACTGTGGTTTCTCAAGCGGGTATGCGCAGCTACTTCAGGGATTTATTCAACGCTAAGTTCAACACCCAGAAGCTCGGTGGTTATGACCCGTATATGGACGAGTATGTGGTATCATCAAATGAGAACAAGCTTCCCGTTGAAACGGCTTGTGTCAACTGCGATATAAGCCAGACTATTAACTTGGCGGCGGATGGAGACACCTCTGAGTTTTGCGTCAACTTGGGTGGGGTAGTGGGCGACGTGGTAATTGAGTGGAATACACCAATTTTAGGGGCAGGAGCTAATTTTGATATAGTTGCTGTTTATGACGGAACTACTTATAACGATTTAGGAAACACGTCTTCTGGAACAATAACGATAAATAAAAACTCCGTCAATCCTAACACAGTAGCTATTGTTGTGACGGCTAACGGTGGTTCGGTAAACAACTTAAACTTCACTGTAAACTGTCCCGTAGGCAATGAACTTAAAATTATACAGGTAGCCCTGAATTTAAACTGGCAGCAAGCTAAGACCATACATAATGAGTTCCGATTTGTGGATGGCACAACTGAAAGCAATACCTATAACCAAGGCGTTATATTCGGAACAGGAACTGAGCCTGTAGTGTCTCAATACCAAGAGCTTACAGGGCTGCAAGGCACTACGGTATTCCCACCCAACGGGTCTACAGTATATGTTCAGGTAAGGAAGCAATCGGGCGATACGTTTAATTACGACCCTACCGCTTCTTCGTCTAATAAGTTGCAGTACTTGCGTAGCAACACGCTCTATGAAAATAACCCTACTGACATAGCCGCCTTGCTGTCTGCTTCATCATCAAATGTATTGTCTGTAACTCCTAACACTTTAGGCTCACTCCTATACACAGGCGACTTTACGATGCCTAATAATTCCAATGATTACCTGTATCTTATTTATGACTACAGATTAGCTCAATCCGCAGAGCTGTGCTCAGGGGCTACTAGCGCGGGAGCTTGTTGTAGCTGCGGTGCTTTGACCACCTTTTATTTAGACTCTAGTAACCTAAGTTCAGCAACATCGGTATATGCTGATGAAGGATTAACGACGCTTGCACCTAACCAGTTTTATTCTCAGCTAGTAAATGGGAATAATATAGTTCGTCAGCAGTCGGCAGGTGTCCTTTTACCAGCTACATCGTGCGCTTCGTGCGACAGGAAATGTACTGACCCTGACCCTGTTCCTGCGCCTACTACTCCTGCTTTATCGCCGCGTCAGGTATATGATATCACATATGATTTGGCTTCGGGAGTTGGTGTAGTGCCTATTCGGTTTACGCCTGGGGGCGGTACGGGAATTTTTGCTACTTATAACAATGTAGTTACGAGTGATTCTAGCGCTACTAATCTCCTCAACACTCAAAACCCTGCTCACTCTTATTTTGAGGGGCCTTATTACGGTGATGACTTGGTATGTAATCCTCCTACAGGTACTACTATACTCCCTCTATACAACTGGGATGAAATAAACGAGGACTTTGATAATAGCGGAACTACTGAGAATGTTGTGATAGATGCGTCTGACCTTACGAGCTTGACTACAGGGGGTGCTGGCAGCTATGTGCTTTATGTGTCTAAGCAGAATGCTACACCTTCAACTATGGACTTGAGGATTGTAAGCGCTTGTTCAACGGGCGTTCCTAACTGGTCGGTAGATGTGGATTGCCCTCGTATATTGACTGGTTTTGCTTCAAGCGCTAAAGCTAGTACTGAGGTAGACATATGCAATTCTATTATTAACTCTACGCTTTATAACTTGCCCGTTACAACCCCTAATGCATTTGGTATACCTGCCGTTCGCGACTGGGTGTTTAAAGACAACCTCGGTGAGGATGTAGCTGACGACGGATATTACAAACTAAGTGGAGGTGCCGTAGGCTGTAGGTATATCAGAGTTGTAAATGGCGTTATCGCATCAAAAACAAACTAATGGCTGAGACGTTAACATATTCACAGGACGTAAAGGGATGGCCTTCGTTCTACTCATATATACCTGAGTGGATGGCTGGTATGAATAACTACTTCTACTCTTTCAAGGGAGGTAATCTGTACAGGCATAACACCAATGAGGTGCGCAACCAGTACTACGGGGTAAATTACTCATCGCAGATGACCAGTATCTTCAATGACAACCCGACGGACAACAGCCTTTGGAAGACGATGGAGCTGGAGTCGGACCAGGCTTGGGAGATAGAGCTGGAGACAGACATCCAAAACGGGTATATTGATGAGGCGTGGTTTGAAAAGAAGGAGGCTGTGTTCTTTGCGTTTGTCCGAAACCCTGACGGAGAGAACGGCGAGCCCGCCTTGACGATTGACCCTTCGCAGTATGTCCTTCGCTCGGTCAATGGCATTGGCTCTAATACCACTGTAGCGGCTGGAGTCATCACCTTTGGTTTCCCTGTAGGAAGCGTTCTATCTATCGGCGATATCCTGTACACTATAAACCCCACTAACCCAGGCGTCCCTTTGTTAGTTGGTCCTATCACTGCGTTTTCAGCGGACAGAACTGAGGTCAGCTTTACGTTGTCGGCAGGTGGAATAAACCCGCAGGACACGTGGTATATGATGGGCGTAAAGAACGCACAGGCAGAATCCCACGGGGTACTCGGACACTACTGCAAGTTTATCGCGACCAACTCATCGACTACTGCTACGGAACTTTTCGTAGTAGAAAGCCAGATGATGAAATCGTATCCTTGATTCTAATTATCTTTGACTAAACATAAATCGTATGGCATTTGTAACAGCAGCACTACAGTTGGCTTCGGCGGGCGTAAGTACGTACCAAGCCATTGAGGCTAACCGTCGCATTAAAGACGCTCAGAAAGCCGCTCAGAAGGCGACGCGCGAGGCGAAACGCCTCACCGAGATTAACCCTATGCAGGAGCTTTCTGTCCCTACAGAAGCCTATATGCAGGCACGAGAGAGTCAGCAGCGATTGATGGCTCAGCAGGTACAGGCAGCGCAGGAGGCTGACCCGAGGGGTGCGGCACGTAGCGCGGGACTCGCTGTCGGTGGTAGCCTCGCTTTAGAAGACGAGTTGCGGTCGGCTCAGGAACGCTCTTTATACAATAGGGATGTTGCGGTCGCTGGACAAGAGGTAGCTAATATAGCTGCTCGACGAGGTATCGCGGAGGCGGAGGCTGCTGGAGCTCAGCAAGCTGCTGCTGACTCACAGGCGGCTCGAGCTGCCGCTATCACCTCGGGAGCTGAGATGCTTGCTGGTGTAGGAGCTACGATTGACGCTGGACAGGCGTTGTATAAGCAAGGGCGTGGCTCTAAGATGATTGGTAAAGAATTACAGGGAGATATGCGAAATAAGTTCCTAGGACAAACTACTCCTCTTTTACAGCAACAGATGGTTGGGATGTCTGCTGGTCAACGTGAACAATTCGCTCGACAATATAACCTTGACTTAGATACTATGCAGTCAGCTTTAGGAGACGATGGCAACTTCGGTGATTACTTCGGCTCACTTGGTGGTCTAACTCAGCAAGAACTTTTGAATCAGGCATTGACGAACGCCCAGATTAAAGCCGCTAAGAGATGAGCTACTATAAGTACGTAAAGAGAGACGAGAAGAGCAGGGTAGACTGGGGTGCTATTACCACCAACCTTGTTGATACGCTCAAGGAGCAGGAGGCGGACCGCGAGAAACAACGTGAGGCCATTGACGCTTCGTCTCGGGCTACAGGAGATATCTTGTCCGATGCTCCGCAGGGGGAAAACAAAGCTGCCAACGAGTGGATTCTAAACGCTTCATCTGACGCCTCTCAGTACTTAATGTCTCAGAACCGATTGCTAAAATCTGGTTTCCTTGACCCCAGAGACTTTACTGTCAATCGACAGAACGTAGAGGATAGCTTCAAGGCTTTGCAGGACGTATCTAAAAATGCTCAACAGTATTACAAGGAGACAATGGACCGCATTGAGAACAATGAGTCTATCGTCGGTATGGAGGGGGCAATACAGGAGCAGCTCAATAAGTTTCAGAACTGGTCTAAGACACAGGCGTTTGTAAATCCTACCAACGGAAAGATTAGCATAGGTATGCTTAATGAAGATGGTGGTCTTTCTAAAAACGCTTCCGAGTTCAGCAGCATTGAAGGTATTACCAATCGTATGCGCTCTCGTTATGACAGGTATGATTACTCACCAGACTTGCAAAGCTGGATAGACGGAGTCGGTAAAGACGTAAGGGTAGTTCGTAAAAAAGGTGTACTAACCCTTTCTGACGCTAGTCAAGACGCTGGATTCCAAACAGCGCTTGATGAGCAAGTGGGAGCTCTTGTTGATAGCAATCCCATTCGTGTTGTAAGTATACTAGAGGAGCTTGGACTTATCGATGGCTATGACATTGACGGGGAAAAGACCACGCAGGAAGGCGACAAGTTCAATGTAGCTATGAAGAATCAGAACGACGGCATTGTTATGCCAGAGGTTACTGATGATATGAAGAAAAAGGCTCGCGAGTTCTTAAGTGGTCAGATGCTTAATATGCTTGACAAGGAGCAGACGGCTATGCCAGAAGACAGGGCCGCACAGTCATTCTACAGGCTTAAAGGGGAGGGTCAAAAACAAGACGAAGATGTGTTGAATGCGGTAGGCATTTTGTACTCAGGAACTCCTGACGAGATTGATGGTGCTTTAAAATCCTTAGTCGCTATAAACCCTAACATACAAAGCGCTAAAAGAAGTGATGTAGGGGTTGACCTTATACTTAAAGACGGAGACGAGACCAAGACGGTAAATCTTCCTTTCTCTGATGGACAAAATATTATGAACGGAAGGGATTGGACTATAGGAGCTGCTGGATTAATAACGGGGAAAGGAAAGAGTTATGACAGGATAGCTAGAGATGCTAGCTGGAATCCTTTAAGACCTGACTTTACATCTAAT
>ERZ807291.8620-NODE-8620-length-11306-cov-4.348591_pt1 | contig 11306 bp, 14 predicted proteins | sample MGYA00521257_ERZ807291 | MGnify/ENA primary metagenome ERZ807291 (study PRJEB31413, sample SAMN03169783) | marine metagenome | biome: Marine; feature: Water; material: Subsurface seawater | place: North Sea | collected 2011-04-28 | depth 1 m m ...
TGTCCTGTATACCATGCTGGACGCCAAGGCTGTGTAGCCATATTAGTATAGTGCACATGCCATAACTCGTCAACAGGAACATCGTCACCATCGAGACAATTCCATTTAGGGTTAAGATCTTGTACAAGAGGTTGACCAGAGAACTTGTTAATCATTCTATGATGTGATTCAGGAATAGCTTTCATACGATTTAAAGGCATCGAGTGTTGCTCGAAGGCTTCACAATCAAATACCATTACACAGAACTCATGTCCGCCAAAGCGACTGCCACGTCTTGCTGCTACAGGTTTACCCTCGAGATCGATATTAATCAGGTCATTTATGTCTTTAAAGTTAATCATGTCACAATCTGTATATATTGCACGGCCTTTAAATCCACATACCTCAGGTATAACCCATCTGTATCCAGAGAAAGGAGTAGACCAGTTTTGAGTCTGCCATCCTCCCCATGGTGATGATTCATCGTGTGTCTGTCTCATCCATATAATCTCTACCGGCACAGAGGCATTCTTACGAATGGAGTATTCATAGACCATTTCACATTCTGCATCTTCACCGTTAGAGGAAGTGCCGATGAATATTCTTACTGGGTTACTCATAGCTAATATCCAAATTTCTCGAAGTCATTTTGATAGCGCTTATATATTCTTTCTATCTGCGTATCACTTAGTTCTGTAGTATCAATAGACTTATTATATACTGAAAGAGGCTTATGTTCAACGTTAATTTGCGATGTTAGGTTCTTCCAACCGCTTTCAAGATCTTCGAGCTTAAGTATATTGATAGGATCGTAGTGAATAAAGGAGCACTGTGATGCAAAGTGTTCATCTGCTTCTTCGTCCGGATACTCCTCTATCATATCTAGTACTGCGTCTACAGGTTTAGGCTTAAGCTTAATATTATTATCTGAGTAAAATGTTGGTACATTGTTCCTAATATCTGTTGTACCAGCAAACAAGTCATTGTAGAAGCTCTTAAAGCGCTCGACAGGATCTCGTACAACTGTAAAGTGAAACCAATTAGAAAATAAACACTGCATACTACTTAACTCAGGATATACAGACCCACCTTTACTATTGCCTTTGTGTATCCACTGCTTATTACCATTAAACTCGTGCCCGTGCTGATACTCATACAACGCATTCTTTACACTTGTTGAAGCGTTCTTTGGAATACCGTGAAAAACTACTTTAAGGTTTGTGTATATACACGGTGTTTGTCTGTTATACTTCATTACACTTTATACCTTCATTCTCTAGCGCGTTAATAATTAATTCATCAGTAACGGTAGGGCTATCATTCTCAACTAAAAGCTTACCATTACGCTGTACGTAGAAGTTGGGATGAAACTTAGCAAGATCTCTATAGTACTGTACCGTTCTTGTCTCTCTATGCCATTCCACGTTATGATTTTCAGGGTAGATATGTACTGGCTGCACGTTACTTTCAATCACGTTCAAGCATGCGTGTCGCAAGTATGTACCATATACAAACTCGGGTTGAAACTTCCACCCTGCAACGTCTTTGTTAAATAGTGAGAATGGTATCCATCGATGGAAGTGAAAGTACCATGTCATTGCTGTATAACTGCCTAAAGCAAACCCGTCCCATACGTTCAGAGGACTCGACCTACCGCCCATCTTTCTTGTTACAACAATATCATTTTGATTCTTAACGAGAGGTATATAATCAATAAGTCTACCTTCATACTCAAAATCGTATCTAAGTCTAACTACAAGATCGTATTTAACATCGCTTGCATGAGCAGGGTCAAACGCCATACCTGTCATATACTGGATACGACCGAGCATGAATATGGGATGGTTAAGTTTGTTGCTAAGGAGAGTGTTTTCGAAATGCCAGAGATCAGGTCTATCAGGGCATGTATAGTCTACAAGTGCTATATTTTTTAGGTTAGGTGCAAGTTTAATTTTCTCAACATCACCAGCTGGTGTTTTTGTCCATGTAGAGTGATAGGTGTCATAGTCAAGTCCCTCTAGAAATTGACCTGTATGCTGATTGACAACTCTTTCAAAAGATCTTGGTTCGCCACTATATACAACTGCGATTTTCATAACTTAAGCTCATCATTTTATCAAGAAGTTTATTATCTATATTATCATTTATGTATTCAATAATATGCGGTTTATCATTTAGCATATCATTGTCATTTAAGTCAAGCTCTCGAGCTCTTTTTGCATCAGTAAACTCATCGCTATGTTGTACTCGTTTAGGGTCAACAAAGCCCGGCTTATGAGTTAAGTTATTCTCTAGAGCTATTTCATCTAGTATAACAGTACGTGAGCGATCTTCGAGAAGATCAGGATACCATACGAACTTACATTTACTATGTTCCATCCATGAATTATAGTGTTTATTCCATCTGTCAACCATCTTAGGTATGCTAACATGCCTGCCTTTGTATTCGAAGTATAAATCTCTATCGAACTCATCAGTTACCTCCCACTCTGATGACATGCTCACCCCCCACCATTTCCACATATCAGCGTTAAACCTCATACATGAATTAACCCACTTGATAGGGTGTTTTGCTAGTAGTATGCCAAAGTCTATTTCTTTATTCCATACTGGTGAGAAAGAGGCATGCTTCCATTGGCGCTTTGTATGTTTGAATTCAAGCGACGTACAGTTCTCGTAATTATCTTCGATAAGTTTTTGAAGATAATTAGAACCTGATCTCTGTGCACAAAATACAGTAAACTTAGTCAAAGCAATGCTCTATCTCATTGAATACATCAGGATGATTAATTTTCATATCTTCTTTATAGAAGTTAAACGTTGTCTTTTGCTTATTGTCAAGAGATTCAGAGCGCTCTTTCGTTGAACGATTATACCACTCTTCTCCGTTTATCTGTATGCCAAGTATATTACTATGGTATGTTCTTTTAAGCTTAATTACTCGGTCTAGATACCATCCAAGAGTGCGTTCTGCTTTTAGTACATCGTCATGATAGTCAAAATATCTAGGCAACCAGGTTGAAAAACCATAATACTTTAACATATTAGTAAATGAGCCGGCCGCGAATCCATCGAACACCTGTCTTGTATCTTTCCATCTATCATCAGGAGAGCTTCCACCAATATCTTCTGATAGCAGTATGCTGTCTTTATTAAGCAACGGTCTTAGATCCTGCAAGTATTTCATATCGAATCTTGATCTAACAACATAGTCATAATCACTTGTTACAGGTCTGAAGCTATTCTTAGCCATCATTTCAATACGAATTAAGTTCCAGACGGGTATCGGAGCCCAGTTACGTATACTACGTATATCCGAAAAACCTCTTCGAATTACTTCACGTTCGAACTCTTGCTGTGTGGCGAGATCATCGTTAGTGATTTTCTCCAGATAAACAACATTAGAGTTATACTTCAGGCGATTAATATTTCTATTATCTTCATAATCCCATATAGTAGCGTAAATATCTACGTCACAATCTGGAAACGCAGTTTCGATAGTATGTATAGTATGCTTCATGGCTCTCATTTGACCGCTTAAGCAGAGTGCTATCTTCATACTAGTCTCTCGAGAGTATATCTATCTGCTGGTACGCATAGTCGAGTCCATATTCTATCATCCCAAGGCAGCTTACATTGTCTGGTAGTTATAGATTCATCGAAGTCCGTCTTTGTAGTATGTATCCAGTTACATTCACTAGATAATACATTATAGTCTTTTTCTAGTTCATGTGCAAGTATACTTCTCTTAGCTTTAATCTGATTAACGTATACTTCAACCATCCCCCAATTATCTACGATGGTCTCTATCCATTTGAGAGTAGGTCCTGTAATCTCATACATATTCTTTACTTTATTAAGTAATTCGATGATGCGTGAATTAGCCACGGCATAACCAAAACGGATACCGGCAGCTCCAACAGCCTTTGAAAACGTTCTTGTAACAATAACGTTATCATGTAAATGAGCTCTACTAACGAAAGACTCTACACTACTAAACTCTATGTAAGCCTCGTCTATAAGAACAACACATTTACATTCTGCTGCTTTTTTTATAATAGACAGCAGGTCAGGTATACTAATACTGTCGCCTATTGGACTGTTAGGATTACTAAGCACAACAAGTGATGTATCGATGTTAATTGCATCTATAGTACCTTGTACGTCAAACTTCTTATCTTTGTATGCAACCTTATTAACACTGCATTTCATCATATCAGCGTATATATTATACATAACGAAGCATGGGTCAGGTATTACGATATTAGTATACCCTATAGTATCTTTTGCAAAGACTTCGAAGGCATTCTTTATTAAGCTATCTGAACCGTGACCTAGCGTGATATATTCTGCTCGCTGCTGCGCATGATTTGCAATAACATTAATAGCGTGATCAATATCTGGATAGTATCGTATATCAGTTTCTCGTAAAGAGTCGATATATTTATTCCATATTATTTGAGGTATTTCTGAAGTACGTTCAGCTGAATTCAGACGAATGGTATCTGGTGATGGGTACGCACCCCTCATTCTCTCTATATTATTCAGATGAAGTGCGTATTTGATCGTCATTATGTACTCCGAGTTCCTGTAAAAGCGGTGCTAACTCTCTATAAGAGCACGTTTGACAATGGTTAGTTGGACAGTTTGTTGCGCATCCATCTCTAACAGCCTTGTATCTTATCTTCTCTCGTATAACGTCTATATCTTCTTCGAATAAGTTACCAAAACCTTCTTCAGCAGTATTCAACGCGCACATCAACACTCGACCTTCAACAGTAGTGTAAATACCTTCTTGTGGCCAGAAGCAGTCCTCGTAATTCCATTTAGACTTACCTTTAATGTTATCCCGCCATGTATCTTTGAGATAGTTAATCTGATCTCTCGTATAACCGCCAGGCATAGATTGATCAGTTGACCAGTCTTGAGCTATATTAAGTCTAAGCTCCTCTAGACCATAAGGTATTACTATCTCATCATGTATTGTTTGTATGTCTTGAACGTTGTCTGTATTTACTACATAGTTGCATGTAACACGACATCCATGACGCTCTCTGCTTTTAAATTCATCTAAAAACTTTATAAGCTTTGGCCACTTAGCTGGCGCTCTATCTCTCTCGTAGCTCTCTTTATACCCGTCAATACTAAAATATACGAGATCAATATACTTAAACGCTTCTTCTATTCTGTCAGTAAACTTGTACTGGCAGTTTGTTGCAACAATTAAAAATGCCTCAGGAAAGACTTCTTTAAATATTTTACATATCTCATCGAACTTGGGATGCAGGAATGGCTCTCCCATTCCCATAAGCTTAGCTTCTTTAATGGGATGATGCTTTAGATTGTTAAGCATCTCACGCCACTTCTCAAGAGGCATATGCTGTAGGCCTTTAATTACCTCTGTGCGATTACAAAAGCTGCAATCGAGATTACAAAAGTTTGTAGTCTCCATATAAGCATATGTTATTGGTTTAAGCATCGAACGCTGTCTCCACACGGATAGCACCGTGTAATGCACTTCTAATATTCTTCTTCGCGGCTTCGCCTCTGCAATGGAATCCGCTCGTATCAGCTATCACTAGACTATTTGCTTTAACTGTAACAGGCTCAAGCTTAAGATTCATATCTTTGAGGTCTTCTGGTAACGCTCTGAACGATCCCTCTCCATGGCCTTTATTTCTACTTAGGTCCCAATCACCCTTAGTAACAGCTACAGATTCTCTATAGAAGAAATCTAGCATCTCGTCCGTTATTTGCGTACTACCTTTAGCATACATGAACGGTCCATTCTCTACAGTAACTTCCTCAGGAAAATACCAGTACTTAACACACGGGTAAAAAACATCGCTATGACATACTTTTTGTATATCTCCATTATTAGGAGCGTTAACAAGCCTTTGAATATATGTAGTCTTTGCAAAATGAGCTTGAGCTGCTTCGTCTGTTTCTTCTCTATGTACCGCTTTTACACACGTATTAAATATTTTATTATTCTGAATTGTATTTTCGAGATTTACATACTTACTTATTATATCTCTATTATTAGATGGTTGTATGTTTTCTGACAATGGAAATTTTAAAATTTCATCTAAGACCTTTTGATGTACAGTCTTTGACAGGAAATTATTATAAATCTTAATACCTTTGCTATCAAAATCCCTAAACCCTTTTCGTCTTAGATTATGCGCATGTCTTGCAAACACTAATCTAAAGATATGTAATCCTTTCTCCATTAGATCTACGCGGGCAAAGAGAGGATGTACTACTTTAGTAAGAAAGAATTTATGCCCTGTAAATACAACAGGATCAGGCTTTTCACCGAATATTAATTTATAGGCGACTGCTGCCTGAGCAAGGAAGTTCTCATTAGTTAGACCATCCTCGATTTTCTTTAACTTATTACTCTTTGCTTTTGTTAACATCTTTCTACTATAAAGGTAGCTTGCTAGCGAAGTTTTCATTACATCTTACCCCAATAATCATTATCATCTCTCGGCACATTTATTGCTACAGCAGATGGGTATGGATTTGTTTTACTTGTATCATTAATTAATATTCGTGGCGCATGCGGTATATCATATAAAATTCTATACTCTTTAAAGCCGATTTCATCTAATGCTTCTTCTGTAACCATACTATATTTACAGGGTCTTGATGTTGTAAATATAAAGGATGCACCCTCATTCTGCTTCTTAAGAAGGTATTGTACAGCATTAGGAATTGGAACAGGTATATTACTATAGTCATTACTGAATAGCTTAGATTGATTATAAAATACGGTTCCATCTAAGTCACAGAAGATAGCAGGTCGCTGCTTATTGTAACCGGTAAACTCTACGTATGTTCCTAGATCTACATACTCTGATACGTTGTTTACAGTAAACACGCTACTGGATAGCATCTGCTTAATAATATGGGAAACAAATATTTCGCCCTGGGTACTAATACTCTGTAGATGATCGTAAGCGGCGCAATATTCTTTAGCAGATTTAAAGCCATATCCACCTACGCAAACATAATTACTCACTACAGACTTCTCGACAATATTAGTTAGGATGTCTTGATCATTAACGATTGCAAAGCTCTTTGCTGCCACGTTAGATACGTATCGATTAGTTCTAAGATCGACAGTGCAAACATGATTGTCTTTCTTTAACGGAGCAGTAAAGAAACTATCACAGTCCTGTATGAATACAGGCTGATCCTCTAGCTCTGCAGCAATCTTATATACCGTCTCAGCTGGGCCTGAAGTAGGCTCATCTAGTATATGTATAAAGATATCATCTCTATGTGCAAATGCTTTCTTTATTGCAATTTCTGCATCATATCGTTGAACATGCTCTTTAAGAATAACGAAGTGAACGTCCGTCTGTCCGAGATAAGGCTTAGCAGCTTTCTCGAATAAACAGTCACCGTCCGCAACAGTAAGTAAAAACTTTGGTCTTGTACCAGGGTATCTAGAACTTTGCCCTGCACAAGGTATAATTACGGCCATATTTTATTAAGCTCCGTTGTAAGAAAAGATATAGTCTCTTCATCTTTACAGTAAGGTAGTATACGTGAAAGCATAAGACTATATAGTGCATTGTCATTCATAAACTCATACTCGTATTTTAACTGCTCGCCTATGTTAAGGCAAGCTGTTTTGAAGTTTATTCTGTCATCTCGTTTTCTTAAGAACCAATACCCATCTATATCTTGTCTTAGCTTCGAACCATCAAAGTATATACTATTAAGATTTGTTGGGTTAGCATCTATTAAATAAAACTCACCATCTTTGTGTATAATGTTATCAAATGTAAAGTCGCCATGTATCATGCTTTGTGGCATTTTAAAATTCATTCTTTTAATAAGTCCGAGAATATTAATACTCTCACCTATCTCAATAGCTTTATCCTCAAGTTCAACATGAAAGTTATAAGCTGTAGAGCTATTGAGGCACCAGTCGAAGTATTTCTCTATAAATTTAGTTAACATATCAATACCTTCGTTACCACTATGCTCTAAGAATGACGCAATATCATCGCCATTAATATATTCCATCACTATAGATGTATCTGACACATCATATATTTTAGGTGTGTTGAACGGCAGAGCATCTAGAATAATAGCACTCTCTCTAGACTTCTTGAATCCATTTTTAACAACAGTATTATCGTCATAGAGTGAGACGGTCGCTCCACTATGCCCTTTAAGCTCTTTAACTATAGATTTCATATATTGTTTAAAGCTTCTCTCAATCGAGAGATATCAATTTTCATATGAGCGTTCTTTGGCTTAGGTCTCTCTTCGGGTATAACGCCAGTCTCAGCCTCAAGAGTATGCCAATTTAATTTACATACATCCGCTATGTTATTCCAGCCACATTCTTCTGCTACTTCAAAACTATGATTAAAGTCTATTACAGTACTGCCTGCTTTCATTGCATGGGAATGCGTAAGACCAGCTCCGGTTGGAGACACAACAACATCAGCAGCGGCAAATAAGCCAAGCTTTTCTTCAAGTGTCATTCCAGACATGCTATTAGTTTTATGGGTATTAATAGGAGTGAAACCAAACTCATCTACGAGCATATCTATAACTGCAGGCTCATTAGTTACATTTCTAGCGACTGCGTCGTTACGTGATATGTATATTTTTTTATGCTCTGCTTCTTCTTTAGGTTTTAGATTATCCTTAAGAAAGTCAACAGCCCATGATGCCACACGTCCTCTATATGAGATAGCAGGGTAGGTAACAGCGTGTACAGTACTAGCTTTTATGATCGCAGGAGTGTCGACAACCTGAACTCTCTCTTTAATATCAGGAAAGAAATCCAGAGAGTCAAGTTGAAACTGTAGGAGAGTATTAGTGATTATTGGTATATCAGGTATTTTTCTGAACGCCTCTATTAGAGGTAAATCTTCAAAGAACCAGTGCCAGTATTGTCCAATATTAAACCATGTAAATACTTCGTCTAGATCATAGCTATCACAAAATGGATTTTCAATATCAATATCGAATTGATTTCGAGCATTTTTCCAGAACGGGCTTTTAGTTCTAAAATTATTAGCATCTTTACTAAAGCGCTCGTGATAGAACTTTTCGTCTTTAACAATACCAGCGAGACCGTGTTCCCAGCTACCACTAGTTAACGTACAGTCATCGAATGTAATTATCTCACAAGAGGGGGCAGTATAACTAAATTGTCTACCGCTAATTGAATATTCTCTATGCTCCGAAGGGTGTACAGTGCTACCCGTTGGAGTTTTCACTTCTGTAACTAACATAATTATATTTCACGTTTAATGTCCATCTTGATAATCTTTTATAGCTGCTTTTACTGCATCTTCTGCTAATACGCTACAATGTATTTTTACTGGAGGCAAGGCTAGCTCGGTTGCGATATCTGTGTTTTTAATTTCGGCAGCATCGGCCATTGTCTTGCCTTTGATCCACTCTGTGAGCAAACTAGAACTAGCAATAGCGCTGCCACAACCATACGTTTTAAACTTTGCATCTACAATAATACCCTCGTCGTCTACTTTAATTTGTAAGCGCATAACATCCCCGCATGCAGGGGCCCCGACCATACCAGTGCCTATATCTGGTGCATCTGGATCCCACTTACCAACATTACGGGGATTCTCATAATGGTCAATTACCTTGTCTGAATAAGCCATTTGATTATCTCTTACTTGTAATTATCTTTCAACTTTTTTACGTGCGCAGAATGAATCTTGCACCCAATAAATTCATTGTAATATTCATCTTTAAGTAATACATCATATTCGAACTGAAGCTTAGCCTCCCAGTAGGAGCATTCTCCTTTCGACTTGCAGAGAACTAATATCTCTCGCTTAAATCTCTCTCTACCACTATCTTCAACTAAGCGCTTAACTTCTTCACTTGAACCAAAGTACTCAACCCAATCCGATTCTACTATTTTATTTCTTTTGTTCTTCTTACCTTTGAGCGGTGGCAGTCTTCTCTTACTCCAGAAGAATTTCTTACCAAGATACATCTTATCATTTGTTAGATCTGTTATTAAATATACAAAGCCGTAGTTATCACCTATATCATCAGAAGTAAATATAACGTCCTTATAGTACCAGCTATTCCTCAAAACCGAAACCGTTGCGGACTAGATCGAGCTCTTCGGATTCAGCGTTGCTTGATCCACAAAACGGACAACATACTGGCTCTTCCATTGTATTATCTTCATCATATGTGATCATGTACTCGACACCGCATCCATTGCATACATAATCTTTTGTTACTTTACTTGGCATACATTAACCCCTGACTTTTCTAAGAATTTGACACCCTGGTCAAATCTATAATCTTCTATAAAATATAAGCTTTCAATGCCAGCCTGGTAGATCATTTTTGCACAATCTAAACAAGGAGCGTGTGTTTGAAATAAAGAAGCTCCTTCTGATGATTCTGTTGATCTTGCAAGCTTCATAAGAGCATTTGCTTCTGCATGTAATACTTCAGGTTTGGTAATTAGCGATGCGACGCCTATGTCCTTATGACTAATAAGATCTTCGCATTTATTGTCCCAACCTGCAGGTGTGCCATTGTATCCTATTGACAATATCCTATTATCTTTTACAATTACACAACCCACCTTTAATCTTTTGGCATGTGATAGCTGAGCTGTTTCTTGTGCGATCTTACAAAAGTAATCTATAAACTTTTGTTTCAAGAAGCAGCTCCCCATACATCATCCCACTTGCCCGATAGCGCACCACGTGCATAGTCTGTGGCTCGGTTCTCGAAAAAGTTAGTATGAGTAGGAGCGTTAATCATCTCTTCCACCCAGAGTAATGGATTCTTTTTAATCTTAAAGATACCTTTAAGCCCTAAACTAATTAATCTTCGATCACATATATATCTAATATATTTCTTAACGTCTTCTGAAGTCAGGTTTTCCATATCACCCATAGCAAAAGATAGATCAATAAATTTGTCCTCTAACTCTACCATCTTCTCTGCTATACTATATATTTTACCTTTCAGATCATCATTCCATATATCTATATTCTCTTCTACGTATGTGCGGAATAATTTAATCATGGACTCGGCATGCATAGTCTCATCTACAATAGACCATGTAACGATTTGACCCATACCTTTCATCTTACCGTGCCGGGGAAAGTTCAGCAACATAATAAATGATGAAAACAATTGCATTCCTTCCGTGAATGCTGAGAATGCTGCAATGTTCGTTGCAATAGTCTTCTTGTCTTGTGTCGCGTTTGACATATCCATGAAGTACTCGTGCTTATTTGCCATCGCATCATATTCGAGAAACTCATTATAAGTTGACTCAGGCATACCTA
>ERZ807291.8622-NODE-8622-length-11303-cov-9.082948_pt1 | contig 11303 bp, 6 predicted proteins | sample MGYA00521257_ERZ807291 | MGnify/ENA primary metagenome ERZ807291 (study PRJEB31413, sample SAMN03169783) | marine metagenome | biome: Marine; feature: Water; material: Subsurface seawater | place: North Sea | collected 2011-04-28 | depth 1 m m ...
CAAAGGCAAGCTGAAGTGGAGAAAAGGCAGAACTATTTATTTCAGCAACAACAAGCAAAAACTGAAGGTGAACTTGATCATTTCAATCGAATGTCTGGAGCAGTTAAGAACCCAAAGGTGACAGAAGTTGATTCCAAGATATCGAGTGTAAGGACTGACATAAAGGATATTACTCAGCAACTTGAAGAAGGTGGAATCTCGGATAAGGAATACACAAAATCATTTTATGACCTTGGTAAGAAATTATCTGACCTAAAGAAGGATAAGTCTGCACTTAAAGATGTTATACCTATGGGTGAACTGGATCCACAAAAGTTTGCTGAAGCTTATGGCCCAGTTACATCTCCATACCAAGCAATGCTTAAAGCTGGGGCAATGCAGAAACTGCAAGAGAGAAAAGATAAGATGGAACTTCAGTCTCTAGACACCACCGAGAAAAACTTACGGATTAAAAACTTACAAGATGAGGAAAAGGCTGCGGATATGTCCACCAGTTTTAATCCGACTAACCGTGTAGTCTTTGAGAAAGGTGATGCTATGCAGCAAGTACAAGATTTTGCTGAAGCAAACGAGTTGCAGTTGAAACCAGAGCAGATGGAAAAAATGGCCCAACAGGTAACAGTAGTGGAGCCAAAGGAAATCTTATCGCAAAAGAAAATCTACGAGAAAGAGAATCGCATAACGGAAGCAGATACCGTTATTGAGTCATCAAAATATTTAATTGATTTTCTGGGCACAAAAAATGACAAGGGCGAAAACAATCCATTAACTGATACTGCTGCCATTGAGAAATTAGCGAGGATGTTGCAGCCTACAGGCATCTTGACTGAGGATGATATTAACAGAGTGAGCGGATCCTCTGGCCTTGTTGATAGGTTTCATAGGGCGGTACAGAAAGCAAAGGATGGGACACTGGATAAGAAATCAAGAGATGATCTCAGACAGGCCGCAAAGGCATTTAGTCAAGTAGCATCTGAGTTAAAAGTTAAGGGGACTGAGTCTGCAATTAATGAACTGTCCAATGCATTTGTTAATCCAAATGACCCAGCCTATGGGGAGTTCAAAAAGAATATAAGGGAACGATATTTCAGTGAGGAGTATAATAATATCCCCAAAGAATTCCTGCCAGAGAATCAAGCTAAGTCAGTCGAGGAGGCACAAGACGGGCAGAGTGTTAGGGTTCTAGTTAAAGGAGAAGAGAAGGTGGTTAAATTATTACGGACAATGCCCAATGGCCAACGGGTAGTAATGATTGATGGAAAACTTCAGACCATAGACCCACAATGAGTTTACAGGAAGCTAGGGATCTGACTCCAGAGGAGTTAGAGATGTTTCAACGGGCCGAGGCAGAAGAAAATTACATAGGTAAGATGACGGCACTCCCTATGCCGCAAGAAGGCAGCAAGGTGCCACTAGAGGGTGGAGGTTATGCCCAGATAGACCCACTACTTGCAAACAAACCATTTGAGCCACAAGTTCAAGGCGAACCCCGTGATGCCACAATGGATGACATGCTCGTTGACCGTGAGACATTTAAGTTCTTTAAGCAGCAGGGAGCATTTAAGTCCGAAAAAGGTGCAGGCGAAATGTTCATGGATGGTTTAGAAATGATTGTCGATGACATGGGCCAGATGGCAAAAACTTTTCCAGAAAGATTTTTATCTAACTTTCATTTTACTGAAGCAGGAAAGAAGTACGCAGCTAAGTCAAAGGCCACCAATCTCCAAATGCTTGGAGATATTGAACTCAATTACGACATGCTTATTCATGGAGGTAGTCGAGTCTGGGATATGCTCTGGGACGATGATATGTCCGAGGAGGATATTGATAGTTCCTATGAGTTCTGGAAGAAAGTAAACGAGGTAGAGAAAAGAAGACAGAATATTTACCTAGAAAATGCCACAAGCTGGATGACGGCAGGCATGGATCCAGAGATAAAAAGAATGATCACAAGTGGTGAGGTTGAGCCAGATAGGCAGGCCGCAATGGGTGCCTCTATGGTGGCAGACCCATCGAACTTTATACCATTTGGTGCTGCCTTTAAAGTTGGAGGATCCTTAACCAACAAGATGTTTAGGGGTTCACAGATTGCTTTACTAAACGACACAAAACAAGCGATATTAAAGCAGGCAACCCTCCAGAAAGCATTGAACTTTGGTCAATACAAGGGCAAGGGTGCATTTGGCCGAGGTGCATCAGAGTCGGTAAAGAAACAAATACAGTTCTTAGACGGTCAAATCTTAGAGAATTTAGATAAGATCCAGACAATGGCAAAACCGCAGCAACAGGCTTTATTAAAATTTGCTGGCACATTACCGAAAGGAAATCCTGTAAAAGAATTAATTGAGAGTTCTATAAAGGGTGTTCCGATTAAGGGAAGGAAGTCGTTTACTGGCACCCTTGCTGGTTCTGGAATGGTTGTGACTGGTAAAGTAATTGAGAATGCTGGAAACATGATAAGGTTCTTAAAGGATCTACCAGCAGAAACTGCTATTACCACTGCAATTAAAATGGGCATTCCAGAAGAGAAAGCAGTTAAGCTTTTTCAAGATGGGATAGCAAGGAAGGCAGTAAATTATGCAGCAGCAGGAACGACTGCATATGCAGTCACTGACCTATTAACAGATGACGAAATGCTTTCCATGATGGCCGCAGGAACCGTGGTAGGACTCCCCCTCATGGCAAGGTTTGGTAGAGATATGTCCTTGGTTGGCCGTGAACTAATGGAGCCAGCTACTGAACTAAATTTCTTCCAGCGACTAGGTGCAAATGGCAGGGAAACAATTACTGACAGGATCATTGATCGTGATGGATTTCTTTCTACCGCAAGAGGTACACTAGAAAAGAATTTTGGTGCAGGCCAAGGCAAGGTCTTAAACCGTGCAGTATCCCCAAGGGGACAACTCTCACAGGGATCACAAATGATTGTTGATGTCCTTAATAAAACAAAGCTTGGAAGACCCGTAGAGGGCATTGGAAGGTTGGCAAATCAAACCACTAAGGGCATGGCAATTGGTGGTGCCTTTGGGTATGTTGCTGGTGGTGGAGAGCAAGAGGAAGCTATGTACGGAGGCATGGGTGGAGGTGCTGCGTTTGGTGGAGGTGCTTACACTGCATCAAAACCATTCCGTATGATATCTGGAAAGAGTGCAGCAGAAATACAATCACGCAGGCATGGATCCCTCCAGTACTTTACTAAGAATTTATTGCCATCCAGTATGAAGCAATCCTTTGGAGCAATGGGCAAGGGCGAGCAAATCGCATATGCAAATGCTGCCATGTCGTACAAGGATACCGTATTTAATTTCAAGCAACTTGGTAAGGATGGTAAGGGTGGCCGCCAGTACAGGGTGGATGGAACCTCATATATCGAGGTAAACACAGATTCTGCTTGGGCCATTGAGCCGCTAGTAAGGCATGAGATTAGTCACTACCTAGAGGAAACGGGTGGGTCTAGGTTGTTCACTGACTTATTGCTAGGAAATCATTTACTTGAGAAAGCTGGAGAATTTACTCTAAGAGACTCTGAGGGAAAACCAGTCATGCGTGAGGATGGCAAGGGGTATAAGACAAACTCAAAGCTTGATGATTTTAAGTATGAGTACGGGAAGTTTTTCTTTGAAGAGGGTAAACCAAGACAGGAAGTAATTGACCTTATTCCAGATGAAGTAATTGCCCGTGAAGTTGTGGCCGAGCATGGTGCCGATTTCTTTTTATCTGACAACAGAAGGTACAGGGATCTCCATGAGGGGCCAACTGGTGCATTGATGAGAACAATAGTCTCATCACCTATGTTACAGAATAAACCATTCCTTCGCAGCATGATTGCTCGCCTTGGTGGTACATTTCGTGCAGACGGTTTACTGCAATCTCCCAATGGAGTTTTTGGTGGGATGCAACGAATCCCTGCGGTTACAGAATTACTTAGGAAATATAACCGTGAAATTGAGGGACTTTCTAAGGAGAAGGTACAGGAAAAATTCCCAGTAGATGACGGTCAGAATGTAATTGATATTAAGGGTGCAGAGTTTGCAAAGAACCCAGAACTTATTGAGCAGTTACGAGCAGGGACAATTATGAAGGTAGATGAGAACGGTAACATCGTTCCAGATACCGCCATGACTCCAGCCCAGCAAAGAAAGTACAATAAGGATTTAAGTGATTCCCTGCTTGATGCTATCTCTAGAAAGGATGCCGCAGACGGATTACCAGCAGGGCATATTAGAGAAAAGAAAAATGAAGACACTGGTGCAGTATCCTTTGAAGGCAGGTTTATTGATGAAAGTATTATTGATGAAGTGGCTGGCCAAGGTGGATGGAATAAAGCTCAAATTGCTTTACTTAAAGAGATAAACTTATCACTGAAAAACGGGTCTAATCAAAAAGGTGGATCTGATTGGTTGCTGAGTTACTTTAAGGCCACCGTAAAGGGTGGAGGTAAATATGTTAACGCAAAGGTGCAGCATGTCCTTGAGGTTCCCTACGGAATAGAAATCACACAAAAAGGGAATATCAATATTCGTACAATTTCCGTAGACCAGTTGTATAAAAATATTGATAAGATATTTCGCCAGCAGCAGGCCGAGGTTACTCGTTTATTTGGTACCGCAAACCCAAAGGATTCATTCATGGATGCAATGCATCAATATCATTTGAATCATGCCGAGGGAAAACATGGTTGGCTTAATTTGGATGGAAACCCAGACATGGCAAAAGAGAAGATGAACTTTATAAATGCCATGTTCGGTAAATCATCCAAGGCCCATGCGGATGCTAATCCTTGGCTGGCTGCATTAGACGGTGGGGCAAAGAGCAAGAACCCTCGTCCTATCTATCGTAGTCGCAGGTTAGAACGGATAGGCAAGGCCGATCAATTGACAGGGCAGAGGCATGTGGATCCTGCAAGGATCATTAACAACCTTATGCCGCCAAACAAAGGAACCACTGGCACTAAGGCATTCAAGAATTGGTTTGGTAACTCAAAAGTGGTGGATGAGAAAGGGCAACCATTAGTTGTCCATCATGGTACTGACACCCAATTTAATACTTTTAATGATGGACGAAGTTTAGGCCCACACTTCGGAAACATTGATCAAGCAAATGACATTGTATCTGGAAAAAAGAATACGAATATAATGCCAGTTTACTTGTCGATAAAAAATCCATTGAGATTAATGGATGCTGGCAACGATGATGCAAATTCATTTATAATGCAGTTGTCGGATGTTTTAGACAGAAGGGAAGTTGATCGCTTATACAAACTTGCCCCAGATTCTGAAGCTATAGAAATTAAGTATGGTAGTGGAAGTAAGTTTGATGAGGTATACAGAGATACCAACAGAAGAGCATTGCTTGAGGTAAAAAAATCTTTGATATCCGAAGGATATGATGGGGTAGTTTATAGAAATGAACATGAAGGCAAGCAGAGCAAGTTGGGCGCAGACTCATATATAGCTTTTTCTCCAGAACAAATAAAATCAGCAACTGGCAACAAAGGTACATTTGACTCTGGCAACCCAGACATCCGTTATATGCCGCCCAAGGCAGATGATATGGTGCAGGCAAGGACAAGGTCTGGCATGGAAACTATATCAGTAAGGGATGCCGCAACCCGTGCAGATGTAGACCAAATAAATATGTCCATGCAGGGCAGGCCCCAGTTGTTTAGCAAAGATAAAGATGGTAAGTTTGCTTTCCTCGATGATGCTTTAGCAAAAGAGGGTGTGGAGAAACTAGGTGCTGCTCTCAAAGAAAAAGGGATGAAAGAGCGTATCACAAAAGGCTGGGAAGCAGTTACGAATACAAGCAAAGCATTTAAGGTTCCCACTACTAAATCGAAGAATATTGAACGGATCACCCAGCAGGCATCTGGTGGAAAAATTAAGGTATTACCTTATAAGGATGCTGACAATATAGGTTTTCATTTAGTCACAAAAAGCATGGCAGATAATGTAAAGAAATCATTGAATGACCCAGATGCAGATGATTATTTTAATTCCCCAGAGTCAATATTTGCATATCATAGTCCACTGGATGTTGATTCAAGTGGTCGCAGCATTTTGCATGTAGATTCGTCACAAGCACCAGAGCAGGGACAAGGGTTTGGTTTTACTTCCTATCAGATCTTACTGGATTATGCGGCTGCTAATAATATGGTCTACAAGCCGAGTTCATTAAGTCAAATAAATCAAATTAGATCACTTTCTGCTATGCTTTCCAGTGCGTTAAAGCATAAGTCAACGAAGCACTTAAAACCAAATGTTGACAATGGTTTTTCAAAGGCAGAAGTAAAAGCATTTGGTAAGAATTACGAGCAAGATATTGCTTGGCTTGCAATGGCAGAGATGAACATGGCAAGAGAGAGGTTTAAGGAAATTGGAGATTTTGATTATAATTTTAAAACAGGTAAGTTCTCTGAATTCAATAAACCAATTACAGACAAAAGATTGCGAGATCGATTGATGTCCGATGATCGAATTGGTTGGGGGAAGCCAATGTCAGATGGAGTTGGCCTTGCTACCGCAAAGAGGGCAATCATTACAAATAAGCTTTTCCTCGCACAAGTTAAAGACCAAGGCCCAGTAACCAGCAAAATCTTCGACACTGGCAATATTGATGGCATTGCATACATGCCGCCTAAACCTCCATTTGAATCTATTTCCGTAGATGTCATTAAGAACCTAGAGGGGGACAAGAAAGCGATTCAAGCCAAGCTTACAATGGCAGACTACCCAGACAATCCCTATCAAGATTCAGTGGCACTACCTGCAAGAATGGGGGTAATTAATAATAAAGTTTCTGGTATGTTTAAGAACTACGATGATGTGGTTTCCTTGATTAATAAAATCACTGACAAGATCGAATACTACCAAAAGAAATACCCAGAGTTTACTAAGCGAACCGCAAGCTTTTACTCTGACATGGGCAGGACTGCACTAGACATGGCAAAGTATGTCCCACTAAAGGGACGGGATAAATATGATATTGCAGATCTCCAGCTTAGATTCCTAGCACTTGGTTCCCCTCGTAGTGCAGTGGCCGCCAACATGACAAAGTCTGGCCGTTCAATCATGGGCCATCATACTGGTATCTCTGGACACAAAATAAATCCAGTAGACCAACAGGTTGCAGCCCAAGAAACTGCACTTGATTGGAAGGGTGGAAAACACTTTGAGGTTCTTGATGCAGATCGCAAAGGTGCTAGTGATAAGGTAAGAAATTTCTATCTTAATGGGCTGGCCGAGTTGATTGAAATTGCAAAGGTGGAGGGTACGCAAAAGGATGTTGATATGCTGATGAATCGAGCAGCAGTGACCTTGGATGTAATTAAACCGAAGCAGACCCTATCGGCCAAGCAAACCGTAAAGCTAAAAAAGTTATTAGATGGACTCGCAACCGTAGACATGTGGGACATGGCGGCCAAGGAGTATGCTCACCCAGCTTATGTAATTAAAGCAGGCAGGCCCACGGCCAATGCAAAACCATTTCTCTGGTCTATACCAAAACATAGAGTCGAGAAAACTATGGATCCAAATGGCAAATACTGGAAGGCGGCCAAGAAGGACATGAAGATTGATGACCCAGCGGAGATGAATTTCCAGCAAGCTAATTCCTTACAGGTTGACGGTATTAATAATTGGAATGAAACCACATGGAAGGAACGATCCAAGGCAGGCTTTACTGAAGAAACAAAGTGGTCTTACTACAAAGTGGCAGATGAGGGTGGATTAACTCCGCAAGGTGGTGGGCCATTGTATGATGCCCATCAAACAGTAGACGGTTTAATTGCTGATTCCTTAAATAAAAAAGGTGTAGCCAAGTTCTTCGGAAAAGAAAAACTGTTGGCCAGAAATGCTCAAGAAATCTTATGGGCATTGACCAAGTTCGAGAACCCACTGGAGTCCAACCAAAAGCTGGTTTTATTCGGTGACAGGTTTAAGCACATGAAGGATGCAATGGAGGGACTAAGGGCAGGAAAGGGTCTTGATCCTAAAAAGATATCAAAGGAAGCACAGGGTATCCTAGGGGCAATGCTGGACACTTATAATAAAACCGCAGACCAGAAGTTTCCGTTCGAGGTAGATACTTGGGGGGACTCATCAAATGCAAAGGCTGTACAAGATCAAGTATCAAGTATGGGTGCAGGAGACAGAGATGCTGGGGTTGCTAAAATTACTGATGCAGTGGCAGATCAACTTGGTGCGGAGGTACAAAAGATTGCTGATCAATTTGGTGAAGAACTAGTTGTTCAAAATGTTCAAAGAGGATTTGGAGGCTACACAGAAGATGGGGCCGCAGCAGTGACCCCAAATATTTCAATGACCATGCGAGGCAACCCAGAGACCGTTAAGTCAGTGATGATGGAAGTCTCAAGTGCATTAGACCAAGCAGATGGAAATGTATTTAGGCAGCCTACGATCATTGAATTGAATGACCCTAAAACTAAATTTAATGAAGCAGTATCATTTGATACCAAGCACCTTGATAAACAAAAGATGTCAGACTTCTTCATGGATATTAGTAAGCTAGTAGATTCAGATGGTGATTCTTTTCTTACTGGATTTACTATGACTGATGATGGAATGTTTATTGGTGATCAATACTACAAGAGTGGCAGGCTTCATTCCGAAATTAACTCAAACTTTTCAGCACTTAATAAAGTAATGAAAAAGCATGGGGTTAAAAATATAGAGCAGCATAAATTAGTTTCCGAGACTTTTGCTAGAGGGGAAAAGGTTGGCCGTAGATCGTCATTCCAAAGAGGGATCCATAATCTTATAAAAAGCAAAGTTAAGAATGCACAGGGCAGGAAATATAATGGACTCCCAGAAGTGCCGAGCCAATTGCAACGAGTCATTGATCAGATGCATAAGTTGCCAACCCAAGACTTACCTGCTGGCAAGCTAACAAAGGCTAAAGAGGGTCTAGCTTCATCCTTGGATCTCCTGCACATTGAGGGTAAGATTACAGATAAAGTTCATAAGGCAGAAAAAGATGCATTAACAGAATTTCTAAAGCCACTTAAAGCAAAGGCTGCACCAGCATCTGCAAAGATAAAAAAGAAATTACTCTCAAGGCTTGATGATAAAAAGACTACCCTTACTGATAAGAAAAATATTCTATGGCACATGAGGAGTGGTTACTTCAAGCCAAGTCAGTTCGATAATAAAGCCAAGGCTTTAATGGGTGACAAGAAGTCATTGGATCTCATCCCTAGTGCGGTACGCAAACAGGGGCCAACAAAGCCAAATCAAAGTAATTATTTTACATCCCCATCCACATCTGGTAAGGTGAGACGATGACTGATACGGAAAAAGAGTTCCAAGAATTATGTAAACAAGCTGGACTTGGGACAAATGTACCCATTTTCAATGATAAATATAATTCCATTATTTCCTTTGATGTTGCTCGTACTCTTCCAGAAGAACCAGTTGAGGAAAAACCAGAAATCCAAATAGAGGAAGAAGAATGAGCGAAGAAGAAATAATTGAAGAAGAAATCATCGAAGAGGTTGTAGTCGAGGAGAAATCCGAAGAGCAGCCGCAGGCTGGAGGCCGCATGAACATTGCGGTTGTGGGTAATAACCCACTCTCTCGCTAGACCAATTACTTTATGACACAAGTACCTAATCTTTTTTCTTGCATCTTGCTTATTGTCTCCCTATAAGTAAGGGCATGAACAACGAAACAAATCTATACCGTACACCCAAAGCACTTAAAGTCTTCATCAAGTATTGCTGCGACTTTTACTTTAATGAGACTGCACCATTCAGACTTAAAGATTTACGCAAAGGAGATCTTACAAGTGCCTGCAAGCTTGTACAGAGAAGAAAGGATTGCGAGTTTCTTGCTGACTCAACAGACCGTGAGAAAGTTAGAGACTTACTTTTTGATTTAGGATACGAATACGCATAAGGAGACCAACCGAATGAACAACAAAACTATAGCACTCGTAAATAAACTTAATGAAGACTACAGGTATTCTGTAGGATCAAAACGGCAGGATGCACTTGAAGTTGTGTTTGAAAACATTGTAACCGAATTATTTAAAAACGGTGACGGGAACTTAGGTATTTCCAAAGATCATATTAAGAAAGATCTTACCGAGTTCATCAGTAGACTCTCTGAATAATTTATGACACAAAGTATTTTTATTTAGTGCTTGCTATATGTATTCCAATAAGTAAGATGATCACCATGAACAACACATTACCTACTTCCTTCCCTACTAAAGCCGCCCAGAAAGAATTGCTGGACTCTATTACTCGTCAGTATGAGACACTGAGGAATGATGCCCAGAGATTCATCCTTAATGACCCAAGTCATAAATTGCGTTCTGGTGATCGTTACGAAAAGCTTAGTGAAATTTACTGGGGATTACCAAACTACCCCCATCAAGTTCGTGAAAAACATTACGCATGGTTTGATGAGTGCGGCATCGATAGCAATGCTATCAGAGGCTTAGTGGTAGCTAGAGACATTGTAAAAAAGGCTCCTGTAATTAAGGCACCTAAAGTTGAGCGTACCGAGGGCAAGCGTACCGAGCGTTCAGCAACTCACCATGGATGCTGCCAGCTTTGCGGTAGGGCCCATAAAGTTGATGTCAAGACTGGTCTCATTGCACAACACGGTTACACTGTTCAGTGGGGATGGCAATCTGGTTCATGTGCAGGCAGCCACCACTTACCAATTGAAAAATCAAAAGATCTTGTTGAGGAAGTAGTTGTAGATGTAGCCAAGAAACTTGATGAAGTGCAGGCCGAGGTTGGTACTGAACATAACAAATACTGGGCAATTAAACGCACTTTGAATTTTCTTAACGAGACAATTGCAAACTGGAAACCCAGAGAATTAACCCCAATCAAGTACGACAATTGATCGTGCTTGACACTGTCTCAATAGACTCTATATAACTCAATTAACACGAATGATTAATACAAACCAGCGTACTGGGGACTGCAAATCCTCTATCGAGAGTTCGATTCTCTCCCGCGCCTCCATCCCTTTAGGTGGATACGGTTTGGGTTGCCATTCGATCAAAATTGACTCTTATTCGGTAGGCTTGAATTTACCCATCGACATCTCAATTGAGTGTCGCAAGTCTAAGATCTCCCTTAAATTTTCTTATAAAGACAATAGCTATCGCATACCCTTAAATTGCACATTTGAAGAATTAACTGAATCAGATATTTGTGATATTGTTAACCGTACCATACGAAAAGTGGACGGGATTACGACTATTGGTAAGCTGCTGGATTGGATAGTTGAGAACGATGAATGTGGTGGTGCATTAGCTACCCGTAA
>ERZ807291.8624-NODE-8624-length-11303-cov-6.389847_pt1 | contig 11303 bp, 9 predicted proteins | sample MGYA00521257_ERZ807291 | MGnify/ENA primary metagenome ERZ807291 (study PRJEB31413, sample SAMN03169783) | marine metagenome | biome: Marine; feature: Water; material: Subsurface seawater | place: North Sea | collected 2011-04-28 | depth 1 m m ...
TTATTTATTGATTTTAAACATGATTTACAAAATTGATGTTCACATGGTGTGATTAATTCAGATATTTCAAAACATATGGGACAATTATCTATCGATGTTACTTTTTTTTTAATGTCGTAATTAATATTCAATATTTTTGTTACATTATATGAAATGATTCTATTATCTTCAATATTTATTTGATAACTTGAATCTAATTCACATAAATATTGACAAATGTTAATATATTCTTGTTCACAAACAAAATAAAATATTTCATGATTATTCACAGCATAATGAATATCGTGTTTTTTTGATATGAGCCATTTTGCTATATTCAAATTATTTGTTTTACATGCTGTTTTAAATAAATATTCATCATCAATGGATAAATTAAAATTAGAATTATAATGATATAATAATTCAATCATTTCTAAATCTGCATCTTCAACTGCATATTTCATAATAATTTCATTTTCAATCAATACATCTATATGATTAAAATGTTGAAATAAATATTTAATTATATCATTAAAATTATTTCCGAAACATATTCGAATAATATATCCATTATCAAAATTTATATCAAAATCATTATATTCAGATATTATAAAATCTAATAAAGTTAAATTATCGTGATAAACTATATTTTTTATATATAATTTATATTCTAATTTTTCAGGAGATTCATGTTTTAAAATAGAATATATCCATTTAAACATTTCAGGAGATTCTGAATAAATTGACATTTTTAAATAAAATTGTTCATATTCAGAAAAATCTATTATATTACAATATTGATATAAACATTTTAATAAATCTAGATTACTATTCATGACACATGTTTTATATATAACATTATCTAATACATGTACATTTAAATTTTTAATATTATTTAATAACCAATAACTTATTGAATCAAATTTACAACTGACAGATAATCTTAATATATAACAATCATTTTGATTAAAATCAATATTTGGATTTAAATCATATAAATATTTTAACATTTCTAAATTATTATAACTTATAATAACTGATAAATTAACAGCATTAATTTTATTATAATCAATATTTTTATAATAATTAGTAAATATTTTAATATAATTTATATCATCTAAATAAGATAAATTAAAGAATGTGTCTTCACTAAGTTTTAAATGATTTTTTAAATTTTTTAATAAATACAAAAATATGAAATAATAATTTTTTTTTGCTGAATACAATAACCAATCAAAATCTTTTATATTTTTCACAATAATATTTATAATATCATAATTTAAATCATCTGCACCATTATCAAAATAATGTTTAAAATTAATAGTTGTTAATTCATTTGAAATATCAAAATGAGTTATTAAATAATTTAAACAATTATACTTTTTTTGTTGTAAGCAAAAACTTGCGAATTTAAAAATAATAGTAGAATTTTGAATTTTATAAAAGTCAATAATATATTTTAATATAATTTCATTATCATTCTTAATAAGATAATACATATAATCATAATATTCAAAATATACTAAAAATTTAATTTTTTCAATTTGACTAAATTGTTTAAAAAACCACTTAATCATTGTAAAATTATTTTCATTAAAACAATAAGTTAATGATTTATAGTTATTTTGAAATATATTTAAATTAAATTTATTTTTAAATTTATTATATAAATAAATACCTTGTTCATAATGATTGTATCTAATTAAATATTCAAATGAATTATTAAGAGTTAACTCACTTAGTTTAATATCTAAATTAAAAAACCAATTCATAATTTTTAAATTTCCTGTTCTACATATATTAATTAAAAATGATTCATTTATAAAATCAAAAGAATCAATTATCTTAATAATATTATAAAAAAAGAAATAATTATTATCACTTAAAAGTGTTATAAAATAATTAATATCTTTTAAATTTGTATCTGGTAAATAATTTAAAAATATTTGTAAAACTTGAAAATTACCTACTTTAAAAATATAATGAATAATTGAATTAATATTTTCTATTTTAGAAATATTATTAGTTATTTTTTTTAATATAAGTTCTATAATAATTAAATTATTTTTAATAATATTTGTTATTAATATTTTATCTATATTATTTAATTTTTCATTATTATTTTCATCATATAAATTTATTATATTTAAAATTCCATATACATATGCATGTTCAATTAATTTATTTTTATATTTTTTATTTATATCAAGTTCAATATTTATATTTAATTTAGATAAAGCAAAATGAATGCATTTAATATTATTAGATTGAAGACTATCATAAAATAAATATAAAGGATTATAATTTAAATAAGAAGAATAATTTTCGTTTAAAAATATAATTTTATCAAATTGATTATACATAATTAAATAATTTAAAATATAAATTTCATTATTAATTTCAATATTATTATTTTTAATAAAATGAAAAAATAATTTTATATATTCTATTTCTAAAAAGTTTATTATTTTAAAAAAATATAAATGAATTATTTCAGTATATTTAGGTAATAGAGTTGGTTGAAAATAATAATTTGATTCTTTTTTTAAACAAAATGACAACATTTTAAATTGGTTATTTTCTATTAAAGAAGTGAATGATGTTAGATTTAATAAATGAATATTAATATTTAGATGATATAAATAATCAATTATTTCAATATTATCTAATGTTATAATTTTATTATATAAATGTTGATAATCAATAATTGAATGATAATCTAAATCCATAATATATTTAATTAATTTTATATTACCACTTATAAAACTGTATTCAATACATTCATTTATATTTTTTTCAACTAAGAATGAAATAAAATAATTTTTTAATAAATATTTAATACTTGTTAAATAACCTTTTTTAAATAATTCAAATAAAAAATTTAATATATTATTTTGTTCTCCAATAATATTTAAAAAATCATATGTATTATTTATAAAAGATATCATTTGATAATTATTAGAATAACATGCATATTTAAAATAATTAAAATCATATTCATCAAAAGTTAGATTTAAATGTTTTATAATATCTTTTGTAATTATAATATTACTTTTATGAATACTCATTTTTAATAATTTAAAATTATAATTGGATAAATTAATATTAAATTTATGATAAATAAATTTAAATAATTTAGGATTATTATTTAGAATACAATAATTTAAACATTGAAATATTTCTTTTTTATTTAAATTATATTTTTTTAATAACCATTTAAATACTTTTATATTATATTGATTACTATTCGCATACAAAGCATCTATTATATTAATATTTTTATTTATTAATATATTATAAATAAATTGAACAATTTCTAAATCACAATATTGACAACTGTGATTAAATATAATTTGATCAATGATAATTAAATCATGATATTCATTATAGAAATTAACAATATCATTTTTATTATTATTATTAAGTAATAATTGAAAATCATTTAATATTTTAAAATTATTATGAATATAACTTGTCATAATTAAAAAAGTATAAAAATTTTATTTTCTAAAAATTAAATATTAAATAAAAAATAATATTATAAATTATCTTTATTTAATATATGATGAATAAATTATTATGTATATTGTTAATAATACTTTTATTAATAATCTTATATCAATTCAATTTAAAAATTAAATCATTAAAAATAAAAAGTCATGTACCTGAACAATTATTTTATACAAATAAAATGAATATTGAACATTTTCAATCAAATTCATTAGAAGATTCAGACGATTCTATAAATACCTGGTTTAAAGATGAAGATCAAATAAAATTAGATGAAATGCCTCTTAATAAAATTCAAAAAAATGAAGTTAAAAATGAAATTAAAAATTTTAGTAATGTCGAATTACCTAATTTTATTCGAACTCAATCATCACTCCTTACTGGTCCAGAAGGACCGGTTGGACCATCAGGACCATCAGGCGGAAATTATATTGCACGAGGTCGTCTTGTGAATAAAAAAGGAAGTCACACCTCAAAAAATCCTAATTTAATACCAAATTATGTAGTGTCAAGAACTGAAGGAACAAATAAAGCCTCAAGTTTATCATTCATGGATAATTTTAAATTTTATTCGTCTTTTCAAGATTGGTTTTTAGGTTCTGATAATAAATTAAAAAGTCGATATGATAATAATTGTTTAACTTATGATGATAAAAGTGATAATGTATATATATCAGAATGTACAGATAACCCTAATCAAAATTGGGAATGGGATAATGTGTCCAATCGACTTATATCAACTAATCAAAATAATCAAGATTTAAAATGTATTGGATTATCAAAACCTAAAATTAATGCTTTAACAGCAAATGTACCTGGATGTAAAGATGATGCGTGTTCTAATAATGTTGAAAGACAATTTCTTATTGTGAAAAATTGTGATCCAAATAACGTAAAAGAAGATGAAGTTTGGGATTTTTTCTAAATTTAATTGAATTTAATATTAGAAATAACACCATCAATATTATATTTTTTAAATAAATTCAATTCACATTTAGAATAACACGTATAACAAAATATTATTTTATTTAATTTCTTTAATTTAGTAATTAGTTCATTGTTTATTGTACTAATATCTAAAATAATATATTTTATTTTATCTAAATATTGATAATGAATATTATTATTTGCACTTATATAACCTAAATGAAATTTATCAATTTCATGATGATTAATAAAATAATCTAAATGTAATGAATTAAAACTGGCCAAAATAATTTGATCTAAATTAATATTATTATCAATTAAAAAATGATAAACGATTTGTGATAAATTTTCTGAATTTTTTAAATCAAATACGAGTTTTAAATCTTTATAATGATTTATATTTATTTCTTTAAAAAAATCTTTTAAAAATAATATATTATTTTCTTTAATTTCATTATCATTCATGTCATTAATTCTTTTTTGATTATAACTTACATCATGAAATATAACTAATGAATTGTCTTTATTTAATTGAATATCCATTTCAATATAATCAAAATGATGTTCAATTGCTTTTTTAAATGATAATAAATTATTATCACCAAATTCAGATGAATAACCACGATGTGCTATTTTTAACATTAATACTATTAAAAATATAAATTAATTTATTTATATTTTATTAATTATTCAATTATCCATTATTTAATTATTCATTATTCATTATTTCACTCCATTTTTTATTTTTTAATTTTAAATAGAATTCTAAATTTTTTTCAATATTTTTAGATTTTTTATTTAATTTATCATTTTTATTTTTACATAACCATTTAGGATGTCCTACTTTTTTACAATAATAACATACAATTTTAGGACAATTATTTATAATATGGTCATCGGAATGACAATAATGGCAAGTCATAATATTTTATTATATTTTTTTTTTTAAATTCATTAGTATTTAAGAATTAAAAAATAAATAAATATATGAATAAGGATAAAGATGATAAAAGTGTTCTACAGAGATTTTCATATATTTTAGAAAAACGATTAAAAAATCTTAATACAAAAAAAATAGAAGATAATATGATTAATTTAAATGAAAATATAGATATATATATTCAAGAATTAAAAAATAGTAATCTAAAATTAGAAACTAAAATTAATAAATTAGAAAAAGAAATGACTAATTTAAAATCATTTTTTGTAGATTTAATAAAAGAATCAAAAAAAGAAATGAAAAAAAACTATAAAAAAAATAATATTGATTTAAATAGTGAATACGAAAAACAATTATCAGAATTACCAAATACATTAGAAAATCCACCTCCATTAATGAAAGTAAATAGTATTCCAATTGACGATTATCAATATTTTAAAGAAATAAAGAAAGAAAAAATAATGATAGATGAAGATATTATTTTAAATTATTTACATCAACATAATATCAAAGCGGATTTAAGTTTATTTAAATTAATATATATAAATAATACACAAAAATGTTATTATCCTATACGTAATATTAAAAATCATTATCAATATTGGTTGAATAATAAAATGAATGATGATGATCCACAAGGTAATTATATAAAAAACACAATAGTAAATAATTTACAAAATTTATATTTAGAATTGAACTTATATGAAAATTATGAAGATAATACTGATTTATTTTTAAAAAATCAAGAATACATTATGAATATGAGTAGTGATAAATATAAAGATAAATTATTTAAATTAATTTTAAAAATAATAAATAATTAATGATTTAAGTAATAAATAATAAAGATTATACATGGATATATCAATTGTTAAAGATGAACCAAATTTAGATGACTTAACATTAGTGAATAATAAATTAAAATATTATAAATCAGTAAATATATATGATTTACCTAATTTTATATTTAAAGGTGTAGCGGGTTCAGGAAAAACAACTCAGATTAATGCCTTATTATGTAGTATATTAGATAAACGAATATATAAATTAACAAATCGTAAAATTGAAATAGAAAAAAAAGAATTTAAATTTTTATCGAGTATTTTTCATTTAGAAATAGATATTATTGATTTTATAGGTTATGAAAAATTATTTTTTAATCATTATTTAAAAGATTATATTTCAAGTATAAATATAGGTTTTGATATTCCTAAAATAATATTTATAAAAAACATTGATAAATTATCTAAACAAGTTTTATTATATTTTAGAAAATTTATTGAAAATTATAATAAAACGGCAAAATTTATATTTGAAGTTCGAAATATAAATGTATTACCAGAACCATTAAAAAGTCGTTTTTTAATATTTTTTGTTAGATCACCAACAAAAGAAAATATATTAAATATAATTGATAAGACATTAAAAAAAAATAAAATAAAATTATCTAAATCGATTATATTAAAAATATTAGACACTGAATCTAAATATAATTTATATTATAATTTGAAAAATATATTTATTCAACTTAATTTTTACATATTAACAAAACAATTTTTAAAAAATAATTTTTATCATTTGATTGATGAAATAATTAAAATTATTAATAATAAAACTGTTAATTTTAAATCATTACTTTTATTAAAATCATATTTAGAGAAGATATATATTAATTGTTATGATTGTAATGATTTAATATATTCAATTAATTATATTTTATCACAAAAGTATAAGAATAATATTGAATATATAATTAAATTAAATACATTAACAATTGAATGTGAGAATGATTTAATAAAATCAACTGGTAAATATTTAATTCATTTAGAAAAATATTTTGTGAAGATAATTAATTTAACAAAAAGTTTAAACTTAAAAAATAATTCATAAATAATAAATATTATATGTCAAAAGATTATTATAACATATTAAATATTTCTAAAGATGCTAGTCTTGATGAAATTAAAAAATCATATAAAAAACTTGCATTAAAATATCATCCTGATAAAAATAAAGATAATGAAGAATCTACAAAAAAATTTCAAGAAATAACAGAAGCCTATAGTATTTTAGGTGATGAACAAAAAAGGAAAAATTATGATCATTATGGTTTTGGCGATGATCATTTTAATTTTGAGCAAAAAGATCCATTTGAGATGTTTAACACAATATTTAAAGAGCATTTAAATAATTTTAAACAATTTGATATGAATATGAATTATGAAAATGATTTTGATATAGGTAATCTTGTTAATCAGATATCAGGAAATCATTTAGGTGGATTATTTCAAGGAACAAATATTCATGTGAAAGTAAATACAAATAAACAACAAGATCGACCATTGAATATATTTGATTCATTATTAAGTTCATTTCAAGGAAATATTAAAAAAGAAGAACAAGAAATATATAATGAAGAAAATAAAATTGAAGAAATCATTGAAGATATTATTTTAACATATACTATTGATATAAAAGATATATTTGATAAGAAAAAAAAATCAATAAGTTATCAAAAAGATAAATTAAGAAAAGGTAAAATAGTTAAAAAAGAAGTAAAATTAGATATACCATTATATTATCATGAGATTAAATTAAAAGGAAATGGAAATGAAAATTTCGAAGGTAAGGGAGATGTACTTATTCAACTTCACATAATAGAAAATGAATTTAAAAAAATTAATGATTTTGATTTATATGTAGATAAAAAAATAAGTATTGAAGATTATTATAAACATAAAGATATTGAAATTCAATTGCCAAATGATGAGATTATTTATTTAAAAGACATTAAAGTAAATAAGGTAATTAAAATAAAGAATAAAGGTATTCCATATGAAGAGAATGAAGAATGGCATGAAGGTGATTTATATGTAAATATAAAAGTTGATTTATTATCATTAGATGAAATGTATGATTCAATTAATCAACTTATTGAAAATGAAGAAGATTTAGAAGAAAATAAAGATATAAATATCAAATATCATGATTTTGAAGTTGTTGAAATACATGATTTATTATAAATCTTTTATTATAAATTTATTGATTATTATTAGATGAATCAATTTATAACTTATACGAATCAATTTATTTTAAAAAATAATTTAATAAATAATAATATTTTTCAATATAAAAACAACAATAAATTAAATAAAAATAAATATTTTAATCAAATAAAAAATGAATTTATAACTAAGTATAAAAAAAATGAAGAAAAGGTAAAAGATAAAATAAAAGTAAAAAATAAAAAATTAGATGAAATTGAAGATTCTTATTTTATCAGTCCTGTATTTATAAATGACATTCAAAATTTAACATATGGGTATGAATTTCAATATTTGAATAATAAAATTGAATATTATACTCAAAAAAAGATAAAAAAAACATCTAAAAAAGTGGAAACCATGTTTATTATTATTCAAACGATTAAAGATTTATTTAATCGCGATGATTGTTTTCAAAAAATAGTATTTTATGATTTATATACAAAAAAAACATTACCTAATAAGAAAGAGGATATAATTGGACAAGAAAATTGTAATTCAGCATTTTGCACAGTTATTTATAATGAAAAAAAAAATGGAGATATAGTATTATTTCGAAATGAGGAACTTATAAAAGTACTTATTCATGAACTAATACATGCAAATTTTGTAGATTATCAAATTATACATTCAAAATATCAGTATGAATTAACAAATAATATATGTACATCTTATTCAATTTTAATCAATGAGGCTTTTACAGAAACATTTTCATCTTTATTACATATGATTTATATTAGTGAAAAAACAGGTTTAAACATTAATACTATTTATGAAAATGAATATAAACATATGATTATTATATTTAATAAAATTATTTATCACTATAATATTAAAGAAATTGAAGACATTCTAAAAAATAATGGTTGTAAAAAAGAATTTAAACAAAAAACAAATGTATTTTCATATTATGTATTAAAAATGTTAAATTATAAGTATATAGATGAATTTTTAAAATTAATGTCATTATATTCAAATAAAAATTATAGTATAAATAATCAATTATTTAATCAATATTATATAGAATTTGTATTAAAACATATACATCACTTAAATCAAATTATATTTAAAAAAAATAAGAAAAATCAAAATAAAAACATTCGTTTAACTTTATATGAAGTTAAAATGTAATAAAATATTTTTAAATAAATATAAAAAAATGATTAATATTAAAAAAAAAAGAATAAATGGTTTAAAGATTAACGACTATTATAATAAATGGGAATTAAAAACCTAAAAAATATATTAACTAATAAATGTTCTAATGCAATTGTGCAGAGGAAACTAAATTGTTATCATGGTTTGATTGTTGGAATAGATTTATCAATTTATTTATATAAATACTTATATAGAAATAATGATCATATTGGTGGTTTAACACGATTAATATTAAGATTATTAAAAAATAATGTATATCCAGTTTTTGTCTTTGATGGGAAACCACCAAAAGAGAAGGAAGATGTATTAAATGAGCGAAAAACGAAGCGTGAATATTTATACATGAAAAAGGATATTATTGAATTAATATTAGAAAATAGAAAATTATCGAATGAAGATTTAAAAATAAAAATTAATTTATATATTGAATTAAATAATCCAAATTTTAAAATAGAAGATGAAAAATTAAATATTTATTTAGAAGAAGATTTTAATTTAAAAGAAGAATTAGAAAAGATTGGAAGAAAAATTATAGTAGTTCGACAAGAGCATATTGATAAGGCTAAAGAATTATTTAATTTATTTGGAGTTAGTTATATACATGCTCCATGTGAGGCAGAATCATTATTGGCTGTATTATGTAAAAAACATATAATTGATTGTTGTATTACTGAGGACATGGATATATTGGCAAATGGTTGTCAGGTATTTTTAAAGAATTTTAGTTCAGACAAGAATTATGTAGATGAGTATTGTTTGGGTGGTATTTTACAAAATTTAGAAATAAGTTATGAGCAATTTGTAGATTTATGTATATTATGTGGGTGTGATTACACATCAAAAATATATGGCATAGGACATATAAATGCTTATAAATTAATTAAAAAATATAATAATATTGAAGGTATATTAGAAAATATAAGAAATTTTCCAAAATTTAAAGTACCAGATGATTTTGATTATATAAATGCGCGTCGTTTATTTTTCGAACCATTTAATTTTGAAGACATACAAGAGTTTATACCTGAATTAGAGATGACCGAGCCTAAATTAGAAGAATTAATTAAATGTATTGAGGAAGTAGGAATTCATCAAAAATACATTAAAGATATAAATGATAATTTAATGAGTTATTATTTAAATATAAAACAATCATGTTCATTTCAAAATGATCAATTAAAGAAGATGAATAAGATGAAGCAAAAAAAGATTACAAATTATTTTAGTTAAATTTTTTTTATTTAAATTTTAATATTTAAAAAGTTTAAATTAATATTTTTATTTAATATTAATAATTATGAATAAAGCAGAGATTCTTTATCAGAAAATAAAAAAAAATGAGCCATTTTGTTTTATTAAAATGAATGATGGAGAATGTGGTGCATTAGTTAATCATAATGCATCATTGTCACGGGGATTTGATAAATCAAGTGAAAGAATGTCTCAAAAATTAAAAGAGGTATTTGAATTTGAACATAAAGATTATTACATTGGAATACCATGTAATAAATGTTGGGGAAAACATTATAAAAATATTTTACCCTATATTGAAAAAAAAAACAAAAATAATCTTTTATTAGCAAATATCTTAATTAATTCAAATATTAATAAGACAACCCAAATATTAGAATCTCAATTAAAAAATAAACATATCGTGTTAGTTTGCAGCTCAAAAATGAAAAACAATATAAAAAATTTGGAAAAAATAAATATAAAAGTTAATCAAATATTAACTGTTTCAGAAA
>ERZ807291.8634-NODE-8634-length-11295-cov-25.392171_pt1 | contig 11295 bp, 10 predicted proteins | sample MGYA00521257_ERZ807291 | MGnify/ENA primary metagenome ERZ807291 (study PRJEB31413, sample SAMN03169783) | marine metagenome | biome: Marine; feature: Water; material: Subsurface seawater | place: North Sea | collected 2011-04-28 | depth 1 m m ...
TCATCTCGAACAGCTTGGTGAAGCATATCGTGGGAGATTGGCCCCAGTTCGAAAGTACGGTTCAGATCTTCAAGCAATTTTTGCTCAAGCATATTGGCAGTTATGGCACCCGTATCCACCTCTCCTGCCACTTGGGCACGCTCAGCAAGACGGGCAAGATCTGCACTCAAGGCATAGGGAGAGGAAGTAATCCGTTGGTCAGGCTCAAGCAGACGCATGCCGTTGCCGTCCTGTAGATCTACCGATACCCGAAGAAAGAGAGAATCATGCTTGAGAAATAGATCCGCCGGTAGTGCCTGCATCCCCTGCCCGCCCAGGAGCACGAGGTAGCGGCCATTCATCACAAAATTCTCAAGGGTGGCATTACCATCTTCCGCATGGCGCCAATAAACCGTTCCCTCATCATCCAAAATGGAAAAGGAAAAAAGGGCACTCCCATGAAAGTTGGCCCCATCAATCGCAAGCTTGCCAGAAAAGGAAACGGGCGGAGAGGCAAATAATTGTATACCCGCAAATAGGCTGAGCAGGTAGAGAAAAAATTTATTTGAGCAGATCACAAAGTGATCTTTGTTTCAGTCTAATTAGCTGTCAAAAAGATTTTTTTGGATATCTTTTGTGTGCGATCATCTAAACCATTTGCCGCAAAGCACCCTGCCATTAATCGAAATCCTTATATTTTGCGGAATTTCCCTTTGCCTGATCGACGGGATATTTGTTGGCATTAAGTGCAATCTTTTCCTTCACGATCTCTGAAACATCCAACCCGTGCCTGCCCGCGAGCATGATGGCATAGGCAAACACATCCGCCAGTTCCTCACGGAGGCGTTGTTTGTCCACCTTTTCTGCATCATCGTCCTTCTTCCATAAAAAGAGCTCGTTTAATTCCGCCGCCTCGATGGACAGGGCAAGGGCGAGGTTCTTGGAATCATGAAACTGTGCCCAGTCGCGCTCGTCCCGAAACTTTTCGAGAATTTGTAAAAGCTCAGAAAATTCGTTCATCCAAGAGTAGTGGAAATGGCAGAACTGGAAGCATTGGCTTTCGCCCGTGCCTCCTCGATTGAACCTCCCCGGGCCAGTGCAACCCCCATGCGCCTACGCCCCTTGACCGCAGGCTTACCAAAGAGGCGGATCTGGGTGTCTGGCTCCGCCAATGCCTGGCCCAAGTTACCAAAGGTTGGATTATCTGACTCTCCCTCTACCAGGAGCACGCTGGATGCACTGGGCCCGAACTGGCGAATGGCAGGAATGGGCAGCCCGAGAATGGCCCGGGCATGCAGGGCGAACTGGGAAAGATCCTGTGAGATCATGGTGACCATCCCAGTATCGTGCGGGCGGGGGGATACCTCGCTAAAAACAACCTGATCGTTCTTAATAAACAATTCTACCCCAAATACGCCCCACCCTCCCAGAGAATCGGTAATTTTCCTGGCATATTCACGGGCCTCGGATATGGCATTGTCAGACATGGGATGTGGTTGCCAGGACTCGCGGTAGTCTCCATCCACCTGGACATGGCCGATGGGATCACAAAAGGAGGTGCCCCCGGCATGGCGGATGGTGAGCAGGGTGATCTCGTAATCAAACTCAACAAAGCCTTCGACTATGACCTTGCCCTTGCCTGCCCGGCCGCCCGCCTGGGCATATTCCCAGGCTTTGGAAATATCGTCCGCACTTTTAATGGTGCTTTGCCCCTTGCCCGATGAGCTCATGATGGGCTTAACCACGCAGGGGATACCAATCTCTTCCACTGCCTGATTAAACTCCTCCTCGGTTCCGGCAAAACGATAGGGAGATGTACGCAAACCAAGATCTTCAGCAGCTACCCTACGGATACCCTCACGGTTCATGGTAAGCTGGGTAGCCCGGGCGGTGGGGATGATAGTAGTGGCACCACTGGCCTCGAGATCGGCCAATACATCGGTTGCGATCGCTTCCACTTCAGGAACCACGAGGTCGGGCTGTTCCTGCTCAATAACCGCACGCAAGGCGGGTCCATCAAGCATGGAGACCACATGAGAACGGTCGGCCACCTGCATGGCGGGGGCATTCTCGTAGGAATCGAGGGCGATCACTTCCACGCCGTAGCGCTGGAGCTCGATCACCACTTCCTTGCCCAGCTCGCCGGAGCCACAAAGAAGGACTTTTTTTGCCGAAGGTTTAAAAGGGGTGCCAATGGATACAGACATGGAAATGATCAAGACACTTCGTTCCTCAGTGGGTCGAGCGAAAACAATTCACAATTCGTGGGGAAAGGAGGAGTTATTCACATGAGCCATGAATTATTCACGAAATACGCTTTTCCGTTTCCACATGGCTCAATCCGTCCTTTGATGGCGGGCGGATGGAATATCATCAATTTTTTACGCAGATCGATTGGCTGGTGGTGGTGGGATACCTCGCCCTGACCACCTGGGTGGGCCATGCCCTGAAGGGAAAACAATCCACCATCCGCGATTTCTTTCTGGGTGGACGCACCCTCCCCTGGCCCGCGGTGTCGGGTTCGATCATTGCCACGGAGATCAGTGGGGTCACCTTTATCGGAGTGCCCGGGATGGTCTATGCCGCAACCGGAGATTTTACTTACCTGCAGTGGGGACTGGGCTCCATCGTAGCCCGGATTCTCGTGGGCATCTATTTCGTAAAAGCCTTTTACGAAAAAGAAATCTACAGCCCCTATGACTTTATGGGCAACCGGCTGGGGATCGGGGCGAAGCGGCTCGCCACCATCATTTTCCAGATCGGGGGAATCCTTGGGCAAAGCGTACGGGTACTTGTCGCCGCCCTTGCCCTCAAGGTGGTGACCCCGCTGGAGTTCGAGCATTGTATCTGGATTATTGGATTATTTGCGGTGGGATGGACCTGGATGGGCGGGATGCGCACGGTGATCTGGACCGATGTGATGCAATTCTTTCTCTTTGTGGGAGCCGGACTGCTCTCCTTGTTCTGGATTATTTCCCATCTGGATGGCGGATGGGGGGAAATGGTGAGCACAGCGGGAGAGGCAGGAAAATTTACCCTGCTCAATTTGACCACCGATCCGGCGGTCGGGTTTACCCTGTGGGTGGCGATCATCGCGGTGCCTTTCCAGAACCTCAGTGCCTTTGGGGTGGACCAGTTGAATGCCCAGCGGATGTTTTGCTGTAAGGATGCAAATGATGCCCGCAAAGCAATGATTGCCAGCTCTGCCGCCCTCCTCCTCACCACCCTGATGCTTTTTGTGGGAACCGCCCTCTATGCCTACTACGAACCGATGCGGGCAGCGGGAACTGAGCCTGCAATCTTTGCGGAGGATGGAAACTATGTCTACCCAGTCTGGATTGTGACGGAACTTCCGGCCGGGCTGCGGGGGCTGATCCTTGCGGGCATTTTTGCCGCTGCCATATCGAGCCTGGATTCTATCCTTGCCGCCCTTTCACAAACCACTCTTTCCCTCATTCGGGATGGTAAGGAAAACGAGGCACAGCAGGAGAAAAAAGATCTCTTTCTTTCCCGCCTGCTCGTCCTGGTCTGGGGGATTTTGCTGGCCGCGTTTGCGGTGGAACTGGATGCCCTGCGGGGCAAGGTAAATGTGGTGGTGCTTGCCTTTGGGATGATTTCCTACACCACCGGGCCGATGCTGGGGATGTTTCTTGCCTCTCTCTTTACTCCCCGGGCAAGCGTGAAAGGACTGAGCCTCGGATTTGCCCTGTCCTTTGCTCTGGTTGCCTACCTGCGGCCGGACTTTTACCAGATTTTGCTCAACTTCGATCTCATTTCCCTGGATCAGGTGGAAAAGTGGAGCGGACTGATGGTAAAAGGAGAAAAACTTTTCATTATCATTAACACCGCCTGGGCATGGCCGGTGACCGTATTTCTCACCTGGGGGTGCGGTCTTCTCTTTCCCAAGCCCGCGAAATGAACCTGCCCAAATTATTTCCCACGCCCCGGAAAATTTCTGCAACTGGAAATTCGTTTACCATCCCTCAGGAACTCAGATTTTTTTACTCAGAAGATAGCCTGAGCGAAGGAATAAGGTCTTGGGTAGGGAAACTTCCTCTCAAGCAGGCTGAATCTAGCGAACAGGCAAACCTTGTCGTCCATAATGAAAAAATGGAACATCCGGAGGCTTATTTCCTGAAACTGGAAAAGGAGCAGATTGCCATCCGGGCGGAAAGTGCAGTCGGGGTATTCCGGGCATTATCCAAGGTATTTCAAATTTTGCAGTTCAAAGATGCAGGTAGGCAGGTATCGGGATTCGTGATCGAGGACGCTCCCAGCCTGAACCGCCGGGGATTCATGCTGGATATTAGCCGGTGCAAAGTACCCACAATGGAGGAATTGTTCCGGCTGATCGATCTGCTCGCCTTGATCGGATACAATGAATTGCAACTCTACATCGAGCATACTTTCAAATTTAAGGATCATGAAACGGTGTGGAAGGATGCCTCTCCCTTAAGCCCTGGGGAGATTCAGCAAATTGACAGGTATTGTGCGGAGCGGTTCATTGAGCTGGTGCCCAACCTCAATTCCTTTGGGCATTTTGAGCGTTGGCTGTGCCACCCGGCATACATGCACATGGCGGAATGCCCCGATGGGTTTGTACGGGAAGAGCCCTACATTAAGCGGGATCATGGAACCACCCTGAAGCCCAATCAGGAGAGCCTGGACTTTATTGATTCATTGTACGCGGAATACCTGCCCAATTTCAGTTCTAAATCTTTCAATGTGGGACTGGATGAACCCTGGGAACTTGGCCAGGGATGGAGCAAGCAGGAAGTCGAGCAAACCAGTAAAGGGGCGGTTTATTTGCGGCACCTGGAAGGCATACGGGAACTGGTGGAAAAGCACGGGAAAAATATGCAGTTCTGGTCCGATGTATTGCTGGAAGATCCAGAAAATGCCAAGCTATTGGACAGGCATGCATCTCCCATCATCTGGGGATATGAACCGAACCACCCCTTTGAGGAACAGGCCAAAGCCATTGCCGAGTGCGAGCTGAAGTTCTGCCTCGCCCCAGGTACCGCCACCTGGAAGAGTTTTACCGGGCGGTGGAATATTGCTCAAAAAAATATCGGACTTGCTTGCGAACAGGCAGGTAAGCACGGGGCGGAAGGAATGCTTCTTACAAGCTGGGGAGACTGCGGGAACCACCAGCCCTGGCCCACAATGTATCCAGGCCTCCTGCATGGTGCCCAGATGAGCTGGAATGGCCAAAGACTGGAGGAAGATCAACTCGGCCAGGTAATCGATAGATTGGTGTATGAGTCACCCGGTGCAGAGATGGGAGCTAAGATCATGGAGATTGGGAAACTGGATGAAGTGATGGAATCCTACATTCCCAACTCCAGTCTGCACTGGACGATTCTTTTCGGAGCCAAGGAGGAACGGTTCATGAAATTTTTGAAAAAGTATGCAACTCAGGAAAAGCTTTTAGCCGGGCTGGAATATTTGCAGAACTGCCAGAAAGCTTTGGAATCCTGTGCCGATCATGCCGCCACTTCACTTAGCTTGAAAGAGCTCAAAATGGGCATCCAAATGACCGAATTTTCGCTGAAGCGGGGCCTCAGCATGCTCGAAGGAAAGTCCTACTCCGAAAGCAACCCCCAGGAGATGGTTGAGGAGTTTGAAGATCTGTGGTTACGGCGTGCCCGCTCAGGCGGGCTCAAGGAAGCGAGCGGATACTTGCTGGACGCGCTTAGCTAGCTGGCAGAAGATCGGGCAGATCGCAGGCGATGGCATCACAAAGAATTCTGCCCTGCTTGGTCAGCGAGTAATTTCCTGAACTTGGCTGATTAGCTAGCCCTTCTGACACCAAACGGTCCAAGAATTTTGCCATAGCGGAGAACTGTTTGAGGGAGAGATCGAACTGTTCGGCAATCTGGGGAAGCGAAATGCCCTGGTTCATACGCAGTCCGAATAAGACGGCATCCTGAGCAAAGTCTGAGGAAGACAAAGGTTCCTCCTCCATAAACTTTGGCTGGTTGCCTGAGTGCATTCCCTCTGCCCACTCTTCCAGGTTGGCAATGTTTTTTCTCCTAATGCCTTGGTATTGGGTACAGGCGGAGGGACCGTAGCCGATCCATTCGTTCATCGCCCAGGTGTTAAGGTTGTGACGGCAGGCATGTCCGGGTCTGGCATAGTTGGATACCTCGTACTGCTCGTAACCGTGCCTGGGCAAATAATCCCAGGCAAATTCATAGAACTCTGCCTCCCGCTCCGGATCGATCTTTACCTTACCTTGTGACAAACGGACAAACATGGCAGTGTCCTCCTCAAAGGTAAGGCAGTAGGTGGACAAGTGATCGGGTGCCAGAGCCACCGCCTGGGCAAGGTCATCTTCCCAGTCTGTAAGTGACTGGCCGGGGGCACCAAAGAGGAGGTCGAGGTTTACCGAATCAAATCCCGCCTGCCGTATCCATTGGTATGCCTGGAATGTTTTTTCGACCGGGTGCTGGCGTCCCAAGGCGTCCATGAATTTGGGATGAAAAGTCTGCACGCCGAGGGAAATACGGTTTACCCCACCATTTCTTAATACTTCCAGTTTCTCGGGCGTAATTTCAGAAGGAGCGAGTTCAATGGACCATTCTGTATCGGGCAATAAATCGAAGGAGGAAATTAGGGAGCATAATTCATCCAATTGCTCGGGCTTGAGCAAACCAGGGGTGCCGCCACCGATAAAAATGGTGGAGATAGGCTGGCTAGGGGGAAATCTCTTCAACTCCTTCCTTAAACCGCCAAAATAAGAATCCATTCCCTTTTTGCTTGGTTTCTCTTGATAGAATGCGCAAAAATCACAGGTGGTGGAACAAAAGGGCACATGTACATACATTCCGAGCGCTAGATTCTTGCGCCCCGTGCATTCCTTGTTTAACACCAAGGTATATAACTCTTCATCCGCTCGATTCATAAGACCATGAAATTCATTTCCAAATTAATCGTTTTTTTCACCTTGTCAGTAAGCTTGTGGTTTATGTCTGGTTGCCGCCAGCCAAACTTCATCAACCTGACCTCCAAAAATGTCAGCCAAAACCCCTCGGGTATTTACACCCTGCAAACAGAACTGGAAATTCAAGACCGCGGGATCAAGATAGATACGGTTAAAGTTTTTGCGGTAGTGGGTGGCGAGAAATTAGTTATGGTTCAGGATGACCTAAACCCGGACCTGTGGAGCTGCGACTACAAATTGCCCGCCGGGTTCGATGAGGCAACCTATTACTTCGAAGCCAACTATGCCAGTGTGCTCGATAATGGAAATGTTGCCGATCGCAGGGTAACCAGTGACCTCCAAGTATTCCGCCTCGAAAACCGATATGTGGGCAACCTTGCTTCCTACCGCGGTCCAGTCGGTGCAGAAATTGCGGTACAGGGACGCGGCTTGACCAAGTATGATGTGATTAAGGTGGGCGAGCAGGATGCCTCCACCCGCTATCTGTCTGAAAATGAGTTACGCTTTGTCGTCCCCGCCCTGCCTTCGGGATTGGATTACCCGGTAAAACTATCCGGGGGTGCTCATGGTGCCCTTGATATCGGAAATTTCCGGGTAGACGAAAGCCGTCTGGGTGTGAGCCCAAGCTCGCTTGAAATTCAGTCTGGAGACACTGCCACCTTGCTCTTTAAGATCGATCACGAAGCTCCGGCAGGTGGGCTGATTATCGATGTGAAAACCAATATTCCGAACTCGGTAATCATGCCAGAAGCCATCATTGCTGAGGGCGATATGACGGTTAATATTCCCATCAAAGGTGGAGAAACGGGTGAAGGGAAACTTGTGGTAAGTGCCCCCGGTTTTGAAGGAACAGAAATTTCCGTAAAGGTATATTAAACCTACCGGGCGATCCTCGTTGGGAGGAAGCTCATATAAGATCGAGGGATGTCTTTGAGAATATCAGTCGTCATTCCGGTATACAACCGTCCCGTCCTGCTTTTGAGGGCACTGAACTCTGTAGCAAGACAAACGCATCTACCCTGTGAGGTATTGGTGGTGGATGATGGTTCCTGCCCTAAGCTAGATCATTTAAACTTTGGTAGCTCCCTCCCCCTTCGCTTTTTAAGAAATCAAACCAATCTGGGGGTGGCTGCAGCCCGGAACCTAGGTATCCGGGAGGCTGTTGGGGAATGGATCGCCTTGTTGGATTCAGATGACGAATGGGAACCAACCAAATTAGAAAAGCAGTCAATCTACTTGAGGGAATTTCCCGAAACTCGGGCTGTGCACACCCTCGAAAAATGGATCCGCAAGGGAAATGAGGTAATACCACCGGCTTACCTGGATAAACAATGCGATCAACTTTGGGAAAGAAGCTTGCGGCATTGCTTGATCTGCCCGTCCTCGGTGCTTCTTCACCGGTCGAATTTTGAGTCGGTAGGATATTTTGATGAGTCTCTGACCGTATGTGAGGATTATGACTACTGGCTACGCATGCTTCTTCAATTCAGGATTGGTTTGGTTCATGAGAAGTTGGTAGTGAAGCATGGGGGTCACCCAGATCAGCTTTCCACCACCGTTTGGGGCATGGACAGGTTTAGGGTAAAAGCGTTGCAAAAGATTCTCTCCGACCGCGGCTTAACCGATGACCGCAGGTTGTTGGTGCTGGAAGTGCTCGTTGAAAAATGCTCCATCCTCGCACAAGGTTCGGAAAAGCGTGAGAAATGTAAGGAGGCAAAAATATACAGCGACTTGGCTGATCAATATTCCGTACAACTTAGGCGCGAAAATACCCTGTCTATCTGATGAATTTTGTGGTCGCATTTATGGGCGAAGCTCAGCCAATTATCGATTTTTACCAATTAAAAAAAACTCAGCACACGCAGTATTCCCTCTATCAAAATGACCAACACTCGTTAGTCATATCTGGTCTGGGCAGGGAAAATGCCAGCACCGCAACCAGATACCTCGGGAATTTAGCAGGCTCACAGAATCTGGGGTGGATTAATATAGGGGTTGCAGGCCATGGCAACCTAGCCAAAGGCGAAGTATTTATTTGTGGGAAAATTGAGGATGATCAAAAAGACGAGTGCTTTTATCCGCCCCAAGTGTTCAACCATTCCATTTGCGTATCTTCCCTGACCACTTGCTCCAAGCCGGCAGTGGAGTATGAAAAAGAAATGGGATATGACATGGAAGCCCATGCTTTTTATAAGACAGCCTCCCAGTTTTCGATTCGTGAGCTGGTTCAGGTTATTAAAATCGTTTCTGATAATCCATCCTCCCCGCTCCCTGAGTTTAACCCCAAAGATGCACCCGGAATGATTGGCCGGCACCTCCGGCAGATTGATGGATTGATCGGGCAAATGGAACAGGCAAGTGCGAGTTTGCAGCCCGATGTAGAGATTAACAGTTTTTGCAAAAAAATAGAGGGAGTACACCGTTTCTCCGTAACCCGAAGCCACCAGCTTCATCAATTGGTCAGGCAAGCCAAAAACCTAAGGGTGGATATGTGTGAAATCGAACAAATTACCCTCTCTTCCGCCAATGCTAAAGAAGTTGTCCAAAAAGTTGCAGAGCTCTTAAAACCTTATCAAATTCTTGGATGATTGATACGATATATATCGAAGATGGAGTCGTTGGACATTCCAGAAGTGAGAAAATAATCGCCCGCTTCCCCAATGCATCTGTTATTCGGTGCAAGCATTACAAAGAAATCTTCAATCCTTCAGCACAGAGTTTCCGCTTACAAAAAAAGAAACCGGCCCTCATTCTTGCCCGGCAAACTGGAACACTCATTCATCCCATTCCTCCGAGCTACGGGGTTGGAGGAGGGCAAAATTATTATTTTTCCCATTTGCTCAATTGTCTTTACGACTGCCGCTATTGCTTCCTTCAGGGAATGTATCCATCTGCCCATTACTTACTGTTTGTTAATTATGAGGATTTTCAGGAGGAAATTCTAAAAACCTGTAAATTGTCGGATGAACCAAGCTGGTTTTTTTCTGGATACGACTGCGACAGCCTCGCCTTGGAATCAGTAACCGGGTTTGCTGAACACTTTTTGCCCTTCTTTAGGGAACTGCCCAATGCATGGGTGGAGCTAAGAACAAAAAGTGTTGCGATTAAGGTAATGGAAAACTGTACCCCATTTGCCAATGCCGTGATTGCATTTAGTTTTACCCCTCATGAAGTGAGCAAACAGCTTGAACACGGTGTCCCCAGTGTTGAAGCAAGAATTATGGCGATGAGCAAGCTGGCAAAAAAGGGATGGAAAGTGGGCTTACGCATTGATCCATTGATTGAATGTACGGATTTTGAACACCGATATGAACAACTATTCCGAAACATTTTCGAGAAAGTACCGCAAAACGCAGTCCACTCGGTAAGTTTAGGGGCGTTCCGGATGCCCCAAGGATTCTATAAAAAGATCGAGAAGCATTACCCGGAAGAACCTCTGTTTGCTGGTAGTTTCTCTAATCAGAAGGGTGCCATGGCATATCCTGAAAAAACAGAGGAAAGATTGAAGGGAATTTGCCAGAAACTTCTTCTTCAATGGATTGATCCAGTTAAACTGTTTACTTGTGAAACATCGTGAAACACTTTGCAGGAAACTAGATATTTTAGAAAAAGTTATTACACTTGCTCACAAACACAGCCCCCTTATTTGACATACCGCGAAAGGTCTCCTTTGGTATTAATTATGAAGATTGGTACTTTTCTGATGGTTATACTCTTAGCGGGATGTTCAGTTGGTCAAAAGGGAAACCTTGCGAGGCAGGGTCCCGTAAAAGTAAATGACTTTTATTTCGAAGTTTTAGAAATTAAAACCTCTCTCCATGAACGGATACTTGCCCGGAAACCCTGGGTTGCTCTTAAAAATGAACCAGTGGGAGATTGGAACCTCGATCAGATAGCCGAGTGGTTGAGTTTGCGCTATTCGAAAGATGTCGAGAAGGCAAAGCTCTGCCTCCTCAAATCCCATTTAAACACTGCTGACCCCAAGCAGGCTTACACCAAGGATATTGAGGAAACTTGCTGGACTGAGGTTGAGAGACTGGTCAAATCCCAGTTATTTAAGACGGCCATCCTTGTTTCCAACAAAGCAAAGCTTTCACCAAACCGCTCTATTCAAGAGGTCGTTCACCACTCCATTGCCGCCCGGACTCCGTAATCTTAGGAGAATCATTTTTGGGGCAATATCCAATTGATCTTTTAGAAATATTTCTTAGGGTAATTTGTAGGACGCCACCTTAGCTCAGTTGGTAGAGCGCCTCACTTGTAATGAGGATGTCGTCAGTTCGACCCTGACAGGTGGCTCCATTTTTTACGGCTAAAGGCAAGCGTTATGTCTTTAAAGATTAAGGCTTTACAACAAGTCTTACATCTTT
>ERZ807291.8636-NODE-8636-length-11292-cov-5.682567_pt1 | contig 11292 bp, 8 predicted proteins | sample MGYA00521257_ERZ807291 | MGnify/ENA primary metagenome ERZ807291 (study PRJEB31413, sample SAMN03169783) | marine metagenome | biome: Marine; feature: Water; material: Subsurface seawater | place: North Sea | collected 2011-04-28 | depth 1 m m ...
CTTGTTCCCCTTTGGCGACATCGCGGAACCATTCGGGACGTTGGCTGACTTCGTCGAGTTCGATCTGTTGAATGTGTTGAACGTTTTTCAGTTGTGTACAAATAAATTGCAGCAGGGTATCGCGTTCGATAGAGTTTTGTTGCAACCGCTCATTTAGACCTTGATTGCCCATTTTACTAGACAATTGCTTGAGAAGTTTACTGTCAACGTCTGCACTTTTATCCAGCTTGCCAGATTTTGTAGATGTTGCACCAGAACTCTTTTTGACTTTGCTGTTTTGAGATCGCATGTCTATATTCTATTGGAGAATGAGTTCATAGTCTACAATAGTATTATTAAAATACTATGTTACAGTATGATTATTTCGGATTCGAGGTCCAATGAGAAGAGTTGTTGAAAGACTAAATATTTTGGTACATGGTGATAGATTACACCAATCTAGAACTATTGATATTGTCTATAGAGAGAGAATGGAACGAGAAATCGGGTTTCAATCCATAGATATACCAGAACCAAAAGTGACTCGGACCGGTAAATATCGACCGACAAGAAATGTTGCTGATCCAACTCCAAATGCTCCTTTGCTGAAGAGAGTTGTTCAACATCCATTTGCGCTGGAACGTGGATATTTTAAACGCTCAGATTTACCACGTGTAAAGATTAAACCCCGTGAAAAAATTGTTTTTCCAAAATTTATAAAAGAACAGTTGCAAAAGCAAACTAAGATTCGTACAATACGTCCTATGGAATTGCATATTCAAGCCAAAAGCCCTTTTATTCCAAGTGTAGATACTTGGTTGAGTAGATCGTTCAGTGGATCAACATCCACAGGTGTTCTATGAGAGAAATTGATTCAACTACATCTGGACTGATGTCTGGTCGTGATATCATCGGTGAAGTCACGGAAGCGGTCAAGAAGTATGTTAAAGATGGTTGGACTGATGAGCGGAACTTAACGATTGAAGAACAATTGGACAAAACGTCGATGGGTAAGGCCGATCAGTTTGCATTTGTTTATATGTATCGTTTGGCACACAACCCGAACCTACAGAATCGAAAGCGATTTCGTCGTGCACCTGTATTTTTAAATGACGGTGAAGATACAAGCAATGTGTATTTGCATCGTCCTCCCATTATGGTGGATTTGTTTTATTTGATTACCGCACACGCACAATTTCCATCTGAGACAGCAAAATTGTTGGGTTGGTTGTTGTTGCGTCTAAATGAAGCGACACATTTGATCTATCGACCGAGGAAGTTTGTTTTACCAAGTGGTCAAGAAGTGGATTCTTTGGGCCGGGAATATGATGAGAACGTAGATCTAGATGAACCCAATTTGGTAATTGAAAAGGTCTCCATTTCTTTGGTGGATGATTTAACGGTAGGAGATGCGATCAATCTTTTTAGTCTTCATGAAGCACCATATAGACCTTTTTTGACATATCGTGCTAGAATTGCAATCGATGGTCCATTGGTTCATGCTCCAAATGGTACTCGCGTTGTTTTGGAACGCGCAAAGCAAAAACCTTCGGTTCCAGCGAGAGGGACTCACACGAGGCCCAATGGAAGACCAGTGCGAGGAAAGCCCGAAAAATTAGACGAAGCAAAAATTGGTTCAGAAAAACACCATTTCCGTCGTGACAGTGACGACTATGATGATTACAACAATTAACAAGAACAACTTATAACTTTAAACAACAACCTCTCAGGAGACAATCATGGAATATTCAACTCCAGGTGTTTACATCAACGAAGTGGACAGTGGTCCAAAACCAATCGCCTCTGTTTCAACCTCTAATCCAGGATTTTTGGGTGTTTTCCCATTCAATCCAAAGATCGACGCTATAGCCATTACGGGTACGGATGGCGCTAAGCAGATTTCCGGAAAAGTTTTGCCAGCATTGGTCGACAAGTCAGGTAAGGTGACTGGAAATGGAAACGATGCGGTATCCGCATTGACATCTTCCATGAATCTTCGCAACGCTGATGTAAAAGATGTCAGCAAGTTCTTGGATCTGTATGGTGTGAAAACCAGTGGTAAGGACGGCGTTTCTTTTAAAGATGAAGGCAAGAAAGGCGTTCAGATTGCTTACAAAGGACAAACAGTAACGGCTCCTGCTGGTGTGGTAGATGTGAAAGGTGCTGTAGTTACAGAAGACGATGCTCAACTTGAAGAGTTGCTTGGAAACTTGACAGCAACATTTTCTTTGACCAAGGCTGCTCCTAAGAGTGCAGAAGATATCTTGGGTGTTTACGGCTTGAAATTTGAAAGCGCTGAAGGAACTGCACTGCAAGATGTGTACTCAATCCCACCAATGGGTGTGACCAACAAAGCAGAGTTCTTCCGATGGTTACAAGCTTTCTTCGCTCAGTACTTGGTCGACACACATGATACAACAGAATTGGTTGGTCAAGAGTTTGATGACATTGATGAAGCAACAGATGCTGTTTTCGAAGCGATGCAATCCGATGCAAACTTGAAAAGTATGTTCAGTGAGTTCTTGAGTCAAGAGTCCGTATTTAACTTTGTTTCTGCAATCGATGGTTTCTATGCCAACGGTGGTGGTAAATGCTACGTGTACTTGATGGGCGCAGAAGATGTCGGTACTTCTCTTCGTGAAAATCAAGCAGACAAATTGGGTTTGTTTGCCTTTGATGATGTTGATGATATTGCTTTGATGGCAGCTCCTGGCTTGGCTCCGCACCAACAAAAAGAAATGTTGGAATACTGTGAAATCAGAAAGGATCGGTTTGCTGTTCTTGATGGACCAATCGTTTCTACAGGCAGTATGGACATCCCTGCATCTGCAAAAGGCTATGGCGCGATTTATGTGCCTTGGTTTAAGGTGACCAAGCCATCTTGGTTCAAGGGTCAACAAGAAGTGAACGTGACTGGAAATGCACGACGTAGACTGAGTAAGTTGCGTAGTGAAGAAGGGGTTCGAAAAGAAGTGTACGTTCCACCAAGTGGACACTTGTGTGGTATCATGGCACGCGTTGATGGAGAGCGAGGAGTACACAAAGCACCTGCAAATGAATTGGTGATGGGTATTTCTGGTTTGTCTCAAAACATCAACAAGCTTGAGCAAGGTCAATACAACGATCGTGGTATCAATGTGATTCGTGAGTTTAAAGATCGTGGTATCCGTGTTTGGGGTGCCCGTACTTTGGCTACCAAATCTGACCCTTCTTGGAAGTACATCAACGTTCGTCGTTTATTCATTATGATTGAGCAATCGATCATGTTGGGATCACAATGGTCTGTATTTGAGCCAAACGATCAAACTCTTTGGAAAAAATTGACCCGTGACGTACGGTCTTATCTCATGCGCGTATGGCGTTCAGGAGCACTTTTTGGAGCGACAGCCGAAGAAGCGTTCTATGTTAAGTGTGACACTGAAACCAATCCTCGTTACCTCATCGATGCCGGTCAGGTTAACGTTCAAGTTGGTATTTCACCTGTCAAGCCCGCAGAATTCGTTGTATTCAGTATTGGTCAATGGGATGGTGGAGCTCTCATCGAGGACTAAACCCATTCACTATTTAACCCCCGCTTGAGGCGTGCCACCGCGCAACAAGTACAAACCCAACACTCATGGAGTAAAAAATGCCTACAGAAGAACTGTTTGGTGCTTATCACTTCCTCTTGGAAATCCAAGGGATCATAAACGACAATAAAATTATTGTCGGCGGATTTAAATCCGTTTCAGGAATGGACTCAGAGACTGAAATCGTTGAGTTCAAACAAGGTAATGACATGGTCGTTCGTAAGAAGCCCGGTCGTACCACTTACGCAAATATCGTTTTGGAGCGTGGTTACACTGCGACTGACGATTTGTGGCAATGGCGCAAGAACATCGAAGATGGAAAGATCGATCGTCGTGCTGGTTCTGTAATCATCTTGGATCAAGATGGGACCACCGAAGTCGCTCGTTACAACTTCTATGAAGCCTGGCCTTGCAAGTGGAACGTGCCTGATATGGATTCGGACTCGTCTTCCATGGCAATCGAAAAGATTGAATTGGCTGTAGAGAAAGTTGAGCGTGCATAATGGACATTCGTGAAGAGTTTGAGTTTACCCTTCCGTTAGGGTACAAAGATAAGGACGGAATCATCCACAAAACAGGTGTGATGCGTCGTTCTCGTGCGAAAGATGAAATCGTATTGTTGCAAGACATGCGGGTTCAACGAAATCGTGCATATCTAATCATTGCACTACTTGGTCGTGTTGTGACTCAACTTGGAACACTCAAGGATGTAAACACTGGGGTCGTCGAGAACTTGTTCGCTTCTGACCTCCGTTTCCTTGAAGAGATGTACAATCGCATCAATGAAGATGAGGTTATGATTTCAGTGAAATGCCCTGAATGTGGTGCAGGCTTCGAGAAGGAGTTTGGCCGCCTGGGGGAATTGTAAGCTACCCCTTGGAGAATATATACAAGGAGGTAGCCTTCATTGCTTACCATTTTCACTGGCCGAGAGATCACATCTTGGAAATGTCTCATCAAGAGAGACACTACTGGGTAAAAGAAATCTCGAAAATCAATGACAGGATCAACAGTTCCAAATAAGGATCTGTATAATCTTTCTCAGAATAGCCCTCTACTTCGGTAGGGGGCATATTCGTTTTTTACCTTTGTCTATATAGAAAGGAAAACTGCAAAAGGTGTGAAAATACGATACACTATAGACCATTGTAGATTTGGAATATTGGAGTGAACAGTGCTTGGAAACATTATTGTACAGCATGGTCATAGAGCGCCAAGAAACAATGCTCACGTTCGTTGTGATATTACAGCGATCATTGGATTCGTATTGCCAGACAAGCATCCTGAAAGTGTTGAAACCGGTGAATTCTTAGAGGTAGTCGTTCGTGGTGAGCCTGAATTTTCGAATTATGAACGAGTGTATGTTTTTGATCCTGCGACCAAACGTGCGGTTCATAATTTCTTCCGAAATGGAGGGGACACAGTACATGTGTTCGGTGTATGCATAGATTCTCTTGATGATATTCAGTCTTCGTTGAGTTTGGAACAGGTGTGCGGAAGTTTATTTCATCGCTTGGAAAGTGAAGAAGACATTTCGTTGTTGTTGGTTCCATCGCTGGCGTACTTTGGTTTGCATATGCTCAATGACGGTACGTTGACGTTTGATGGAGAACCATTGTTGACACGATTGCTTCAACATTGCGCAATCATGAACAATCGATTTTTGATTATCGATGCCCCTCAAAATCTCCATGATGAGCTGTTGATTCGATGGACGAAACAGTTTGGTCTGCGCAATGAAAAGATTTCTGCGTATGGTGCGGTGTATTATCCATGGTTGTGTGACGGAGAACACACCTTTCCACCGTCATCGGTAATGGCAGGTGTATATGTTTCGGTTGAAAAAATGCATCCACCGATTGGTATTCAGTGGCCTCCAGCAAATGTTCCAGTACGTGGGTGTACACACTCATCAATAGAGTTGACACATCATGAGGCAAAAGAACTGGCTTTGGGGCATGTGAACCCAATTGTTTTGGTGCCAGGACAAGGAATGATGCCAATGGGCGCGAGAACATTGTCAAAAGATCCTATTTTTCAGCAAATCAACAGTCGTCGCATAATGAATATGATAATTGAACAGATCAATAGAGATACTCAGTGGGCTGTTTTTGAAGTCAACAATCCTCATTTGTGGACGATTGTTGCTCGTGATATTGGATCGCGACTGGAAGAATTTTGGAATCTAGGTCTGTTGGAATTGAGTCAAGAAGGTGAAAAGTACTTTGTATTTTGCAATGAGAGTAACAATCCTCGTCATTTATTAGACGCTGGATACATCAATGTAGAGATTCGATTGCAGCCAGTAGGAACGACCGAGCAAATATTGATCGATTTTACATTGGGTGGTGGATAAAGTTCAGTGAAAGCCCAAAATTCTCGTTACAATAATACTAATTTTGTAGTGTTTATACATTTCACTCAATAACCATTTAAGAATTCTCGTAATGATCAAAGTTTGAAGGAGTCATCATGGCAAATTGGAAAGGGCGTGGCAAAGGACGAGCAGGAGCTCAACCAAAGTTGGCGATTCAAGGTGGGCCAGGCAAAGGATCTGGTAGACCAGGAATGCAACCTCAAATCCAACCTGCCATTGTCGATGGCAAACAAGCAACCACATGGGTCGGTCGTGGTGGTGGGCGTTCTCCATCGCAACCTCAGATTCAATCTGCGAGTATCATTGCCGCACAACGTGGGATTCAGCAAGCCGCATCTAATATAATCTCTGGTGCAGTCGGTGCGGTGGGTGGTGCTTTGGGTGGTTTTATAGGCCAACCTGCAATTGCACGTTCCTTAGAAGATCCGATTGGTGGATATGTCTTTGCTTTAGAGATCAACAAGATGGAAGTGGCACACTTCACTGAATGTGCAGGTCTTAAAAGCAGTACGGAAATCTATACAATCAAAGAAGGTGGCATGAACCATGCCGTTCACAAACTGCCAGGGCAGTCGACATGGGACAATATTGTTCTCAAGTATGGTGTTACAAGCGACATGAGCATGCTCAGTTTGCGAGAGTTCGTTATGAATGACGAGTATGCTGGTGGCGGTGGTGCAGGTGCTGACATGGGTAATATCATGGGTGGACTTTCTACCAATACCTCCGCAGGGTCTATGATCAATTCAATGTCGAACGCACTTCGGTCAGCATTGGATGGTGGCAGTAGTTCTCCAGGTAAAATGGAAAACAAAAGGTTTTCGGGGTCTATTGTGTTGAAGAATAACAAAATGCAGGAAATGGTTCGATATACCTTTCAACAAGCATGGGTTGTTTCTTGGGAAGGTCCTAAACTAAACTCTGAAGGGTCTAATTTGGCGATTGAAAGTATCGAGATTGCTCATCATGGTGTGAATGTAAGTCGTTCTTATGCCAGTAAGAATCCGTTTGGATAATGTCGTTTTATTCGATTCGAGTGTTCTTAATGTAGATCATAGGTCGATAACATCAACTCAAATATATAGTGTACAATTATAAATATAGATAAAGGATGACCCGCAATGAGAGAAGGATCAGCATTGTTAGAGCGATTGGAGAAGCGTTTTGAAGCGATTGACAATCGTGCAGATAGACGGTCTATTGGGATTCGAGAGCGAGATTCTTTTCTAGGCCATTTTGCAGATCGCATGCAACGACTAAAAGGTCTGGTTCAAATTCCTGAGATGTCTGCTTTCAAAAGATTGCCCAAAGAAGGATCCAGATTCGATCCCTGGGGCAATATGGGTGGATGGTCTGTGATTCAGGACTTGACGTATCTTAAATGGTTGGACGAACAAGAGATTGAAGAAGAGGAAATAGAGCAGCCTCGAGTTTCTGCATGGGGAACGGCCACATCTTCACGCGATCCACACAGACAAAGAAGTTCGGCTTGGTTGAATACACCGTATACGCCAGCTCGTGTTGCTGGTAAGCCATTGCCAAAACCACAAACCAGAAAGCAAGGTAAGGATCGGAACTTTGGTCGACCTGTAAAACGTGTGAAGACTCCTGTTGGAGGGCGTGGTCCTCTGAATCAAAGACGTTCAACGGCTTCGGCACCGATGTTGAGTCCATTGAAACGGGCCTTGGGTCGTGCAACAGTTGCACAAGAGCGTAGAGGCAGCAGTGCTCGAGTTATGAACAGTCTTCCCCCTGTACTAGCCAAAACGGTTGGCGCAAAGTGGGTGAATGAAAAGGAACGGTCAAACAGTCGTGTTCAAAAGGGTAGAAGAACGGAAAGAACATCTCTTCAATCTCCAATGTTTAAAGTTTTAGAACAAGACGTTAGTTCTTCGAGTCAGGATTCTACGTTGAGTCCTTCGAGGTTGGCTTCAGAGCGTATGAGAGTACCATCCCAAAGCAATTTGCTTGATACTACCTTGGCCTCATACGATGGATCGAATTCATTAAGTTCAGATTTCGCCACGTCGCCTTCCTCCTCTGTGGGTAATCGTCGCAGAGGATTGCGAACTCCCGCGACACGCTCTGATTTGACCAGTCAAGTTATCGGTACAGCGTTATCGCCAAATAACGGTTCAAGGGGTTCGTCCAACGGTAAGCGAACAAACACTTCTTTTTCATTGAGTGGCTCTTTGGATAGAATGGCGTATGAAAAAGTTGAACGTATTGTTGAAGTCAGTGTACCGGCATTGGTGAAACGTAAAGTTCAGGATGCCATACAGCGTTTATCGTCTTCTTCTCAAAACAAATCAGGGTCATCAGAAACTGCGGTTGTAGAACAGGTGATTGAAGTTGTAGAAGAGTTGGTATTGAAGCAGGCTTATCATGAAGTGAAAGGTGTGTTTTCGAATGCAAAGATCACTTCCTTAGATGATTTAATGGATCAAACAGGATCGATGGCTGCATCTGTTAAACGAATTGAACGTGTAGTGCGAACAGTGACACAGCAATTGATTCGTCAAAATGAGTCGATCGTTGAAGATGTTGTTCAGGCGACATTGAGTGGTCAGAGTGCGGCTCAATCAAAAGTAAATACGTTGAGTTCGGTACCACAATCACAAATTCAAACGGTCGTAAAACGGTTGCAGTCCAAGGGTGTGAGTCGGAGTTTTGCAGAACGAGTGGTGAAGAGTTTGCCTGTGAATACTCTCGATGTACAGGATTCCATGGATGCTTTGGTTGAACAAGTAATGGAAATGCATGCAGATGTAGAGAATGCTAGAGGCAGCACTGCAGAATCGTTTGGAAATCAGTCAAGATTGCAGACTAGTCAGATAGAGAAGCAAGTGCGTCGTCGATTGGCTCCATTGTTACAACGCATTGATGCACCCCAAGGAATGAATCGTTTGACGGAACGAGGTTCTTTCGGTCAATCAATAGCAACGCCATCGAAGTCGTTGTTGCCATCGGTAGCAGGAGAACATTTTTCTGAGCGGATCATCGCAGATGTTGTGAACCAAATTGCCAATTATGCGAATCGCGAAACGATGATTGAGGGCAGTGTTGGTCAGAGACAGTTGATGGGCTCATTGGAAAGAACGGTATCGCAGTTGGTCTCCAAAACTCGAACGATGAATATTCCCAGTGATGTACTGGATTGGGTAGATGTACAGCCATTTGGTCAATCTGCAGAAGAACACTTTTCGAATACAGAAGATGATATCAACGCATCCAAATCCTCTCCATGGTTTACAGGTCCATCATCGTCCTCATCGGCTTCAAATCGTTCAGTCAATCAACGTTCTAGCAGTCCGTCTCAACCTTCGTTTCAGTTACAACCTGTACAGCAGGCTGCAGCCCGCGTGTTGAATATGGTGAAGTCAAATCCCACGCGTCCAGATGTTGTGGCTCGTTATACTGGATTGAAAATTAGAGAAGTCCAAAATATTGTTGCGACGTTACAAGGTATAGACGTTCCGATTAACCAGCAATCGTCATTGTCTGTGTCTTCAGTTGATTCTAAGGTCACATCCACTGTGACAGAGGAAGAAACATCAACAAACCGATTGAGTTCTCCTCATTCACTGGAATCGTTGTGGGATCGAGCCACCAGTCCGATTGCCTTGCCTGAGTGGACAGGAATGGGAACATCTTCTTTTAAACCTATGATTGGAGAATCTGCCAAAGGGTGGCGACTGAGTCCAAAACGACGACCAATGCACCCATATGCAGTAGACATCGATAGCACAGTGTTGCAACCTGGTGCGTCGAGTGGCGAGAATGAGATAGATGGAATCGAAGGTGATGCATCAGAAAAGCAAAGCCCATGGTTCACAAGCAACCGTTCATCAGAATCCAATACCGTTGGTTTCGGGTTTGTACCACAGAGTATTTCAGGGGATGCCAAACTTTCGAGTAATGAAATTGCCATGTTTGGACAGACAAAATCTGTTGAACTGACAGTTTCAGAGGTTAGAGGTCAAAAAGCACGTTGGTTAGAGCCAAATCGTACAGTTATCTTAGACAATGGTACTGTTATCCATGCCAAGGTTGCGAAGCGTCTAGGATTGGCTGTGAAATCTGCTTCAAAACAGAATCTACCGTTGTCATGGACCTTGGAAGGATTGCAACTTAAGTCCGATCACAAATCGATGCCAAGTTGGGCCAAACGAGCTTCGGGTAGACCACAAGTGAATGCTTCGCAAGACTTTTTGATGGCGTTGGCCAAAACAGCCAATGCTGAAGAAGTGGCTGAAGTGATTTTACAAAACTCAGGTAGATCTCAAAATGGGGTATTGCCCAGAACAGCAATGACTGCGATTGATCAGATTCGTCGAGAAGCACACCGTAGTTTACAAGACATTGAAAATGCTCAACAGGATGCCGCAGAATCATTGCAACAAAACAACCGCAGACAAAGAGGTCGTGATCGAACGCGTCGTCGTACTTCAAGGACTGCGGGTGCTGTGATGGGTGGTTTGACTGGGCTTAAGCCTATATCAACAGCAGGTCCATCCTCTTCGGGTGCTTCCAATTCTGTGGATAAGGTCAGTAAACTCACAAAGCAGTTGGAAAGTTTGGTGTCTTTGGCAGAAAGCAATCAGCGTGACGAGGCCCGCGAAGGTGTTCGAATGGCCGAAGAGTCTCATGATGCGATTGCGGAAGGTCAATCGCTCTCTAAAGGCGAAGAAAGAGATTATGCTGTCGATATAGATGCCTTACGACAAGAAGTCATGAGTGCTTTTGAACAAGAAATGTCCATTCGAAGCTTACGCAGTTTCGACAATTCAAACAATACAGATCCTTGGTGGTGATTTATGAGTGCAAAGATTGAAAAAGCCAAATTTCGTTCTGAGATCGGAAATACGTTTACCGTTCAGTTCAACCCAACTGATATCCAACTGGATGCGAAGGCATCCTGGGCAACCCAAGATACTCAAGCGGATCAAGTAAAGTTAGAGTTCAAAAAAGTAGAGCCCCGAACCCTTACAATGACGCTGATTTTTGATTCGACGACCAACAATTCGGATGTTCGTACGACCTATGTCAATCAATTAATGAATACGTTTGTGTTGACTGAAATGCCAGATGTGAACCCTTCTCATGATCAAACGGCACAAGGTACATTGGGAATGAAGAAACGAAATGTCTTGCAGACATTTGAATGGGGAAGTTTCACATTTTTTGGTGCGATTACGAGTCTTAGTACAAAATACACAATGTTTTCCAAGGATGGCAATCCGATTCGTGCTGAAGTCAAAGTCAGTATGAAGGAATACATCAATCAAGACTTTTTCCAAGTCGGTGGGTCTCGTCACAATATCACTGTACCTCAAGGGAAACTTGTACAGATGGAAGCAGGCCAAA
>ERZ807291.8641-NODE-8641-length-11284-cov-7.123430_pt1 | contig 11284 bp, 4 predicted proteins | sample MGYA00521257_ERZ807291 | MGnify/ENA primary metagenome ERZ807291 (study PRJEB31413, sample SAMN03169783) | marine metagenome | biome: Marine; feature: Water; material: Subsurface seawater | place: North Sea | collected 2011-04-28 | depth 1 m m ...
TATATATATATATATATATATATATATATATAGTACATTTAACTAATAAAATAATTAATTATATATAATATTAGATATATAATTTTTTTCAATAACAATTTAATTTTATAAGATTTATAAAATTATCATGTGGATCTTAGGTCTTATTTAAAAAATATTTTCTCCAATAGTTACTTTATAATATATTATCACTATGTTTTAATTTATCTATTTTATTCTAATAAATTTTTAAATTATCTATATTATCAACTTTATCATTTTAACCATAATTTCCAAACTTTACTATTCTTCTTCTTTATTTATCATTTAAATCTTTATATAGTATTAAGGATTAATATTTTCTTTTATTAATTTTTGTATTTGATAATTTTTATGGATATGTAAAAGTTATAATCTATTTCGGTTCATAAACTCTTTTTTTAATATTTTTTGATTATTTAACTTATGATATAATTTAAGTTTATTTATCTTATTAATCTTATTAATCTTATTTGTCTTATTAATCTTATTATAAAGATAATTTTTATGATAATTATAATATATCATTATCTTTAACTTCTTATTCTACTATTTCATCTATTTATTTTATTTCCATTTTTTATAGTTATAATAATATTTTAATTTTTTGATTTTTAGATTTTAATAAAATTTTTATTTTAATTAATTAATTATAATATATATATATTTTTTTTGTTTAAATACTAAAATCAAATATATATTTTTATATATATTTATATATTTATATATATTATTTTTTATAATCATTAAGGATATGTATAAGTTCTTTTGGTTATAATCGGTTATTTTAAATCAATATATTTAGTAGTCTTTAAAAACACTTTTAAATTTTAAACTATATCAGAATTATTAGATGATATATCTTATTTTTTCAATAAATTTAAATCATCTAATTAATTAAAGGCCTCTTATAAAATATTTATAGTACTTTATTATCTAATTATCTATTTTTTACCTATTTTTATTTTATTAATTTAATATAAGGCTAATAAAAATTTAATAAATATTATTATATATAAAATAATATTTTGAATTTCATCTGATTCCATAATAAAAATAGCTTACAGTTATATAATAAAATAAATTTACAAAAAAAAATATAATTAAATAATTAATAATATAAATTTTATTTTATTATTATATCATTTTTATATATCACTCAACAGTTTAAATATCTTATTAAGCTTTTTCAACTTATTTTTTAAGATAATGTCTAACTTATTTAATATCTATATTAATATCTTCTAATTAATTATCATATTATTCTAATGTATTTCTTAAATCTCTTATTTACAAATAATTTTTTACAGCAAATAACTTAAATCTTTTACAAATTTCAAGTTATTAATTATCTTCTAAAAAACCTTTTGAATTTTAAACTAAATCTAATATATCTTAAAAATTTTATATATAATTTTTAAGTTATTTTTAATTAGATTCAAATAAAATATCAAATTATTTGAATAAGTCACTATATGTTTCGATTTGATTAATATTCATTTTTTAAAAATATATATTTTTTTTATTTTAATTTTATTATATTAAAATAAGATTATAAATGTTTATTTATATAGTATATGATATAATATTTATATATTTAATTATATAAATCGATATAAATCATCCTTTTCCATGTACTTAAACTCCATTTTTACCAAGTTATATTAACATATCAAAATTATTAAATACATACATAGTGACATTTCTTGGATAAGGATTATTTTAATCTGATTTTAATGTTATTTCGTAGGGGCTAACACCAATTGTTCTAAAACCACTTAATATACTTGATTCTTAACTCACAGTTTCCAAATTCATTCCATAAACAGATCTTCCTACACATCTATTTTCATGGAAAAATGGTAAGGATAAAGTAGTATCTATATTTGTATATTTATATGAACTACCATTTAATTCTGTTAAGGATGATATATTTGATGGATCATATGCACGTTAATTGACAGCAAAATTAATAGAATTTATTGTTGTATTAGCTTAAATATCATTAAATTTACCAAATGTTTAATATAATTAAACTAAAAATTCAGAATTAGATTAATCTACTTCATTAGTTAAAGAACTATAACCAGAAGAATTACCACCATGACCTGTTATTGGTAATGGAGGGTGATAAATATTACCAAGTTTCATATACATTGAAGTAATATTTTAACTAACTCTATATTATTTTCTACAAAAACTATATTTTTGATAATCATCTGGAATGAAACAAAACATCACATTTTTTAAACTTTCAAAAGCTAAATTAACTTAATATGTACCACTAGCATTACTTCCTCCAGGAATTGTATATCTTGGTCCTAATAACCAGGATTGTGTATGTAGAACAATACCTTATGTTGTATTTAATTTACTTAATATTATATTATCGATATCATTTTCAAAATAAGACATTTCAACATTAAGTTCAAATTTTGTTATTTTCCATTTTCTTTATAACATAGGATTAATTGTAGTATTCATAGGTAATAAAGCATTAGTATCAGTAAAAAGCACTGTTTTATCAGCATACCCACTAGTAAATAAGGCATATGGTGATAATCTAAATTCTAATACTAAATCTTATAATGCTTTCATAGGTACAAATTTATATGATTCCTAAGGCATTAATACTCCAATTAATCCTGAAATAATAGGGACACAAAAGGTCATTTTATCTTAATATTAAAATTATCCAGTTTTTCCTTTAACAGTACAAAATGTAGGTATATTCTTAGATAATATAGGTTCATTTCCAAATGATGAAAGTTATGGACAAAAAGGTTAACAATATCCATTATAAAAATTATTATCATTACCAATAAGAGTTTCAGCAGTGTTAGTAGCTTAACCATTTTTATAAGATTATGTATTAATAGGGTTTTAAATAGATAATTTTCCTTCACCATATAATAAGGTATATTCATATCTTTATAAAGATACAATTTTTCTTTCCGTATCCATATGAGTCAATTAATATTAATTTTTATCTGGTTCACTCTATCCTATATTAATATTAGTTAATGGTTGATAACCAGTTAATGTTGATGTTCCTATATCAGCAATTTAAAGATTATTATTATACTATGTTGCTGTTGGCATTTATTAAGCATACATACCTTCCATATATCGGGTTGATCTATTATCATTACTTCCATGAATATCATTTAAACAAGCTGCTAAAGTATCATATTCTTCAATTCTTTCTAATTCAGTACCTTCCTTATAAATAATAAGTTAATTTATAAAAGATGAGGCACTATTATCTAATTATTATGATCCAACACTTTAATTATCATTTTCTGGATCTTTATTTCCTCCCATATCAGATACATCTACTTCAATTTTAATATATGCACTATATGGATCCCAATACCCATCATTAGAAATATTAAATCTTACAACATCTGAACTTGAAACTCCTGAAGAACTTGTATTAAATGAAATTGGTGTGAATTTTTCTTATCTTATTTTACAAGGAAAACCTTAAGGTCTTATAAAATTATAATTTAATTATTATGGTAACGAACTCATAAATTAATTTGTAAAATTAGTTTTTATAAATAAAATTAATTTTTAAATATATAAATAAAAAATATTTATTATAATATAATTTTAATTTAATAATATAATATATAGCAAATTATATAAATTTAAAATAATTGATAAAATGTAGAAAAAAAAATAATCATTATTAAAAATAAAACCTGAAAAATAAAATGTTATAGATGATGATTAAATATAGATAAAATAAAATAATATTAAAAGTGTAATTTAAAGATCATAAGATTTTAATTAATATAAATTTCTACCAGATTCATTTGTTTCTCTTTTAATTGGTAAGCCAGGAAGTGGAAAAAGTTTTTTAATAAGAGAATTATTGAAAAATTAATAATTATATAAAAAACATTTTAATTATGTATTTATATTTAGTCCATATGAAATACCCGATTTAGATTGTATATAAAATAAAAATTATTTTAATAAATTTGATTTAGATATTGTTTATTAACTTATAAAATAATATAATAAAGCTACTAATATATTATTTATTTTTGATGATTTTATAAATTAAATTAAATAAAAATAACATGATCCTAATTTATAAGCTCTATTTTATAATAGAAGACATTTGTTAAAATAAGGTGAAATAAGCTTTTTAATAACAACATAAAAATATTTTTAATTTCCACCAACCTTAAGAACTTGTTTAACAAAATTATTTATTTTTGATGTAAATTAAAAGGAATTAAAAAGTATTAATAATGATATAGGTTTGATTTAATATAAACAATTGTATGACTATATGAAGATAATTTAATAAAAATAACATGGACATTTATTAATAATATTAACAAATGGATAAATATTTATAAATTTTGATTAAATTATATATTGATTTAATCAACAATCTTCTGAATATATATTAAATATCATTTATAATCTTTATTAATTATCTATTGAATCAAAATTTGTATTAAAATTTTTATTTTATAAACCTAAAGAAACTTGAAAGCTATCTGTATCGTATATTTATAAACATGTTATATCAAATTTTGTTTCATAATTCATATCCATTTATTATTACCATTTTATATCATATTAGTAATATCCTCTTTAATTATTTGAATTAGATATAATATAATTCTATTATATAGCAGCAAATATATTTGTAGAACTTTTTTATTTTTGGATTTAATTATAATGAGAATCGTCTTATTAAAATATATTTATTTCTTATAATTTATCACAACTTAAATAAAATTATTGATTAAAATATTATTTTGGAGGTTCCACATTATTTAGAAAAAAATGATTTTATATATTGAATGATTATAATACCATATAATATTTTTTATTTTTTAAAAATGGTACTGATGTAATAATTTCAGTTTTAGGAGAAACTATCAAAGTAGAAACAGCTTTATCTATTATAATAGATTATATAAATTATCTATTTTTATTATTTATCATATTTTAATTATTTTTATAAATATATTATATATATTTTTTTATAATAAAATTATAATATATAATTATTATTAATAATATTAATTATGAAATAAGTAGGAGATTTTGTAGTAGATTAGGTTAAGGATCAGATTAAAAGTTAAGTTAATGATTAAATAAATTAATAATCAAAATAAGAATAATATCTAGATAATGCTATATTAAGAGCCCCATTATTAAGATCTACCTATGGTGTTGTAGATTATCGTAATGAAGAAACAACTATATAAAATCCTTTTTAAACAATTACTAGTATATTAAATAATAAATATAGAGGTGATAATAATAAAGATGTTGGTGTTTGGATTGGTAGAAGAGCTTTAAAAACATTAAAAATTAATATTGATTTTGGATTTATATAAATAAATCATTGGAGTGTAATGTTAGATGGTTTAAATTATTCACTTGATACTGATAATGGTTCAGCTGATGGTATAATATAAATAAAATAGACATCTGATAAAAAATATAATTGGGATTATTATGGTGCTATGAATAGATAAATTGCATAGGTTTAAAGATATATAACATATATTAATGATAGTAAAATAAAATATTCCTTAATAGATGATAATTGTTAAAAATTTTCATAATATATAGCTATGTATGCTAATAATAGTGTATCTGGTTTTATAGATGTATAACCTATTAATATATAAAATAAATAATTAAAATCTACAGCTGTAGGTTAATTTGATACTTTTTAATAAAAAGAAGATTTTGTAAATATAATAAATCCTAAAGTAATAATATGAAATATAAAAATATATATATATATATATATATATTTCGTTTTAAAATATATATTTTAAAATAAAAAATAAAGATAATAAAATAATAATAATAATATTCTTAGAAAGAATTATATAAATAAGGTATTGCAAGTTATTCAATGTACGAATCATAAGAAACCAAAAGATTAGGTTAGACCTATAAAATTCCATAAACAATAGGATAAAAATATTATACTTAATAATCACCTAATAATATAATATAATATGGTAATATGGAAATACCTTATAAATATGGATATAATACACCGAAATTTGATTTAAATACTAGAAAATAAAATTAAGTACCATTTTAATATGATTTAATAAATAAACCATTATTTAGAGGAACTGGTTAAAATAATTATGGAGATTATTTATAATAAGATAGATCCTCATTTTAGATGATAAATCAAAAATAATAATTTGGTAAAAAATAACTTAATAATTAATTTAATAAAAAAATAAAATTTGATACAACTGATTTTTAATTACCAGCTTATGAATGGTAAGATAATGATTATACTCAAGGTAATCAAAATAGAATGGTCACAGAGTGATTTATACAAATATATATAAATAAAATATATATTTATATATAAATGTATATGTAATTAACTAAATTATAAAATTTATCACTGAATTTAAAGTATTTCAAGTTTATTTTAAATAAATAAATCTTAACTTACTTATTGATATATAGATTTCCTTTTCACATTTATAATTGAATCATCCTAAATAATTTTTTAATATTATTTAGTATAAAAGATTATTAATTTTTCTTTAATTTATTATTAATTTAAATTATTATATTTTTTCTGAATTTATCTTAATTTAATTTTTTCTTCAAAAATTTCTTATTTTATTAATTTTTGTTATTGATATTCTAATAAATTATTATAGGGTTCAGATGTATTTTTATCATGCCAAATTCTTTTAAGATCTAATATTCTAATAAATTTTTATTAATCATGTATAAAAACAGCACCAAATTTTCTAAAAAATTAGCCTTTGTTAATTGTTTAAATATTTTATTCATCAAGTAATTTTTAAAACATTTCATAATTTAGATTTTCATTTCTAACACCTTTACACTTCATCGAAAATTTATCATCTTCATATTAAAGACAATATATTTTAGGTGCTATGAATATTCCTTTTTATACTATTAATTCTAATTTCCATTATCCTAACAAATTTCCAATTTTATCAGCTGGTAATTATTATGATGTTATTATAGAATCTGTATCACAATAATATAAATTTTAAGGTCCTGTTTCATATATTCCTGTAAGTAAATTAACTCTTGCTTTCGCTGTAATATAAGAAGCTATTCTTACTAAACTTCCAGTGAATTGTAAATTATCTTTTTTAGCCAATTCTAATTTATAAATATCAGAACTTAATTATTTAATATCTGATATTAATGGATTTCTTAGATTTTCTTCTAATTATAAGGAATGTAAATATTTAATTGTACCAAATTCTTTTTATCCGAATTTACCATATCCACCATTCATTAGATTTTTGTAAAATATTTTTAGATCTTATCTTTATGTTTTAACTCTTTTATCATATAAATCATTTATAAAATTATGAAATATATTTTTTCCTGTATAAGCCAGAAAATTAAAATATTTAATATTTTTAAGTAGATGCCACTTAATACAGAATTTTAGTTCACACCCCCATCTCCATGATTTATCTATTTTTTTTAGATACACTAGTCCATCTTTTGTTCTAACAGGTAGTGTAGTTATTGTAATAGAATCAAAAAATTCTAATTCTACTTAATATAAGTAATAATCTACCAGATCAATAGCTGTAAATTATTAATTACAATAATTATACTACTATATATTATCCTCTAGAGGAGCAATTGGTATTAAATCATTTTTCATAACATTTGGATATGAACTATTTATATCATAATAAAATAAATTATCTCCTTATTTTTTAAAATTCATAGTTATACCACCAAAATAAGAATCTCTTTCAATATCATAAAATTTTCTTTATGTATTAGATTTTAAATCATGATTTAAATAGAATTATCTAAAAATAGTAAGAGTGAGAGATGAACTACTAAATATTTATCTTATATCTAATTATTCTTTATTGGTATTATATGTATTATTTTAAAACTCATGATTAACAAGTTCATAAAATTTATCAACTATACCTTTCAATACAAGACAATCTTAATAACAATAATCCAAAACTTTTTAAAATCTTTCAGCATCTTAATAATCATGTAAATACCAATTTTTTATATCAAAATCTTATTTTTATTATTCTATACCCCATACTTTAGCTTGCTGTTTTAGTGATCCATTTGAAAATATATATTTAATATCTTTTAAATATATATTATCTATTTGTATTTATTTTACATCAGTATCAGTACCAATTATTTATACTTCAGGAAATTATTATATTAATAGATTCATTATAAACATATAATCAAATTTACCACCATTAAAAGACCATATATTGATAATATCACCGATTATTTTATTATCTTCATTTAGTTATTTTATATAATCCATTAATTATTATTTACATGTTAATCCATGAAATTCTATTTTAAATCCATTATCGTTTATAAGACATATAAGATATACATCCTATTTACCTTTATTAATTTCATCTAAATCTAATTAATCGTTTTAAATTATAAATGTTTCCATATCTATATAATAGTTTTATACATTGGGTATTTTTTTTTTAATATGTTTATTTTATCTTAGATTTTTTGATTTTTATTTTTCTTTGTTTAATATTACAAATTTATTTTTATATTAATTTTCAAGATATAATTAAAATATCCTATCTTTAGTAGATAAAATACAATGATTATTTTCAATTAAGATTTAATATTCTTAATCTTTATATATATATCTACTCGAATTTACTATATAAACACCAAGTAATATATTATATCTAGATTCAACCATATGTACAAGATCATAAACAGAACCAAAAAAAACTTTTTTTTATAAATTTAATTATCCTTAATTTTAATCATTCATTATTTATTATAATTAAGTTGTAATAAATTATTAAAAATCAATTTATGGATTTTAAAGTTTTTCAAAATAATAGAGAATTCTATATAAACAATGATAATCTTATCCAATATCTACAATATCATATTTATTTATTTTTAAATTTCTATTAGAAGAGTCAAATGCAATTAGACCTTATAAAAATTATTATTATAAAGTAATTATAGATTGTGGAAATCTCACTTAATCTTAATCTGATATATTAATTCCTGGTTATAACGGATTAGTTACTTTATTTACGGTAAATTCTTTAATCGCATATATATCTATATATCTTAGAAAAGTTGGATATTAAGTTTCTCTATAATGATCTGTAGCATAACTCAAAATAAAATTATGTATATGATTTAAAATTTCTTTCACTATTCTTTTTTATTCTGTATCATTTTATTAATCAGGTATGTATAAAAATAAATCTTCAGCACTATATTAATTAACAATACTTTTATTTATTTAAAAATTAAAATTCTATTTCCTCCAAGATGTTGTCTCAGTACTATATTAACCTAATTAATTTTAAGTATTATCATCAACAGTTAATCTAAATTAATTTTAATTATCAGGTATATATCTGAAATTTGCTTATTCTATAATAAGTTGAGGAGTTTAACCGTTGTTCATACCATTATTTTATTATGTCTAATATAATTAATAAATTTATTTATCAATATTACTAAAAGCTAATAGATATCTTTAGATTTTATTTAAATGAGGATTATCATTTGGTTCATGGACTATATCACTGTATAATATTTCAATATTAAAGAATATTTTCTCATATTTATTTTATTAAAATGAATTAACAATATAAGTTATCACTCCTTTTAAATTTTTTCTTAAATAATAAGGAAATGGATTAGTAGCTTATTATTATACATTTAATTTTGTCATTATATTTGGATTTATCACCTAAATACCAGTATTTAATACTGTTGTATTAGTATTTATCTAATTCATTGTTGGTCTAACATCTTATAAATCATATTATTATTAATTATATCTTATAGCTGGTAGAAAATAATATTTTGCTCTAAACAAACTTGGTACTATAGCATTATTATTTTATATAAGTCTGTATTAATGCCTTATATAATTTTAAACTGGAAAAAATGGTACATCTCTTATTTCATCAATACCTGTAAATGTTTTTGCTAAACCATTATTGTTTGATTGTAAAAGATTTTTAAAAAAAGAACATCTCTATTTATATATCTATAATCTACTCCTATCTTAATCACTTGTTATCTTTGTGTTATATAAATGGTCATGGTCGGGATATATTTATTATATATTACTTGCTTACATATAAATATAGATTATTTTATTTTTTTCTATACTTAATTATAATTATAATTATTATAAAAATGTATTTTTTTTTACTTTATTTTAATTATGAATCTATATATTAAACAAATATATAAATAAATAATTTATATATTATTATAAATGATTATACTGTTAAATATATAAATATAAAACAATCTATTACATTAATTATATATTTATAAATTTATTAATAATTCATTTTTTCAAAATTTTATTAGATTTTGTGACTGTCTAGGTATAATTAAGTTATTTACCCTATCTTTTGAATCCAGTTTCTTCGTTATTATTACTGTTAGTAAATTTTTATTTAAGCATATCAACAGGTTAAAAATCAGCACTGTTATATAGATTTAATTCCTAACAATTTATAGCAATATTCTAAACCATATTAAATGAATTATGAATTTCTTAAAATATCTTAAACATTTCTGAAGGAATACAAAATTCCTTTTCAATAAAATATTAATCTTATCCACCTTAAGTAGGTATACATATAGGGTGATTTGAAATATCGTCATCATCATATTTTTTACTAGGTTCGAATTTAACATGGATTGAAAAAGAAGTAATAAATTATTCTTTATTTAAGCACATATCGCCAAATCTCATATACCATTTATCAATTCCTTAAACATTGTAATAGTATATTGAAAAGAAATTAAACCATATTTTTTAAATACTTAAAAGTTAATGAATTTAAAATGATAATAATTTATATTATTCATAATCAATATTTCTGACATAATATTTTAAGCTAGTTTTACCAAATGGAATCTTATAAATTGTTAATGGATCTTAAAGTAATTGATTATGGTATTCATCTCTAATCTTCTAGTATTTTGGTGTTATTGGTTTTTTAGCAATTATATTGAAATATTCAAAATCAGTATCAATATCTTTTTATTATAATGATTTGTAATAAACCTCTTATTCTTATTTTTCAATAATCTATTATTCATAGTATTATTAATCTTATTTTTTAAGGTCATTAGATGTAGGAATATTATTCTATAATTTACTTGACATCGTGATAGACTTCTGTGAGAGTTTTTAGAGAGTTTTTATTTAAAAATTTTTTATTTTTTATTTTTT
>ERZ807291.8645-NODE-8645-length-11279-cov-6.613596_pt1 | contig 11279 bp, 14 predicted proteins | sample MGYA00521257_ERZ807291 | MGnify/ENA primary metagenome ERZ807291 (study PRJEB31413, sample SAMN03169783) | marine metagenome | biome: Marine; feature: Water; material: Subsurface seawater | place: North Sea | collected 2011-04-28 | depth 1 m m ...
ACCTTTACAAGTACAAAATGTTTTTTGATAGGTATTTTTCACAATGGGACACAGGCAAGGAAACAAAAAATGACCTACACACCATCTATAATAGACGCCTGCTAAAAATTAGGGGGTCCGTAACAGTAAAACCCCCTTAGTGTACAATAGCATTAAAAAGCAATTAGTGTTTGGGTTAGGTTAAAATTAACAGGGGATTTTTTTCAAATAATTGTAAACTTCAATCGGAGTTATATGATTGATGTTTGGTGGTTCTTCACAAAGTCCAGCTTCTACCAATGAGCGCATCACCAACTGACTACAAAAGTATTTTTCATATGTACAATTTCTGAGGGTGTATGGGAATAAACACAGCATTGCTCTCACGTAATCATACGGCTTTCCTAAATTTTTCAGATAAAATTCGGTGAGTTTGTTCATTTGATCCACTGTACATTCTAGGGTCAGAACGTCGTACACAGGTTTCTCGGGTGGGCGGTAGTAAGCGTTATCTATCAACGAACTTAAGAACCTACATGAAACTACTTCTCCAAAATTAATATAAAAACACACAATTATCTTGCCATTTATCTTGTCCAATCGTTTCTTCAACTCAATGAGAAGTTTCTTGTTTGAACCTTCCATGTTCTGCACCAGCTGCTGTTTAAAACTTACTGCTGTGGTGTGAAACGACAATTCTACATGGCAATACGTAGGTATTAAGTGATTAATTGGGTTGGAATAAGGGCCGACGGGGTGAGCAAACGCGACGTCAATTTGCATTTCTACTATAAAAGCGTCCTTTTATATCCCAAAATGCCTAGACGTCGGCTTTCTTCCGACGGTTATAGATTGTTCAATATGGCTTTTCCCGCACCGCCGACACAAATGGAAAAAGTGAAAGCCATGCTAACTTGTCTCTTCAGAACAGAGTACGATGACAAACTGGAAGAGATGACTTCAAAGTGTAAAAAAGCTTCCAGACAATTGTTCGGCTACCACAGCGACCCCATAAAGAGAAACAGTATACCGAAATATATCGACAATTCCATCTTTAACGTGATATACGCTGTTTTGACTAAAGATGGTACTTTTGCCAATCGCTTTTTCATGCGGCAAAACTACCGCTACTTTTCCGATGTGATGTATCAAGCTTTTCAGAACGATGATCATAACACGGTCATCATGTTGCGAACCGCATTAGGACACATTGCGCTCACACAAATGAAATTCAAAAAGCGAAAGAAAGATAAAGAGATGGAACAGCGGTTTGAAGAAGAGTACGGTACTTGGAGAGATAGTTATAAAACACACTTCAAGTCGGTGCTAAACAAATTCGACGCTACAATACTTCCTAGTATGATGGTATTACGTATGAATTTAGAGAAAGAGAAAATACACCACCCACACAGTAAGATGAAACATTTGGATATCGAGGGTACCATTGGTTATTATTCAACGCAGTGGACACTCGAACAGTACAATGACCATTTGCCACTTTACGAAGAGCCACCAGTAAAGTCTAGTACAGAGCTTATTGTGCTAGCAAGAGGTGCTATTAAAACTTAAGGCGAAGCTCCTCCTCTTTCTCTCCCATATCCATATCAATAGCAATATCATCAAAAAGATCCAAATTGATATATTCTTCGTCCGGGAATATAGGCTGTATAACAATACCCAACTCATCGTACACTTTTTCTACATCAAAGGTATTGATGGGGTAAACGTACTCTGGAAATACGAAGCCGAGGGTGTTACTCTCGATAAATAAGATATCGTACCTGTTGTTTACTGTTTTGCGCATTACTATACCTCTGTATGTTCTACCATAATATTCAGGTTTTATGTACAGTGTTATTGCGTACCTTAACAATTCCTTCTCCTCTGGATATGGGTATTTAATTCCTGTAATCTCTTGAAATTTTTCTGCTGCATTTTCATCGTCTTTTACTTCTTCAAATACTGCGTTCATAAGAACTTTTAGAAGCTCTTTTTTTTCAGGGTTAGGAGTTACTTCAACTCCTCTATCTTCAAGCTCCTTTCTTAATTGGTCTTTATTGATCTTTGTAGTAGTCTTGTTATCATTTATTTGTTTCAGCTGCCATTTTCTTCGCAATTCCTCTTCTGTTGGGTACTTCACTGTTACATTCGTATCTATGATTTTCTTCCCCGTTTGTATTCTTACTTCACCATCTTCATTTTTGTACCTTATTCCTTCTGGTTTTAATTGAAAGTATTGATCAAGTGTTTGGAAATGAAAGGCTGATTCAATCCATTGTTCTCGGGTGTACACGTACAGAACGATAAGTCGTATCATGCGGATTAAAACCGGGAATGGCAAATAAAATATTTCAGACCTGTATTTGCCCTTTATTGCGGCCCCATTGTCTTCGTCTACCAAAGCTTCCACTTTGTCCTCGGCTTTTTCGTCGCCGCCTGCTGCTGTAAAATGGACCAATACCTGTTTGACCGCTGTTTCCACCACTTGGACATTCGGACACGACCAGACGTAGACAGGAGGTTTTACTTTTTCTTTCGCCAACGCCTTGGTTCTATCTTTGATGTAGTTGGTCATTCCAACTTTCCAATCGATGGTCTCTTTTGGGCCTTTTGCAACGTAAAGAAAACCAAACCATTTTTTGTATTTCTTAGCAGGATAAACTGGCCCGCCGAGAAATAGGGAACTACTGATAAAATCCTCTATGTCGTCCTGTACAACTAATGCGTTCATTATCAATTACTATTGTATTATATATATTACGTTTTTTGCGATTCGTGTAATCTTCGCATTTGCTGCTTTAACTTTGCAGTTCCACGAAGCGCGTTCAACGTCTTCAGACCATCTTCTGCACTTGGTGGCGAGTGTTTTGGTGCCGGCCTTGACGGTAATGGTGGTGCGTCATTTTGTTTCTTCATCAACGATTCACTAGTAGGTGGAGGCTTTGGAACTCCGTTACCATTTACAATCTCTCTTAATTTCGTCTTCCGTTCTCTTCTTTTCTGTTCCCTTCTCATATGCTGTACCGGTGGCATATTGGACCATGAGTTTCTTTGAAATTGTTGATTGTTGACCGGCGGTGGATTGCTTATTTTTCGTGGACGTCTGGTGCATGTGCATGTCTTGTTTCTGACAATTTGGTAGAGTTGCAATAGCATCAATACGATAATACATGCCCATATTGCGACATCGGAATTATTATCAACATATATATATTCGGGTTTTGCTGGAGGAGATGCTGCTAGATTTGTTCTATTCCATTGCTTTAATACATACTTCTTTTGTATTTGTTTGGCACTCGACGTATTTGTCAGAGCTCTTAGACTTGGACTCGGAGTCGTTGTACTTGGTAGCATTGTTGTTGTGGATGCTCGCACATCTGAAGTTGAGACGACCGTGGTTGGTCCCCTTGTTGTTACCAGTGTACTTGTTGGCGTATGGGTGGTGGACGTGGTTGACGTGGCGGAAGTGGTTGTGGTTGTAGCTACTATGGGGGTGTACGATTCACAAATCATCATTTTTCGTCCACCGTCAATATCGTAGTGGTGGTAACAGATTAAGTCTTCATCTAAACAGCTGAGGACGTAAGAGGAGCTATTTTGCGCATCGCAATGGTTTTGATGGGCTTTGCATTCCATTTTGAAGGTCTAAAAATACTTATATAGTAGGATTTAAACTTTAATATCATTCAGTAGCGTAGCACACTCTTCCATTTCTTTTTGAATTTTGAGGTACTTTTTTCGCTCGGACTTCGTAAATTCATCTTCGGATGCCCCTTCAATGAATAGAAGCACAACATTGATCCAATGCTCTTTTCCGTCGTAGATCACCTCTTTCACGGCCGCCATCATGTTGTCCGTCAACGTTTTCAACGACACCGTGGTGTTTGCCTTTACGGTGGCAACGATCATTTCTTTCCGCTGTTCTTCGAGATTGGATTTGTCGAACTGTGATGAGTACGACTCCAATGCTTTGTCGATGATGTCAGACAATGCATCCTTTTGGGCAGCCACTGCATTCGGTTTCCATCTGCTGGTATTCGTAGATAAGTGTGCAAAGGTTGTCTCTCTAATGGCCGATAAGATGGTTTCTTTTACAGTGGATGAATATTGAAAAAAATCCTCATACTTTGCGGTCAGGTAATGGTTCATCGTAGAGTGTCTTGTTTCCTTTTTCAACGCCGCCTTCATTCGTGCTTCGAGCTCGTCCATCATGGTGTGACAATGTGTCTCCCAACTGTCGATGATGTTCGCTTTTAACGCTTTGGAAATCCCAGTAAAGTCTGGTAAGAATTCCTTCAATGTCTTGCGTATGTTCTTTGTTAACATTTGTAAAATGGGAGTCCATACTCCTACAATTTGCTGTAGGCATTTGTTGAAGGTTTCTTTCCCCTGAAAAAAGGGCGGTGTAAATAGATCATGTCGGTACAGGTCATTTACCATTTCTTCAACAAACATCTGATTCTTAATCTTGGACGGTCCATACATACCGTGTTTGCGCAATGTCTGTGCCGCCGTGCGTGTGAACCCGCACAAATCAAATTCAACGCCGTTGATAACTTTTTGAAGACGTATTTTTATCTGTGTAGTATTGAGTTCGTTCTTTCCCAATTCGGAAATACGTTCATTCGCATGGTTCAACCTTTCCCTGACCTGCTTCTTTAACTCAGGGAGATTAACGTCAATTCGCTTACTCAACAGTGTTGGGAGGCGGCCTTTTAATGTCTGGATGCCTTGATCATCAACCCCATCCAAATGCAACAGTTCATTCGAGGATTCGTACGCATTACCGTTTGGGCGACAGATGACAGCGTGTGGCCTTAATTCCCCGGACCCTTCTTGTATGATAGAAATAGCTTCGGCACGCTTCGCCAGACTATCAAACTTATCGAACTTGCTTAAGATGCGTAGGGTGCGCTCTCCAGATGGGTCTGCATCCTCTGCTAACTGCAACGCTTGTGCTGTTTCTTCGTCTCGTGTCGCTTCTGTTATGGTAAGAATGAGACTTTGTTCTGGTTGAATAAAAAGCTTTATCAGTTGAAGCACATCATCTTTGCCGCCGTTTGTGTGGATAATACCGGGCAAATCTACGAGGACCAAATCTTCCATGTCTACGCCCTTAGCGTGGATTAGGATTGGCGTGGTAGATATTTTAGTGTCTTTCACCATGTCGGTTTGGATACGCGTTATTTCATTGGTCAATTCGCTGTGTTTAAAGGTTGTCTCCCCAATGGTGTAAATGTTAGGACCGACTGTTGCCTTGCTGGTGTGAACCACAATGGGACATTTCGTGCATATTTTCGCGGCTTCTGGGAATGGAATGCCCGATAGTTCGGAAAGTAGGGATGATTTTCCACTGCTTTGGTCGCCAATGACCACAATCTGTGGGAGTGTGAGCTGTGTGGACTTGCAGGTTGAACGCACGCGTTCTAGGATGGTTAGTTTATCGCTAAAGCTTGTCATTCTTTCAATAATCAAAGTGTTTTCGTTTTAGTTTTCGTTTAGTTTTCGTTTTTGTTTTAGTTTTCGTTTAGTTTTTGTTTTAGTTTTACTTTAATGATGTATCAATCCCATTGGGATCCCATTGGGATCTGGTCGAACGACACTGATTCAGACGGCCCAGACGGTCCAGACGGTCCAGATGACCCACACGAATCCCATTGGGATCCATTGGGAATTGTGGCTGTAGATCCGTACCAAATGGGATGTTGGGATGTACCAAATGGGATAACAGAGTTACTAGTAGGGTTAGCGAAGAGATGATTTATGGTATATAGGATGGAACATGTACAAATAAAATGGCCAATAGAAGAGATGAGTACGGTCGAAAGCCGTTGCCAAAGGACGGAAAAAAGTACGACTATTATGATTGGTCGAACGACAAATGGGCAGTACATGATAAGATACAGAAAGAAAAAAATGAGAGGATGAGGAAAGCTCGAGAAAGGAAGCAAAAGGTGTATAGAGAGAGAGAGGAGAGAAAAAAAAAGGATCCAACTCGAGATTTTTTCGGTCGAAAGCCGAAGCCAAAGGACGGAAAAACGTACGACTGGGATCATGACAAAGACAAGTGGGTAGTACGAAAGAAGAAAACCCAAGAGATACTCGACTCTCTACGTAGAAAAGAAGAAATAGCTCGAGAATGGATGCGAAGAAAGGGAATTCGAGATGAGTACGGTCGAAAGCCGATCCCAATGGATGGAAAAAAGTACGACCATTATGATTTTAAGAACGACAAATGGGTAGAAAAGAAGAAGCGTAGAGTAAAATTCTAATACCAGTATATATATTAATGAAGTATACCGAAATGAAGGTATCCCCCATAAAGGATACGAACCCCATGAGTGATCCCATCGGTTTATTGGACGAAGACGAGGACCAAGGAGAGATGGACACGGTGTTCTTTCTCTCTACGGCCATTTACACCGCATATATTTTGTGCATAGACCTCTTGTACGACGAAGAAAATGTCACGAATGTCAACAAATTCCATGTGATTATGTCAAACTTGTTCGCGTTCTTTCCATTGATGCAAGCCCAAGGACTATGGTTAAAATTCCTACTCTTTAGCACCTGCTATTTCAGTATCGTGTGGCACTGGACCGCTGACTTAAAGTTAGGGTTACCGGGTAGTTTTGTGTCATACGAACGTGGAGACTTGGTGTTTTCGATAATGACCATAATTTCCTACTGTTTGTCGTGGCTGCCTAAGGTAAAGCCTACGATACCGTCTTATAAGCAAGAGTTGGGCGTATTTGGTTGGTGGTACAAGAATTGTCGCGGACAGGCTCGAGAAACTAGCGAATGGAGATGCAGATGGTCGGTCAATTTAGCGATAAACTTCTGTATTACCAGCTTGTTTGGTGCTGTTCTATACATAGCGTACGAAAAGAAAGCGCAATTGGACCTGTTGCTGTGTTGGTTCTTTATTACAATCGCGGTGGTCTCCGCGTTGTATCAACTGTATCGCGGAAGTATACGAGTCAAAAAATACCGAACGAAGTTTTGCTTTTGGGTGATTGTCGGGGTTGTATTCGGCAGCGTATCGTTTATCCATAAACTGAAGGACGATTTGAACGCCCACATTATGTGGCATGTGTACGTATTTGCCTGTGCGTATTCATTCAGTCGAGCGAGCGAATACATAGATATTTACCATATTTAAAAATTCTATCCTATTAATATGTGCCTGTAGTAAAGAAATGTCCACTGGTCCCATGTCCGTGAAAAACAATACTGCTGAAATAGCGAGGCTAAACGCAAAGCTAGAGGCACTTGAGAGTCGGATGGAAATAAAACGGAATTTGACCAAAAATACTACCAAAAGGCTAGCGGAGAAAACGTCACAAGCATTTTCGAGTATAGATCGACGGGCAAAATTCCTACGCGACTTTGTAGGGAGTAAGTTTCCGGAATTTAAAGCCAAGTGGAAGAATTTTTTGAAAGAACGATCGGCAGCGAAAACATTAAGATCGTTGACCAGTGGGTCAGGTGGTAATCTTAAATTATCAAAATTTTAATTGTCTTGATTTTACAATACTTTCTTCCATGGCAGTACCTCTAAAATGTTTGACCAGCATTTGGACAAAGACGGGTACCCATTCTTCTAGATCCTTCCTTGTAACGTTTCCTTCCGCGGCCGTGATCGCTCGGCAAAGTGCGTTTAAGGTGCACGATCCCTCTGTATCCGTTTGTTCCGGTGGGCGGTCTACTTTTACAAATTCGTAGCCATAATATTTCTTTGCACCTTGTTTCAGTAGTTCGAATATCTTTTTTTGTTTTATTCCCTGTATCCATGGGTCGTACAATTCAAGACGCTTGCCATTTTTAACAAGTATCCTACTATGGAAGTGGGAATTGTTCATATCTCCGTATGCAACACCCGCTACCGTGCAATCGCTTTTGAGAAAGTCACCGAATAACCACCCAAACTCTTGTGCCTCTTCTGCATCTACTGCATCGAATCTGAGGTTTTCACAAAACAACGTGTTGTAGACGGTGCACAGATAGTTCTGTATGTCTCCTGCATCACCATTCGTCACGCCTTCTACATTGAACATGTATTTGTAGGCACCAGTTCTTCCGAATCGTACGGGGCCATATTGTCCGGGTAGAGTGAGACCTAACTCTTTCACAGCCTTTCGAATGTTCGGTGGAAAGGTCACCGGGCTCGTAAACCCAAGAATTTTAGCACCAGTACGAGAACGCAACCGATTGGTTAGTGGCCCGGTATATCTGCTATTGATCGTGTTTACACACGTTTGAAAGTAGGACAGGTTGATCCGATTCATGAAATTGTCGGTGTAGGACACCGTTCGTTTTTCTTCTGACCTGTATTGTTTCACGACTCTGTAGTACACCTCGTTCCTAAATGGAAATGAGGACCGTGCGTGCCACGCTTTCGGTAACGCGTAAAAGATTTCTACAACGTTCAGGCCATTGCCTGTAATGTAAAATTTATCTTTAAATTCTACCTGTAACTGGAGGACGCCCGGTACCGGCGTAGGTATGTTTAAGTTGTTATGCAACCATTGCGATGTTTCATCTATTTGACCTTGCCAATTAATGTTGTATACGGTGATTTCGTAATATTCTCCATCCTTCTCGAAGCGTAGAATGGGTTCATTGTCCTCGACAGTTTCCTGTTTCTCGTACCCTAGTTTCTTATAGGGTTGCAACAAGTTTAAAAACTCATTCAAGACCGTTGAGAATTCCGGCATATTAAACAAAATTGTACAAATTAATAGTATGATTAAAGTGATTATATTATAATATACGCCGTTCTTGCTTCTTCCACAAACGCTTGCATGCTGTCAAACTTACTTTTCCCATTGAGATGGTTTTGGCACATTTGCGGGAGATGGTGTTGGTAGTACGCGGAGAAGCGCTGTGGGTCTACTTTGGCTTCTTGCAAGAGTTTGTTTGCATAGTCTGGCGTCAAGTATAGGCCAAACAGCATGGCGGCGTGCTTTGCAACCCGGGAGTTATTTTGTAGGGCACGCTGTAGCATTTTGCGTAGTCGGTTGCTTGCCTGTGTGAACTCTGCCAGTGTGAGATCGCGTATTTCGCGTATGATGTTATCCACGCACTGAGTGTTCTTGTCCATGAATGCACGATAGATAACATCTGCCTCTTCCCTTTGTTTGTCCAATTGTTGTTTTTCTTCGTAAAAGGAAGTTTGCATTTTTACGTATAAATAAGAATATATATATGATAAATCACTATGACCTTTAAACGATTATTGGCTTTATCCAGTGGTGGGGACAGAGGTGCGGTTTTGATCGGAATGTTACACGGTATGTACCAAACGGTAGGAAAGAAGCGATGTCAATGGACTCAGATCAGCGGTATAAGTGCGGGGTCTATTGTTGGTGCGTTGGTCTCTCAAACTACGCCAGAGACCTTTGATATTGTAATGGAGAGAGCAAGGGACATGTTCGAACTCGGTGGTTTCCACGTTGTACAACCTCATTCAAGGTGGGGTACCATGATCAATGCTATTGACGCCCTGATGTACTATTCTTCGTTGTATTCAAACGAGGCGTTGATAAAATTAATCCATGAACAATTTAGCGAAGACTTAATGATAACGCCATTGACCTGTGGTGCATACAACAAAGACACTTGTGAGTACGAGACCTTTTCAAAAAATTTACAAGAAGCCATTGTTGCGAGTGCATCTGTTCCTATTGTGTTCCCACCAATGGAAATTAACGGTCATTTGTACCAAGATGGTGCGTTGCGACATATAATACCTGTGCGTGAGATTATCGAATTTTTAAAAAGCAACCGTGTGTGTGAAGTGGACGTGATGGTATGTTATCCAATATCGAACCGTCACAAGTTTTTTGCTGCAAATACACCCACCGGCTACCTGCCATTGTTGGAAGAGTTCTTTCGAACAATAACGGACCAGATGTTAAGTACGATGTTGAACGATTTGCAGCTGCTTGCAGACTACTTGGAAGTGGACGTGAACGAATTGTGGCGAGATCCATGCAATAGTATAAAGAAAAATGGTCAAACCATTAACATTTACTCACCAAAAAATGCCAAATTTACGAGCTTTACGGACATACAAAAAGAAGAGATGGAGGAAATGTACAACGATGGCAAGAGCGCCATACAAGAGTATTTAAAGCAGTAATATATTATATATCAAATGCAATGCCTATCGAAGAAACCTGTAAACACCATGTCCATCGTATGCGAGTACACGTATGCCGATATTATGGAGGCAGTGTCTACGGGTAAGTTGGACAACAAGTATTTAAGAGGGATGGTAAATACCTGTAAGAATAACGATAGCGTAATGTTTTTAATTTATAAAGCGTACGCTTGTAGTGTGTTGTTGATGTTTAAGAATAGTTGCGTGGAGATAGACGGGTCTAAACTGCCGAATTATTTGAACGATTATTGCAAAGAAAATACTATATATGTATTTACGTATGTAACTTAAAGATGGCATTTATGTACTACCCTGTTGCAGTTGCAGGTACCTACTTCATAGGTCGTAATATTCTGTACCGCGGAACCACCTATGCCATTGATTACATGCTTAATTCAAACGCGGACCCAGACATCAAAGAAACGCACACTGTACATACCATTGAGTCGATGTTGAATCAATACATTATTAAACGGTCGCACCCAGCGTACGAAAGTCGAAGATCGCTTAAACTGGCGCTCGACGATTTGAAGGATGCTGTGGACCGTGCTCGTTTAAAGCTTAGTGTGCATGAAAGCGGATGGTTCACTCGCTTTCGCACCTTTGATGCCAGAGCAGACAACTGTATCATTGAACACAAAGCAAAGGAGCTTATGAATCGACTCGATATATTCACAAAACTTATCCAATTACCGAGCAAACCCATGTTAACTGTTGTAGACGATAAGCAATATCAACATGATAATACATATCATAGCTATACAGAACAACCCGACAGCATTGCAGATGAGTAAAATATCGTGCCAATTGAAGGATTCCTTTTCGGGGACACGAACAATGTTGAGGTCTTGCCGTGGATTATTTCTTTCTGGGTAGTCCTCCATTTACGGAATGATATATTCTATTTATACAATGTCTTTGTTCTATTTTTGATGCCAGTACATAGCCATGAGCACCGCGTCTGCAATGTCGTCTTTTTTCTTGTGCTTTTGAAATCGTTCCAATTGTACGGTCGTGAAAAACTTTGGGACCAACTGAATACTGGCCTTTTTGTTCTTTTTGTAATCGGACATTGAAATTTTGAAATGTTTCTTCACGCGTATGGGTGCCAGCATGTACGATTTTTCCCAAAAGA
>ERZ807291.8646-NODE-8646-length-11276-cov-8.736744_pt1 | contig 11276 bp, 11 predicted proteins | sample MGYA00521257_ERZ807291 | MGnify/ENA primary metagenome ERZ807291 (study PRJEB31413, sample SAMN03169783) | marine metagenome | biome: Marine; feature: Water; material: Subsurface seawater | place: North Sea | collected 2011-04-28 | depth 1 m m ...
TCCGACCAAGATACAGACTCTTTAATTTACTCCGTTACGGGAGTTGATGCAGATAATTTTGAGATTCATGCCAGCACAGGATCGCTTGCATTTAAAGAATCCCCTGATTATGAAAACCCTTTGGATGCCGACCGGAACAACACTTATTCGCTGACCGTCCTGGTTACTGATCCTAGTGAAGCCTCAGATGCCATAAATGTTACAATTTATGTAAATGATACAGATGAATTTGCTTGGGCAACAAACAGCACCCTCAGTGGCCCATGGAAATCATCCGATTGGTTTGGTACCTATTACGAAAATGTAAATAACTGGATTTACCACATCGATCATGGTTGGCTATACCGGGAGGGAGACTCGATGCTTTCCACTTGGTTTTATGATCAATCTTTAAAATGGCTTTGGACTAGCCACGGTCATTATCCGCTTTTTTATAATGCGGAGACCAATGATTGGATGTATTATTTGTTCGAGGACTTGGAAATCCGCAAATTCTACGACTACGCTTCTCAATCATGGATGACCGTTCTTAAGAATTAGAAAATAGAAAAAGAAATTTACCCTGCGTAAGCAAATGCTGGCATACCCTGGCAGTTCAAACCATCCACAACAAATACTTTACCTGCGTGTTCTTCCTCTAATGATTTATGAACACCGGTTGTCACAAAAAGGCGATCGAGTCCAACTCCCCCAAAGGTACAAGCTGTAGTCTCGACACAGGGAAAATCAATTTTCTGAATAACTTGCCCTGTTTGAGCATCAATGTTTACGACACACCCTCCGTGACAAAGGGCAACCCAAAGGTTCCCTTTCCCGTCGATTGTCATTCCATCCGGGGAACCCTCTAGTCCAGCCTTTTCTGTATCGAAAAAAACCAGACGGTTAAGAATAGAACCAGTATGGTTGTCATAGTCATACCTTACAATTTCCTTTGTCGGCGTATCTATGTAAAACATCTTATCCTTTTCAGGATTCCAACAGATGCCGTTGGAGTTCGTCACTGATGGAATCTTCACTTCAAGATCACCTTTCGCATCTAACATATAAAGGGCGGCATCCCCTTCTTTTTTAACCGTACTAATTGTGCCTGCCCAAAACCTTCCAGAAGGGTCACATTTACCATCATTAAAGCGGTTATCCGGCCTTTTGCTTGCTTCAGGGTCTGCCAAGAGTTGTTGCTTTTCTTCTTCAGGATCGAATGCATAGATTCCCATATCACCAGCACAAAGAAGGCCTCCAGAGCTCCGGGGAACAACTGTACCTATTCGCTCCCCCATGTCCCAACTTTTTTCCATCCCGGTTTCCGGATCTAAACGAACCAAAGCGTGCCCCTCTATATCAACATAAAGAAGATGTTCATTCCAGTAAATCGGACCCTCACCCCATTTTGAGACTCTTGCACCTAAAGGTTGGATAGATAAATTATTCGTCATGTAATCTTAATGAGAAAATTTCACAGGAGTTGCAATCTATTCAAAAAAAACATCATGACTTTTGAGCTTAACTTTTTCCATTCGTGGAATTTTATAGAAAAAGTTCGTTTATCCTCAAGGTGAACTAAGGATACGCTAACTACTGACATAGCTTGAATATTAGTTGACAGTCACTGACACCAAAATCATAAAGTACAACTTAATTGGTTTTTTAACTCCCTTTTAAACATTTCTTCATGAAATATCTCATAGTACTATTTCCCTGCGTTTTTATTTTTTCCTGTGCAAGTAAACACTCTTCATTTGGTCGTGATTTTGATTCATCAACCTTATCGAAGGGAATGACTCAAAAAGCAGTGCTTGATAAACTCGGAGAGCCTTCCAAATACACCCGTCAGTCTAGAGTAGAAAACCAAGACGCCCTGGTTGCAATGTATCATTTTCAAACACCTACGAATAACGGGAAATACCTATTTAAGGAGCTTACCGTGGTATATGTCAATAATCGGGTAAAAGATTTAAATTTCAGAGAGAGAATTTTATTAAAACCAATGAAAGGCGCCCGGGTCTCGAATAGAATCCTTGATGTTGCTGGACCAAAACTAGATTTTTGATCATTTTATTAACCTCTAAAACTACATCTATATGAAAATCAAACTTATCTTGCTTGTGCTCTCCATAAATTTATTTATCTCTTGTGCCGATACTGTGACAGATGTTGGCAGAGAGGCAACAGCTCGCCCCCGTATTGAGCAACTAGCCCTGAGTAACGCCATTGATCTGGCTTTCAAGGATGTTGACTTTGCTGAAGTAATTGGCAAAAAAGTTTTTATTGAGACTCAAGCTCTCTCAAAGCTAGATATCCAGTTCATCAATGGGTACATTGCGGGTCTAGCCATTGAAAACAATGCTGTAGTGGTAAATTCGGTAGAAGATGCAGATATCAAAATTTTCAATATCGTTAAAACAAGCGGCACGGATGATATCGAAAGAAGAATTTTCACCGATAAAGTAAGGGGTGAATTTAACAGCGTGATGAGCTTCGTTAACCTTAAAACAATGAAGGTTATTAAAACCTACGAGATATCCGGCGTAGCGGATGAGGTGAGGTAGACTAATAAACTAAAGACTAACGGTCTAGACAAAGAGTATTTGCTGCACCGATCTTCTTACACTCAGTCGTATTTTGTAATGTAAGGGACCAGAATAGCAATACCTCGTGAATGAAATTACTTTTTAAAAACTGGATTGAGGGTGAAGCCTTCTTTGCTGTCTTTGACCTCCCACCCTTTGCCAAGTAATTCATCCCTTATTTGGTCAGCCATAGGCCAATTTTTTGCAAGTTTAGAGTCCCAACGTTTTTGGGCGAGTGCTTCAATTTCGGAAGGAATCTTTTCACTATGCTTCTTGTCAGCTTCAATCTCTAGGCCAAGGGCATCGCAAGTCGCTTGAAATCCTTTTCTTACCGCTTGCAATTGATCTTCTTTCCCCTGCATTTCAGGTTGGTCAAACTGTGCACTAAGTTCACGCACCAACCGAAAGCATCGACCAAGTGCTTCCGGGGTATTCAAATCAGAAAGCAGAGCTTCCTGCACAGAAGAAAAAGGGCCAAAATCGGATTCCAAGCTGTCTTCATTTTTATGCACAAAACCAATTTTTTTGGCAAAGTCAGCAAGCTTGGATAATGCCTTTCGGCTGGCTTGCATCGAATCAAAGGTAAAATTAAGGGGTTGGCGATAGCTACCTGATAGAAGGACATAACGCACTTCCTGTGCCTGGTATCCTTTTTGAGCTAAATCGTCCAAGGTGTATAAATTTCCCAGAGATTTACTCATCTTTTTCCCTTCCACCATGAGGTGAGCAATATGAAACCAATGGCGGGCAAAAGGTTTATCGGTGGCAGCTTCCACTTGTGCAATTTCATTTTCATGATGGGGGAAAACCAAATCAACCCCACCGGAATGGAGATCAAAGCTCTCGCCTAAGTGTTTCATGCAAATTGCACTGCACTCAATATGCCAACCAGGTCGTCCCTGCCCCCAGGGAGAATCCCAATAATTTTCTCCATCCTCCTCTCTTCGGGCTTTCCATAAAGCAAAATCGGCTGCTGAATCCCTTTCGTACTCATCCGAGGTTTCACGGTCTGTATCGGATGTAGTAATTTCACGGTCTGCCAACCGGGAAAGGCGACCATAATCTTCAAAAGATCCAACATTAAAATAAACCGAGCCATCGGTTGCCTGATAGGCTTTCCCGCGCTCAATTAATCGCTCAATTAAAGTAATCTGCTCGGGAATATGCCCAACTGCCGAGGGTTCTATGTGAGGCGAAAGCAGATTGAGAGCCTCACAATCCTGGCGAAACCGATCCGTCCACTTTTGTGTAAAATCACCAAGAGCGACTCCTTCAGCCTGAGACTGCCGAATTGTCTTATCATCAACATCAGTCAAGTTGCGGGCATGATAAGTTTTCTGACCGGATGTCTCAAGCACCCGGCGAAAAACATCCTGCATGACAAAAGTTCTAAAATTACCAATGTGAGCGGGGCCATAAACCGTGGGCCCACATCCATAGAAACGAACTCTTTCGCCATCCATTGGAAAAACCTCCTGATTCTCCCGAGTCAGGGTGTCGTAAAGTTGTAAAGACATACAGCCCTATTCTGAAATCGTGATTGGCTTAATGTCCCACTTTGGGTTCTGCCCCAGAAAACGACACGGATTATTATGATAAATCTCGACCGCATCCTGAAGGCTGTGCCCGCGTCTGCGGAATTCAACGATGGACTCTTGCAAAGTAAAGGGATCACTCGGACCCCAATCCGCTGATGAGTTTACCAATAGCCTTTCCCTTGGGTATTTCTCGAGGATATCAACCGCTCTACGGGGACTACACTTTGTTACGGGATACAACGTCATGCCTGCCCAGTACCCGGCATCCAAAACCGGTTCAATTGTTTGCTCCTCTACATGATCAATCCAAATTTTATCCGGATTGACATCCATACCGGCTAGCACTTCCAGCACCGTCTTGGTTCCATGAGCTTTATCGGAAAGGTGGGGGGTATGAATAAGAACTAATTGATCATGTTTCATCGCCAACTCCACATGAGCCTGCAAAGACTCAATTTCATTGGCTGTCGATTTATGCAGCCCGGTTTCACCAACCCCTAGACATGTGGGTTTTTCCAGAAATTCTGGCATTTGCCTGAGAACCTCCTCGGTCAACTCGCGGTTCTCCGCCTCCTTGGGGTTCACCGCAACCCAGCAATAATGACGGATACCAAACTCGGCTGCCCGCGTCGGCTCGAACTCAGAAATCTGGGCAAAATAATCAATGAAAGTTTCAGGGTGCCTACGATCAAAGCCAGCCCAAAAAGCGGGTTCGCAGACTGCGACTACGCCGGACATAGCCATGCGCTCGTAATCCTGAGCTGTCCGAGCAATGGCATGATAATGTGGTTGAATGATTTGCATAGCAAGGGAGGTTGGTCAGGAAATCTCAGAAAAATGGTTGAGTAATTGTTCCGCCCGATTCGCACTTGGATGATCCGGATTAGAGAGAATCTCCATCGCTTTCAGTAAGGAAAACCTCTTTGATTCATCCTGGGCTTTTTCTCCATCTCGTTTTACCGATTGATCATACCGGTCAAGCATAGCCGCAACTTCGAGTAAGTCACGGCGTGCCTCTAAATAATAGGTGTCGAGTGTTTTCTGGGGGCTTAGCATGATATATGAAGCGATCGTGAGATGGGTATTTTTCTAGGATGCAGGCAATAAAGAAGAATGATGATGAGCAATCTTTGCTTGTTGATCAACCCTTACCATAAAAGTGTAGCGGGCGGGATGCCTTACTTCAGTTCCATTTTCGGAGTAGTAAAAGTCATACAAACCGGTGGCCAGGTAAGCCCCGCCACCAAAATCTTCCACATGTTGCGAAGATTCTTTAATTTCAACTCCGGCCCCGTCCCGGCTGGTAAAACCGACAAAATAATTTTTTATCCCCTCTCGTGTTGTAATCGGCATTTGCTCAAAGGTCGCAAAGAGAGAAGCTGTCTCTTCGTAGCAATCCATAATTGCATCGAGATTGCCAGCGTTCACCGCGTTTACCCAATTTTGAGGTATGTCCTTATTCATCTTTTACTAATATTTTATGTTTTTGTTATGATTAATCTTACTCAAGAAACTAACTCCTCTGCATAGAGTCCTGAAATGCTTTCTCCCAAATTTCTGCTTTGAAACCTTGAAGATGTATGTCCTTACCGATCAAAAAGGGTCTCTTTACTAAATTCCCCCGAGATGACAATAAAGATAAAATCTCACTTTCACTCATTTGGGGCAGGTTGTCCTTCACTTGGGGATCCCGGTAGTCTTTGCTCGATGTGTTGAATAACTTCTTAAATTGGCCTCCATGCTTAGCAAGCATACTTTTTAATTCTTTTTCCGTAGGCGGAAATTCTCTAATTTCAATACTTTCATATGCAACCCCTTTTTGGTCCAACCACATCCTCGCCTTCCGACAAGATTCACATTTCTGGTATTGATAAAATTTCATTTTCGTTTGTTTGCCAATTCAATCTCTGTCAATATCACCATATCCTGTACTTTTTCAACCCTGTTCGAACCAATGGAAACCCAAAAAAATTTATTCTTCTCATTACTTAGCCCCTTTATTTTAATTCTTATGACTTCCTGCCCTGCCTCCAATTTACCCAACTCCAATACTGAGCCTGCGGTTTCCCCGAATGAACAACCTGATAGTTCCATGCAAGTAGTTGAACACAGGTTAGCCAATGGCCTAACCATTTTATTGAGCCCAAACAAAGAGGAACCCAGGTTTTATGCAGAAATTGTCACCCGGGCAGGGAGTAAGCATGACCCAAGTACAAATACTGGACTCGCTCATTACCTCGAGCACCTACTCTTTAAAGGAACAAAAAACTTTGGAACCACCGATTTTACCAAAGAAAAACCCCTCCTAGACCAGATTACCAATTTGTATGAGAAAAGGTCCCGGGAATCAAACGAGAGTAAACGGGCTCTCATTTATGAGGAGATAAATCGTATTTCCCTTGAAGCTTCCAAAATTGCCGTTCCAAATGAAATGGATAAAGTATACAGCGACATGGGAGGAAAAGGAATAAACGCCCATACTTGGCACGAAGAAACTGTCTACAAAGTTGATCTTCCAGCTAACCGTCTTGAACATTGGGCTAAAATCGAATCAGAACGCTTTGCCAATCCCGTTTTCCGCCTTTTCCACACCGAACTGGAAACTGTTTACGAAGAGAAAAACAGAGCCATTGATAACAAGGACAGACTCCTCAACCGGGAAGTAAACAATTTGCTTTTTAAGGTTCACCCCTATGGCCAGCAGTCCACGCTAGGCACCATCGAGCACCTTAAAAACCCTTCTATCACCGCGATCGAAGAATTCTATGCTCAGCATTACGTGCCTGAAAACATGGCTATCTGCATCTCTGGAGATATTGAGGTTCAGGGAACCATCGAGATCATTGAAAAATATTTTTCTTCCTGGCAAAACCAACGCTCACTCCGACCTGAGCCCACATGGAAAGAAAAACCACTCCAGGGGCGGGAGTTTGTAGAGGTTAAATATTTGGGGGAGGAGCAACTCCTGCTGGCTTTCCAAACCGCTCCCCGATTTCATAAAGATTATCCTGCCTTGCGTTTGATTGATATGATTTTAGACAATTCGGTGGCTGGGCTGATCAACCTCAACCTTGTGGAAAAACAAGCTGTTCGCTCAGCTGGTTGCTTTCCTCAGAATTACAACGATCAGGGTGCTCACTACCTCTACGGTATGCCCAAAGACGGACAAAGTATGGAAGAGGTCGAAAGCCTTCTTCTTTCCCAAATAGAACTTGTCAAAAAAGGGGAATTTGAAGAGTGGATTCTTCCTGCTGTCATCAATGATTTCAAAAAAAGGCAGAAAGAAAACCTCGAAAGTAATCCCAAGCGCGTAGAAATGCTTCGGGATACTTTCCTATCATTTGTCGAGTGGGAAACCATGGCCAAGGAGATTGATGACCTCCAGAAAGTGAACAAAGAGGAAATCATTCGGGTAGCGAATAAATACTACCTAAGCAATTATGTGGCCGGTTTTAGAATCGATCAACAACACGACCTTCCAAGCATTGATAAGCCTAAAATCGATCCTTTAAAAATCGACCCGGATAAATCGTCCCAATTCATGGAGGATGTGGCCAAAATACCCCACAACCCTTTTGAACCCAAATTCATCGAGGCTGGCAAAGATTACACCAACAAAGAAATTGCTCCAGGCGTTACCTTACTCCATGTCACCAACCCTCTCAATGATCTATTTTCCATAGAGGTACGGATGGAAATGGGAAATGACCATGAACCTATGCTTCCCTATGTCCGAAGAATGCTTAATCGAGCAGGCGCAGGGGATATCTCTTCGGAAGACCTTAAAATTGAATGGTACAAACTCGCGACAGATTTTGGTTTTGGAGTGCACGAACATCATACTAGCTTTTCCTTAAACGGACTGGATGAAAATTTTGAAACCTCCCTCGACTTAACGGAGAAGCATCTTCAATCCCCTACCCTCACGGACGACACTTGGAAACAAACCGTAAAAATTATGCTTTCCGAAAGGGATGATGAACAAAAAGATCCACGGGCACTTAGCAATGCATTGGCCCACTTCCACCGTTATGACTCAAAATCTCGCTATCTCAAACGCCCATCGGATGCTGACCTCAACGCCACAAGCCCCACGAGTTTAAGCTCATTAATTACCAAAGTTCTATCAGTAAAAAGAAGTATTTTATATTTCGGACCGCGCTCAATCGAGGAAATTGAATCTACCATCTTAGATAGTTTTATTGGCCAGATCCCTAGCATTAAAACCCCAACCCATGTACCAAATCAAGCCTTCCAGGCTCCCAGTAACCAAATTTATTTTGTCGAAAAGGAAATGGCCCAGGCTCAGGTCAGGCTTGAGTGTTCCATTGGCACATTTGATGAAAGTAAAACTCCACCTGCTCAACTATACAATGAATACTTCGGGGGAGGAATGGCTGGCTTGGTCTTTCAAGAGTTACGGGAGGCAAGAGCCCTCGCTTATTCAGCATGGGCCCACTATTTTACTCCTTCTCGGCGCCAAGAAGAAAATATTCTGATTGGTGCGATTGGCTGCCAGGCAGATAAGACGATAGAGGCCCTCGAAGCCTTTATTGAGCTGCTTGACAATATGCCCATTAACGAAACTCGCTGGGAATCTGCCCACACTTCTATCTTGAGCACCTATCGCACCAATCCTATCGGTTCACGTAGTATTCCTGGCTTTGTCTTCGACATCAAAACATTAGGCTTGCAGGGCGATCCCAGGAAAGATCGTTACGAAAGGGTGAAAGAGATGGACATCTCAGGCCTACGAAAATTTTACGAAGAAGAGATCAAGCCTAAATCTCTATTGATCTCTGTCGTTGGAGACTCGAAAAGGATCAACTTAGATGAACTCAAAAGGTTTGGTCCAGTTACCCAATTTAAACCCGAGCAACTTTTTAATCGCTAATCTTCTTTTGGGCTTTGCCTGTGGGCACCTCTGGAGTCCAAAGGAAACCCTTCCTGTTGAGGAGTTTTTGGTTGCTCGTCCGTATGGACAGTTGATGGCATAGGGCTTGGTGGTTCAGCCTGAATAGATAAAATTTTGCGGAAGAAGCTAAAGACCTTCTCGCATTCTTTTTCCCGTTCCTGATTATTTTTCAAACGAAGAATTATTCTTTGCGTGTTTCCAGTTTGTAATTCCGTTAGTGTACACGAACAAGTGACCCGTCCATTGTTCGTCGGAAGTTCAAGGACATCAATTCTGCCCATAGGTAAAAAAGCCTGACCGTTTTCGGATACTTCCATACGCAACCCCACCCGCTTCTCATCAAAGTTAAAAATTCGGGTGTACCGCACGCTAGAATGCTCTACATTTTGGAGCATAGTCTCCATGCCACCACGAAGAATTTGGAGTATTTCAACCGATCGATTCATTTGAGCAGTGCAATTACGAAGAATATTCGCTATAGAAGCAATCGATTTCTTACTAATAGCCATGCATTCCCCAGAATACATAATTGCATCTCGAGAAGTTAAAAATAACTTGATGGATCAAGAGCTTTACGAACAATGCTTGCAAAATGCTGAAGGTGATAGGCAAAGGGCTCGGGTAATGTATGTGCAAAGAAGGATTGCGGAGCAAAAAGTGAATGGTGAACCAGATCTAGATAAAAGAGAAAAATGGCCCATGCTTTTACCGCTTCTTACTCTTTATGCTCTAGGAACCATTGCAGTGCTTTTGCTTGTTTTTGGCTTTTTAGGCTTGCTTTAAGCCTTCGCTAAAAATGCCTAGAAGCAGGGTAATTAAAAGTTGTTTTTATTTATCTCTCCTCTACCTTGCAAAAAATATTTATAAGCAAATCGTTAAGCAAGTTACGCCTGACCTCAATACTTTTCGTTATAGTCAGATGCCAATGTATTAGGGTAAAGGAAGTAAATCGGTCTTTCATTGGTCATATTGAAATGAACCTTTTCAAGTGCATCACTTTCAGAATTTGTAATAAACACATCCAGCGGGGATGACTCTCCTGATTGCTCATCCTGAGACACAACAATATACTGCTCCTTCTTCCATTTAATCTCTCCACTTTGGGAAAGGGAAGACTTTGCATTCTCAATAGAGGAACCATCCGACACCTTATGCTCAATTTGGCTCTGGATAAGATTTTTAAATGATTCCATCTCTTGACCAAGATTGGACTTGAGCGACTCAAGTGATTTGCTCAAATCTTCGACTTTTTCATCTTCTGACTTCAAAGCGGCAGGAACTTCATCCAATTCGTCAACTCTTTTAAATAAATTATCAAGTTCTTCACGAGATTCGGACTTTAAGCGGGAAACTTCTTTGGAGAGAGTAGATACAGCTTCCTTAAGCTCATTAATCTTAGCACTATAATCATTGAGATCATCTGAATTAAAAGAGCTGTCTGAATTTGAGGGTTTTAAATCCGGCAGATCACCCTCATCTTCCTTGGCTGAATCCTCCGATGTAACATCCTCAACCGATGGTAATAAGCCTTCTGAAGCAGGGGAAAGTTTAGTTTGGTTATCTTGCGGTTTTTCAGTCGGAGGGTCTATACTTAAAGAACTCTCAGGCAATCCACCGGCCAATTCACCTTCTTGAGTATCCTGGAAGTTATCAACATCACCAAAAGGTGGGAGAGAAGGCGAGACATCACTCGCTTTTGGTAAACCTTCTGAACTTTCTTGAGATTCAACCGTGCCTCCAAGTGGAGGTGGCGGTGGTAAAGCCTGACTGTCACCAGGTAAATCTTCCAATTCATTTACAGTTTCAGGCATTGCTGGTATTCCAGTGTTGGGCTCGGAAACAGGCGGAAGAGATGGTGCATCTACTTGGGAAAAATCGGGCTCCGGTAAAACCGCCTCCATACCAAGGGGCGGAGGGGGAGGTAGGCCTTCACCTGCAGGCAGTGTACCCAGTTCTGATGGTGCCTCTGGCATGGGAGGGAGATCCGAAACTGGAAGAGGAGCGGACATCGCGTTATCTTCGCTCAAGGGTGAAGATTCAAATACTGGCCCACCATCGTCAGGAATCGGGGGGGGAGGAAGCTCTCCACTAGGTGCGGGAACTTCAGGTATTGGAGGCAGTTCAGAAAATGGTTCTGGAATTGGATCGGGGACCGGAGCATCTGCACCAAAAGATGGTGCGTCAAATACTGGCGCATCCTCGTTCACAACTGGAGGAGGCGGGAGCTCTTCGCTTGGTACCGGTATATACTCTGCT
>ERZ807291.8648-NODE-8648-length-11276-cov-5.305320_pt1 | contig 11276 bp, 6 predicted proteins | sample MGYA00521257_ERZ807291 | MGnify/ENA primary metagenome ERZ807291 (study PRJEB31413, sample SAMN03169783) | marine metagenome | biome: Marine; feature: Water; material: Subsurface seawater | place: North Sea | collected 2011-04-28 | depth 1 m m ...
ATAATCTGGCTCTTGAGCACATTACATACATTGCCATATTAAAATCATTTATAGCATCAATTTTAAAATTTTGTAATTCAGGCAAGAAGACTGTATCAAATTCAAGCCCTTTACAACTTTGCCTGTTATAAACACCTATCCCTTTTTCATCAAATTTTAAGTCTTGTGGCTTAGTCGCCGTTTTATCTTTGGGGTTGCTGCTATAGGTTTGAATATTAATATCCTTCTCTGTTAATTTCTCTTTTAGTTTCTTAAAAATTTCTTTTCGGTCTTTGTCAGTATTTGCAATAATACCAATTTCTTCATGTGACTTATTTCCTATGTACCTCACAATATAGTCTATATGCATATCTAATGTTTTCTTTACAAGTAATACAGGAAGATCACCTTCCCTATCCATTGGTAATTCTGGTTTTTTACCAAGACCAACATAAAATTTTTCAGCTAGTTTTGCTATTTGTAAAGTATTTCTATAATTTTCAGTCAGATTAAAATGACGATCCTCACTTATTGATAAGCTTGTTGAAATTTGTGAAATAGTTGAATTAGTAGAAGATAACTTTTGGTTTTCATCAGCAAAAACTGTGACAGCAGGCTTATCTTTTTCTAAAAATTCACTAAACATTAAGTGTCTTATTTTATCAAGGACTTTATAAAATTCTTCTGGCAAGTCTTGGCCTTCATCAATAATCAAATGGCCCCAGTTTAAATTTTTTTGTACTTCAGGTTTACTCCTAGCCTCATTGCAAACCTTCCAGATAGATTCCCAATCAAACTCTTTAAAGCCATCGTTTGAGCTGTTATCGTTATCCTTACTTGGGACCACTTGTTCTTTTACTTTTTTCTTTCGCCAAGGCTCCAGCAATTTTTTATTTTCTTCGTATACATTTTCCCACACAAACCAACATTTTTTATATCCATCCCACCTACCTCCTATTTTCTTTACTTGGTCTTTTAAATCAAATGTAACTAATGGCAAATAGATTTTTTTATTTCCTGTGGGAATTGGTTCTAATTCATTTTTTACTTTATTAAAAAAGTCTTGCGTCCATTTGTGATGAGTTAAAACACTTATATTACTTGGGTTATCAAGCTCTTCATCTGGAATATTATTTGTAAATTCCCTTAAAACTCTATTAAACACCATTACAGTTGTATTTTTCGAGGCTGATAAGCTATCCGCTCTTAAAAAAGCAATCACAGTTTTACCTGTGCCTGGAGGGCCTGCAATTAATATTGCTCCATCAACAGGAGCATGTTGGTATATATCCCTTTGTTCGTCACTCATTTCTTCAGAATTAGGCATTCTCATTTTTTAAGTCCTAAATTTTTTAACTGCATCACTAAAGAAACCAAAAGGATTTTTTTCGTCTCCGATTGCTAAAATACGATCCAAAAAAATGTTATGGCTAACACAAGAAGTTTCTGATATGAGTGCACATGCATGACAAGCTGCACGATTTAAACCCATCATGCCTTGGCCGTCCAATTCTCTACATACTGGGTCACCCGAACACCAACAACCTCTTTCAAGCGCCATCATAATTGTTGGTATAAATCTATCTTTTTTACCCTGTCGAACCAGACCTCCCAGTGCACCTTCTGAGTCCGAGTCAGCTGTATAAATAAGTATTCCGGCCATAGGACTTTCATCATCATCACCATCGCTTGCGTAGATCCTCTCTCTAAGTGATGATTCAGAATAGCCACACTCAAAAGCAAGTTGTCTAATTAATAAGTGTGAAAATGTATGTAGCAATATAAATCTAGCCGAAGGTGGTGAAGTTAAAAAATCTAACTCCTTACTTTTATACTGTTTATTGATATTTCCTATTCTTTTTTCAATGAATTTTTTATTTGAATTACTCCAATTTAAAATTGCTTCTTCAGAAAATTGAATAAAAATTCCCTCACCAAAAACTTCGACCGCAGGTAACCATCTTTTTTCAAAATCCAATCCTGCGGAAACAAAGTCCTTTTCTTTTGGCACAATTCGATTAAAACCTCTAAGGGCTCTTACCTCTCTTAATCTAGGTATTAAAATTAATTTTTCAAATAAATCTTTTAATCCATAATTATCTAAACCATCAAAAGATTCTTCATATGATTTAAAGTTGATGCCCTCATTACCAGTAGAGCTTATTATTACAGGCCATTCCTCAATTAAAATCTCATTTTCTTTTATAGCTATTTTATGTTGCTGCTCATCATCATCAACAATTTTCGATAAGTCCTCGTTAGCTACTCTAAGAATATCCTCAATAGAGAGACCGGTTTTGTCGTGACATTTTCTAGCTAAATAATCTTGACCTGCTTGATCATTTCCTTCTATAGCCTCTTTAAGCTCTTCAAATTCTCCCATAGGTCTAAGAATCTGCTCTCCCGCTTCTGTTTGATTTTTTTTACCATTAAGAGGAATATCTAATGCAGAAATTACTTTAGGGAAGTATAAATTACTAGCTCCTTTTTGGACAACTAAGGGTGTTTCTTCACATTTACCAAATTGATCTTGTGGGAGAAACTCCCATGGTTGTTTATTCTGGCATTTACTAGCTTTCATGCTTTTTACAGCACCTTTCATAGTGATGCCCTCTAAGGATCTTGAAGAATGACAAGCTTCACAATATATTTCAAGTGAGTCCAGCCCGCCACTAAAATTATTCTTTCTGGATCGATACTTTAGTTTGTTTTTAATATCGCAACGGCCACTTTCAGCAATATTGTTTCCTGAATGAGCCCAACTATGCCAGTCAACATCACTTAAGTGTCCGTTTTCACAAGCCATCACAAACCTCATGGACGTTAATTTATTTCCATTACACCCTTTATTGTCACATTTAGGGCTTTCATGTTGAGGTTTGTTGGTTGTCCAGTGTTGTAAATCATCGCATGATGAACAAAATAACCATTCAGGAAATCTACGAAATGGAATCTTATCAGGATATTGAGAATATTCCTTCGGTACTGGTGGCATTCTGAATTCTTGGATACCAAGCCGATTTGAGAGTCTTTTAAGCTCAATTTTTTCACCCTTCTTACCCCATTTCGATATATCTTCAGCAATAAAAGATTCTTGCCCGATATCAAGAATTGCACCTACTCCAAAAGGAATAATGCATTGTGATCTTCTAACTTTTCTATCCATCACCGCCACCTGTTACACGAATAATTGACTCCACATCAATATTTCGCATTGAATTTAATGTTCGCCAACTATCAGAATCATTATCATTGTATTGACTCAATAAATTAATAAACTGTTTTCCTGCAGAATATTTAAGTTTCGTTTCAATTTCCCCTTCAGGATTCTTTGTTTTTTTATACCATTCTTCTACACGTTCTTTTATATCTTTCTTAATTGCCTCTTTTTCTTCTGGTTCTGCATTACACATCCTCTCTTCCAGTGCTTCAATAATTTCAGTTATTTTCGTTGCTGAGGGATCAAAATCTTTTGCCTTATCTTCAGAGTCTAAGCCAGCTGCATGTCGCATTATTATTACTAAAGCAGCATGAAGCGATCTGTGTCTTGAAGGTTCAGCATATGGCGTGACGCTGGTAGGCTCAACCGCCCTGTAAAGTTTTTTATGGTATGCATAGAAGTTTTCATAATGAGATCTATCTCTTGGCTTATAAGGGCTATATAAAGTGACGACTATCCCTGGTGGATATTTATTACTTCGACCTACTCGACTCGATGCTTGAATATATTCAGCTGTAGTTTTGGGCTGTCCAAAAACTAACATCAATCCGAGTCGGCTCACATCCACTCCAACTGAAATCATGTTAGTACATGGCAAAATATCAATAGCAGCTTTATCATCAAACCTTTTTTCTAACTTTGATAAAACTTGAGGAATCTCTGAAGCTGGTCTGCTTCCAGAAAGTTCTTCGACATTTGCTAACTTACGCATATTTTTTTCATCAGTCATTATTACTCTAACTCTCTTAGGAATATCATCCTTACTCTTAGTCATAGATTTGCCAAGCTCTCTTCGACTATTATGATAAATAATTTGAGTCCACCAAGTATCTTTGGCCTCGTCACTTAACTGACAATCTATAACGGACTGACTTAATGCGGCAGATAACCTTACTAAGGATGTATCTTGCGTATGCCCCTGATTCATCACACCAATATATAATCGGCCTAAAGCTTCATGATTGGTTTTAGCAAAATAAGAATCATCACTTGAAATACCAGGTGGTGGAAAGATATTTACTTTTCTTCCATATAATTTTTTTACCTGATCAGCAGCCCTTCTAATGGTTGCAGTTGCAGCAATATATTTTGGTTTAAATTTATCTTTACTATTTGCAGAAATTACAGTCTCTAATGCAGCCTCATAAACTCCTGCTATTGTTCCTAAGGGTCCAGATATTAGATGCAATTCATCTTGAATGATTAAGGAGGGAGGCTTATATTTTCCATAGCCAAGAATAGTCTTTGCATTCGATTGCCACGCAAGTCTTGCAAATTTATCAACGGTTCCTATGATGAAACTAGGAGGATGATTGAAAATATCTTCATCAACGACCGTCACGGGTATTGACTTGTGTAAATCGCAAGAACTAGTTGGGCAGAAGAATTTAAATGAACTTTGAGTTACATTTACTCCATAATCTTTTTCATCCTCTGTTCTTCTGTCTGGAACAATCTTTGTTCCACAGAGGGGGCATTGCATCAATGCAAATTCATTTTTTGGTCGCTCCTCATTGAGTAAAAATTTATATTTTTGATAAGCACCAGGAGCTTTATCGCTTTTATCATTTAATTTATTCGGACTAGAACTTTCACCTACAAACAACCCAAGAGTAAAAGGGTTTTTTCCAAGCTCATCGACCCTTTCCTGTCTAAGAAGCTCCATGCACGAAATTAATGTAGATGCTCTTTGAAATTGTTGAGAAGTTAATAGTCTTAAAGTGTATCTTTTTATAACTGAAGTCCCTGCTCCCTCAGGTCCAAATATTAATCTCCTATATATCAATTCAAATGCAGCAAGCCCCAAATAAGCTTCGGTCTTTCCCCCACCAGTAGGAAACCATATCAAATCTACTATATCTCTGTCGTCACTTTTTGGATTTACTAATGACTCAATAACAACCAGCAAAAAACCAAGCTGGAAAGGGCGCCATTTAAATATTTCAAATTCTGCATTACTATATGTTGGTCGAATATCGTTGTAATTTATTTCATCTCTTTCTTTTGGCAAAACAAACTCTTCTTTTGTTGTATGAATCATTTGTCTCATCATCACTTCATTCATAATTGCGAAAGCTTGTTTAGCTTTAGAATTTTGCGTTAAAACCTCTATTCCATTACGCATTCTCTTTAATGCATCTCCAACTCGACCTACAATTCTATCTTTTGCATCTTTATATTTTGACTCAACAGTTTCTTTATTAATTTGTTTATGCCAAACAGCGTATTCCTCTGTAAATGCATTTAATTTACTTTTGAGAACATCTTTATTGATACCTTCGTCACTCAAGAATTTCAATGACATCACATTTTCATTGTTAATATTATTAATAACTGGTTTTACTTCAGAGGTCGGCATTGAGCTGGTCTGGATGAAATTAACGTCTTGAGGCCAAAAAGGTGAACATCCATGCCCAACAGAATATGTTGGTTGGTTTTTATATTGAAGCGCCAATTCCTCCTCTTCCTCATCAAAGGCTAGTTGATTGCTTGCTGGGTATTCTTTTATAGAGCCACTGACGGGCGAACATCTAAAGCCAACCTGAAATAGACAATCTTCTGTTTTAATCAAAGTATCTGGTTGTTGTTTTGCTGTATTTACGACTGTAACTGTTAACAAATGGCCCTTACCTATTGAGCGCCAAATGACGTTTACCTCCATCTTTTCGTTAAAAATCTTAGTCTTTTGATTACTATTAGATCGTAAATGATTTATTACTTTTGGGGATTCCTCTTTTGCTAATGGACTTCTAATCCATGTAGGCCATTTTCCTGAACTATTTTGTGTAAAAAGACGATCCTTATCATCTTTTTTTTCTTGTTCTTTTTTTTGCTCGCTTGTAATTTTTTGGTATTCCGCAGCCCATAGCTCAATTTTTATTTCATCACAATCTTCAACAAAAAAACTAAAGCCCATAGAAGCTGGTGCATCCTGAAAAATGAGGCTTAATGGTGAATCATCATCTTTTTCATCCTCACCGGTTGCTTGTTTTCCTAATTCATCATCACGAGTATTGGAATCAATTTTTGCATCCTGAGGAAATAAAGTCCCCATTAAATATCTTATATGTGGTCTTTCAAACAGCGTTTCATCCTCTGAACCAATTGGACCAATAAGCTCTTTTGATAAATAGCTAACAATTTTTTCTCGCTCTAACTTAAAAGATTCATGAGACATTTGAATGTCCTTGTTCTAAATTAAATTTTAAAAATTCCTTAAAAGATTTTGAGGAAGTTACCAATAAATAACTTCGCGCTCTTGTAAGGGCGATATAAAGAAGAGATAAAGAATTTTTCATCTCTTTAATTTTTTCCATATCAACCAAAATAACGCACAGCCTTTCTAAACCTTTAAAATCCGTCACCGTGCTGAATAAAATTTTATCATCAGAGAGCATTACATTATTTTCATTTATCTCATGTATTCTTTTATTCCATTTCTTATCAAGACTTGATGCGACTGACAAAGAAAAATCTACCGGAGATAAAATAGCGATATCAGAGCAAGAAAATCCTTGCGCTCCTATTAAGTCATCAAGAATATTGTTAATCTGCTTTAATTGATCCTCTTGATCAGCTACATCAATGTGCATTACAGCCTTACCATTATTTTTAGCTAATGTTTCTCCGATTTTTGCCCCTGTATGCATTTCAGCTTGACTAACAATTTGTTTGGTATTTCTGCAGTTTTGTAATAATTTATGAGATGCGTGGTTATAGCTTCTTAGAATCTCATATGCATCATTTTCAAATCGGCCAACTACACCCGCCTGTTTGTTAGGATCCATAAAATAGCGCCATCTGCCGTTTGCAAGTCCATTTTTTAATATAGACTCAAAAAGATCTAAATTCTCTGCGGACATTAAATCTTGACCTTCATCTACAATTAGAACATCAAATTGCTTATTGCTATCATTAAGAAAATTTTTTAATTCTGATAAAGAGAATATTGCTAGCTTATTTTGATTATTTTGTAATTCATCCGCTAATTGATTTTTTAAGTAGGCAGCAAATAAATCACCCATAACTAACAGAATGACATCTTTATTTTTAAACAATTCTCTTCGCACAATTTCAACAGCCAAGAAAGATTTTCCTGTGCCTGCGCCGCCAGTACAAATTATTCGTTCATTATCTTCAATCGAATCAATAATTTCATATTGTTCTTCTGTATGCTGGATAATTTCCTTATCTTCTTCTCGGAGCTTGTTAAGAAGAGATGGAGAGTGATCAAGGTTCGGTCGAAAGTAATCTCTAATTTCTTTTAACAGTGCGTCATCGTGAGCAAGCTTTGCTTTTTTCTTTTTGCTTACCCAGTAATCAATAAGCCTAATTAAGTATTTTTTAAAAAAATCTGGATTTTTTGTAAAGCGACCATCACAAACTGATTCAATTGGCCATTCGGTCGATTGCTCATTAAAAGTATCGATATCAGGGAAAAGGATCCCATAACCAAATGAAAGCTTATCGATATTCATATTTCTTTTTTTTAAGGAATCTAAAAGAGCATACATTCCATTTTTGGCTTGGATAAAAGGACCTTCTGAACTTTTATGCTCAACATCGTACCTATCTTTGTAATACCAAATTCCATTTTCACATCGTATTCGGCCACCTTTTACTTCAAATACAAATAAACCCTGCGGGCCCAACAGAGCAAAATCAACCTCACACATTGTTTTATGTGTGCTTTCAGATACATTCAATGAATGAAAAGTTATCCAACCAGGACCGAGATCAATATCACTGAATAAACTAAAAATCTTTTTTTCAGCATTACTATTATTTTCACGACAAATATTCGGGATAAGCTTCACTGATAATTCCTTTTGATATTTACGTTATTGCAGTAAATAGTGATTTAAAATGTATTAACTTTTCTTTCATAGCCCTCAACCCTTTCTCTTTCTTCAACACAGTCAACACACTCATTAAATCCCATTAAAGCTCTCTTCTCAGGAATACCATCTCCGCAGTTAAAGCAAGTGTTTAAATTAATATTATTTTGATAAGAGTAACATTTCCAACAAAAGCTGTCAGTTAGATAGATATCAGATTTTTCTTCATCGGTCATTTCTCTTTCTGATATCCATTCCTCTCTGATTTCTTCAAATTTTTTAAATAATAGGCCGTCTTGATCAGTTAAGTTCTCTTGACACATATGACAGTAGTCTTTTTTGATACCGGCTCTATTTTTAACTACATGAAATTTGGTACTTCGTTTTTTATTTTCAACCCCTTTCATTAATGAATTATTGAATTCGATTTTTTCAATAAGAAATTTAAGGTTTTTCTTAGTTTCAGGATGATAAGCATCTAGAAATAGAGCTCTAGTATTAATACCATCCTGGTTAACAATAGTTTTAGAAAAAATATTTAATGGAGCAACTTTGTAGGCTACATTTTTATTTATTTCTTCTTGATAATGAAATAATAGATCTTCGTTTTTTTTAAGTGCAGTTTCTATAACTAGTTTATTTTTATTTACATCAACTTTCACAACACTTACATTTGCTTTAGGTGCAGGTGATTTCACAACACTTACATTTGCTTTAGGTGCAGGTGATTTAATTTTTGGTTGTTTGTAAGATCTTTTTTTGTGTTTTTTATTGTTGGGTTGATTAGAGTTCAAATTTTTAATCAACTGACTATTGGCTGATGAATTAGACACCATCAGCAATACAATCCCAAAAAATACCAGAATAAAAAGAATATTATCCATTTAATGCACCTCCTTTACCAAATTCAACCAAATATTATTATTTGCTCTCCATTGTGAGTAAGGTCTTGGATTACCTTGATACATTCCAGAATCAAAATAAATATCTCCAGATTTAACCAACTCAAGCCAATCTTCAAAACAAAATGGATCGCCAAAACCAATCTTTATATAGGTACCAAAGGTATCCTTGAAGCATATTAAAAAACCATTATCATTAAACTTGTCTTCGACTCTTCTCTTTAGGTCTTCGTGCGGCCACTTAGCGAGCACCAAATCATTTTTTTTCAAATAACCAGGGATTAACAATTCCTTATTTAAACGATTATCTTTTTCAAAAGAGTACATAATTACAATATCGCCATTGTCTTCAACCTTCATTATTTGTCCAAAATTATTAAACACATTGATTTTTGGAATAGGTTCACCTGACCAAGAAAACCTTCCACTTTTCTCATCATTTGGCTTACCAAAATAAACTAAAAATTCATCATCACGATCTAACTTTTTAATATTTGCGTATGGTTTATTGTTTTTCCATAACGCAATACTAGGAGACCAATCACCAAAAGTAATTTTAGACTTAGCTTCCTTTTTAACTTCAAAACCTAGAAGATCTGGTTTATTTTCAGAGTTTGCCTTCACTCCTAGCTGTCTCTCAACCCAATGACCCTCTCTACCGTCATGCTTAGCATTAAAACCAGTTGGGTTAAATTTCTTACCTTTTAGATTGGCATTAAAAATACCAGTAATCTTCATTATATTTTCAGCATTTATGTTCATTATTAAGTCTCCTTTTGTAAAACCAGGCGTTTAATAAGTTAGATCAAGCGCCTTCAAATAAAAGGTAGGTTAATAATGGAAAAGGTTACGAAAAAAAATTATATTATTTGACTATATGCACTATGAATGATAATTTTAACCAGGATAAAAACCGGATAAATTTAGAGGTAAGAATAATCAAGAATATTGCAAAATATATCAAAGAGACAAGGCAAAAGCTTGGTTTAGGTCGGACTGAATTTGCTTTCTTTTTAGGGCTGAATTCAACGGGAGAAAGAACAATAAGGGGTTGGGAGCAAGGTGAGCATATTCCTACGAAAAAAAAACTTGAGCTAATCCAATCTTTGGAAAAAAAAATTGAAATACAACGAGAAAATGCGCCCTTCTCTCATGCTAAACAAAAAAAAACCCAATTTACATTTATTGATTTATTCGCTGGTATTGGTGGGATGAGACTACCATTCCAAAAGTTAAATGGTAAATGTGTTTTTACATCTGAATGGGATAAATTTGCTCAAAAAACTTATGCAGCGAACTTTGGTGAAATACCCAATGGTGACATTACTAAAATCCATGCAAAGGATATCCCAGACCATGACTTATTATTAGCTGGCTTCCCTTGCCAAGCATTTTCTCAAGCAGGACTAAAAAAGGGATTTGAAGACACACGCGGTACGATGTTTTTTGAAATTCAAAGAATTATTGCTGAAAAAAAACCCAAAGTCCTCTTACTAGAGAATGTTAAACAGCTAAAGGGACATGATGGGGGTCGAACGCTTGAAACCATTCTGTCTATTCTGAATGGCAGCCATAAACAAAATATTCCTAAAGACGTGCCCATGAGCATGGAATCACGGCAAGCATTAACCAAAAAATTAAATTATTGTGTTGATTTCAAAGTATTAAGGGCAAGAGATTTCGGTGCGCCTCAGAACAGAGAAAGAATATTTATTATCGGATTTGATCGTAACTTTTTTGGTAAAAATACCGATTTTAAAGAAATATTTGAATGGCCAACGCCTTCAATGGTTGATACCTCACTGGGCAATATACTTGAAGACTTATCAGGATTACCTGAAGATGATGACAAATTTACTATTTCAGATAAATTATGGGCAGGGCATCAAAAAAGAAAAATTGACAATAAAAAGAAAGGTCATGGTTTTGGGTATTCTTTATTTGATAACAAAAGTCCCTATACAAGCACCCTTAGTGCTAGATACTATAAAGATGGTTCAGAGATACTTATTGACCAATCAAATATTAAGAAAAATCCAAGAAAATTAACACCCAGAGAATGCGCAAGGCTCCAAGGATTTCCTGAAGAATTTATTGTCGATGAGGTTTCAAAAGGTCAGATATATAAACAATTTGGAAATTCTGTATGTATCAATGTTATTAGCGCAATATCGAATCAGCTCCGAAATTCTCTTGTTAAAAAATAATAACAATTCTTTTAGCATCTATCCTTCAATAATAATAATGAACATCATTTGTGCTTCTGCATAATTTATGCTTTTTATCTTGATTTAATCGTTTAATTTAGTACAGCTAAATTCATGCCCGTAGTACTTT
>ERZ807291.8652-NODE-8652-length-11273-cov-4.800232_pt1 | contig 11273 bp, 12 predicted proteins | sample MGYA00521257_ERZ807291 | MGnify/ENA primary metagenome ERZ807291 (study PRJEB31413, sample SAMN03169783) | marine metagenome | biome: Marine; feature: Water; material: Subsurface seawater | place: North Sea | collected 2011-04-28 | depth 1 m m ...
AAACGCTGCTGCAGATTGATCTTGTGACCCCACATTTTCACCAATTTTTTTTTGCTCAATAAATAATGCATCATTTGTTAGTTCTTTTTTAGTTAACATTTTTCCTTTTAATGCTGAAAAAGCATTTAACAAACCAACTGTAAAAGATGAGCTGGATCCTAATCCTGATAATGCTGGTAGATCGGCATTATGAACAATTTCTATTCCATCTTTAATTTTTAAATATTTTAAACATTCTCTGACCGATGGGTGTCTTATATCTTGAATTCTAGATCTTTCCTCTCTTTGATAATATCTAATACAGTACTTGTATTTGAAAAAAGGAGGTAAATATCTTGTATTAATATAACAATATTTATTAATTGTTGTGCTTATTACTGAGCCTTTATTTTTTTTATACCATTTTGGATAATCCGTTCCACCACCAAAAAAAGAGATGCGAAATGGAGTTCTTGAAATAATCATTTGGATTTATAAGTAATGTTAAATATTTTTAGTATTATAAACTTATAACAGTTAATTTCATCTTTTAAAAATTAAAATTCTATACTTATGAATTATGAAAAAAAGCTATTTACCATATTTAAATGATTTTTTATAAATTTTATTACTTATCTTAAGTTCACCATTAACTAAGTGTATAGTTTTTTTTCCATTAATATCAACAAATGGCCCTGGGTATAATGGATTGGCTGACTTAATTTTAAGATGAATTGTTTTTTTAGTCTCTTTTTTTAAATATATATTTAATAAATCATTTATATAATTTTTTTGATATCTTGGTTTTCTTTTCCATTGGTTTTTAGAAGTTGAAAAAATTTTTTTTTGAATAATTATATCCATAATTTAATAAAATATATCTAATACAGTTATTAAAGTCCTACCCTGTAGAGAATTAAAATCATCACTAGGATAAAGTGGAAATCTTTTTTCAATTATAACTTTCCCAGTATCAGGTTTTGATCTTAATTCATGACAAGTGACACCAGAAAATTTTTCTTTATTAAATATTGGATAGCTATAACAGCCTGCTCCAGGATTATATATTGATCCAGGATGAATATTTAATGCTTTAATTTTAGCAGAGGTTAAAATTTGATTAGAAATTATTTTTTGATAACCTATAGCTATTATATAATCATATTTTTTATTTATTCTATTTATTGGTTTGCTAACAACTTTGGAGTTTGGAAAATTTGTCAAAATATAATTGCTCATTATTTTTGAGTACCAAGTTTCTTTTGTCAGAAATAAAATTGTCATTGAATATTTTAAAATTTGACATTATTTAGTCTTTATTATAATTTTTAAATACTACATGTGTAACAATTATTTACAATACATCAATGATTATTAAAAATGTAAGTTTTTCGTATTCAATGAAAAATTATACCATTCAAACTCTTGAGAGTGGAAATGTTAAAGATTTATTTTTTCTTTTTAAAAAATTTAACAAATTAGATAGAATATTCTTTGGCTATCCTTTATTTCAAGATGTTAACATAAGCTTTAAAGCATTTAAAATATTATATCAAGAATACTTGAAAGAAAAAGATACGTGGCATTATTTTCTTTTATTTGAAAAAAATAATATCATTGGTTTTTCATATATAAAAAAAATTGGTTTTAAAAACAAAAAAAATACTACTAATAAATCACCCACTCTAGGAGGTCCTTTTTTGCTTAAAAAATTTAGAGGAAAGAAATTGGGATTTTTATTGCTAACTATAGTCATTACTCAGTCAAAATTGCTTGGCGTAAAAAAATTATACGCTAGACATGCTATTAACAACCTTCCTGCTTTAAGGAATTCAGAGAAATGTAACTTTAAACCAACAGGCAAAAAATATCTTAATAATGATAAAATTTATGATTATGAATATATGCTTAAGATTTCTTAAATCTATTATAGTTATTTAATCTTATTTGCAGAATCTATTAAAGCTGATGAGATATAGTTTTCTTGCTCTTCATTAATTTGTGAGTGCATAATTGGGCATAAAAGTCTGTCTGTTACAAATTTCGTGTATTTTAATTTAGGAACTCCAAAATTTTTTTTTATATATTTCCATCTTGTATTTATAAATTTCGGAACACTACAGATGATTCCATATTTTTTTTCTAACAATTTTACTAATTTATCTCTTTGTACTTCTCCATATTTTGAAGACAGCATTAAAGGATACATATAATAAATATTGTTAGAGTAGCTTGCATCTTCAGGTATTATAAATTGTTCACAATCTCTTAAATTTTTAGCTCTTCTCTTCGAATTTGCTATTCTCAAGTAATTAGATTTATCTAATTTTTTTATCTGCTCAATACCAAAAGCTGCTTGCACTTTGGACATTCTATAATTCATTCCCCACATTTCTTCTCCACCATAACTCCTCATTTGATAAAGTTCGTAAGCTAATCTATCATTATCTGTTGTAATCATTCCACCCTCACCTAGAGTAGTCATTGGTTTGGCCGTGTGAAAACTAAATATTTCACAGTACCCTCCTGTACCTATCTTTTTATCTTTATAATTGCCACCTGTTGCTCTAGCAGAATCATAAATTACATAAATTTTATTTTTATTTTTATTTGAATAAATTTTTGCTAATTTATCTATAGAATCCATATCACAAGAAAGACCTGTTAAGTGAACAGGAAGAATAGCTTTAGTATTTTTTGTAATTTTTCTTTCTAAATCATTAACATCGATATTAAGAGTTTTTGGATCAATATCAACAAACACACACTTGCACTTATACCTCAAAAGAACCATGTGCCATGCTTTAAAGTTTAATGCTGGAGCTATGATCTCATCACTTGGTTTTAAATTTAAGGTATTTAACACCATATCAAAACCATCTCCATTATTAGAAACTGCTATAGCATATTTAGTCCCACAATATTTAGCAAAAGCATTTTCAAATTTTTTTACTTCTATTGGGTTTGGTCCAAATCCAACAGACCAATGCTTAGATTCTTTTAAAACTTTAACAACAGCATCAATTTCTTTTTTATCATAGAAACTTCCAAGGTTAGGCTCACCAAACCATTTAGTTTTCGGTTCTGGTTTCCCTTTTTGTAATGTATTTTTAATAAAAGTCTTATCTAGCATGCTAGAGACTAGCTTCCTCACAAACTTTAATTATACTCTTAATATCTGACTCATTTAACTCTGGATAAGTAGGAAGTATAAAGCATCTTTCATAAATATTATTTGAAATTTTACCCTCAAATTTACCATATCTTGAAGACCAGAAATAGTGCCTCCCAAGATTTCCATGACTCCAAACTCTATTTTCAATTCCATTTTTATCCAACTCTTTTATGATATTTTTTCTATGATTGTGTGATGAGGCCATAATTCCAATGTGTAAACTGACTGGCCAACAATCATTGATTTTTTGAAAAGTAAATTTGTCACTCATATTATCAACATAAAACATATGATTTTTATTTCTTCCTCTAAATACTTCATCAGCTTTATCTATTTGTCTTAACCCTATATAAGCCTGAAGGTCAGTGCTTCTCAAATTAAAACCTGGGTATATGAAATTAAAAGCACCATTTTCAAGGTCGTATGGTACAGATTTTCTTAATTCATCAATGGAACTATTGCTTAAATCTTTTGTCCATCCGTGGCTTCTTAAAGCTAAAAGTTTATCATAAAGTATAGGATCTGAAGTATTTATCATTCCACCTTCTATTGTTGAGAGTTGATGCCCAAAATAAAAAGAATAACTAGACATATCTCCAGCAGTGCCTATATTTTTCCCATCCCCAAATTTTGCACCTACAGATGCACAGCAATCTTCCATTACAAACAGGTTATGCTTTACTTTTAAATTTAATATCTTCTGTTTGTTTACAGGAACACCTAATGGGTGAACAATAATTATTCCTTTAATTTCAGATTCTTCACAAATTTTATCAACCTGCTCAAAATCAACACCAAAATCGTCTTTATCTGCATCAACCATTATTGGCTCTAAACCAAATTGAATCATGGGAGATATACTTGTTACCCAGCCACAGGAGGGAACAATAACTTTATCACCAACAGATAGATTTCCATTAACTATTGCTGTGTATATCATCAGTGTATTTGCAGAAGAACCTGAATTTACAAAAACTGAATTTTTAGTTCCAATATAATTTGCCCACTTTTTTTCAAATTCTTGAGTAACTGGTCCCATTGTAAGTCTTGGGTTTGTTTCAAGCCATTTAATCAGGTAAGAAATGTCATCCTTATCAATTGGACTATTTGCTAAAGGGTATTTAATTTTCATTTTGCATTTGTCCTATACCAATTAATTGTTTCTTTTAAACCCTCTTCTAAACTTATTTTCATTTCAAAACCTAATTTTTCTTTAGCTTTAGTAACATTAACTTTTCTTGTAGGTATAGTAGTTGGTTTTGTGTTGTCAAATTCGATTTTTATATCTTTGTTATCAGTTAAGTCTAAAATGATTTTAACAATTTCTTTAATTTTATATTCTCTTCCAGATCCTATATTGACAGGGTCGCTATTTGCATTTTTTTCAAGCAATAGCAGGCAACCTCTCACTAAATCTTTTACATGTAAAAAATCTCTAATTTCTTCACCACTGCCCCATACAACATAGGGGTTTTCCTTATCTATTGCTCTTTTTATGAGTGCAGGTATTACATGGCTTGTAGACGGATCAAAATCGTCATATGAACCATATACTCCAGTAGGCCTACATATTGCTACTTTTAAATCTGATTTTTTTGATGCAAAATTTCCAAGGATTTCTGTATATCTTCTGCTCCACCCATAACCATAATAAACCTCAGCAGGGTCATCATTAAACATTTCTTCCTCAGTAACAGCATGGTCATATAAAGGGTATCCAGTTGTTCCACTAGAAAATAATAATATTTTTTTGACATTTTGTTTCATTGCTGCCTCTAAGACTCTCAAGGTAACAATTAAATTTGTAGAAATTGCAGTCATTGGGTTATTAACTGTCATTCTTGCCGCTGATACCATTCCAGCAGCATGAAATATATAATCTACATTTTCACAAATTTTCATACAATCTTCAATTTTAGTCAAATCTGCTTGAATAGTTTTTATTTTATCAGATTGAAAACTAAGTCCTCTTTTATGAATGGGAACAATTATTTTTGTGTTATGTTGACTTAACTCTTTTACAAAGTTGGTCCCAACAAATCCTGTGCCACCTGTAACTAAGACTGTCTTATTATCAAAGTAACTCATTTATTTTTGATTAAACGCATTAAATTTTAAATCTACTGAATTAATATTTGCCAAATACCATTCTATAGTTTCATCTATGCCATCTTTTAAAGATGTCACTGGAAAAATTGAATTACTTTTTGCTAATTGAGTATTTAAAACTCTAATCTTGTCTCCCATTGGTTTATCTTTTTCAAACATTATATTTGGTTTTTTTTTAATATATTTAGAATTAAATATTACATCTACTAACTCAGAAATAGAAACTCCATCTCCTGATCCAAGATTTATAGGTTCAGAGATTTCTTTTTCAACAACTTCTACCATCATTCTAGCTATATCTGCTGAATATACAAAATCTCTAACTGGGGTTCCGTCTCCCCAAATCTTTACTTCACCGTTATGATTACAAAATTTTTTTATAAGAGACGCAACAACCATTGAGTTTTTTTCATCAAAATTTGAAAAAGGTCCATATATGTTGGCTGGTCTGACTATATAAATTTTATTCCAATCATATTGCTTCTTATATGCCTCAACTTGTAGCTCGCCCATTCTTTTTGCCCAACCAGCAAACTTATCATTTTCTGAAGGATTATTTTCCCACATTTTATTTTCTATCATCTCACCTTTATTTGAGTAAACACCGTAAGTGCTTGTATACATATATTCCTCAACATCAGCTAATCTGGCTCCCTCGAGCATATTAAGGGCTGTTAACAAATTTCCCATCATAAAAGTTGCTGGATTTTTAAAATTTGTTGCTGGCGATCCAGTTGCACCAAGTAGAGAAAAAACAATATTCTTACCCTCACATGCTTTTTTACAATTTTCTTTCACAGACATATCTAATTTGTAATATTCCTTTATTCCCTTTGGTGCCATATCCTCATTATCTAATGAGCAGACATAAACATCTGCACCTAATTCGACTAGTTGCTTGGTTAATTGTTGACCAACAAGACCTGTACCTCCAGCAACTAATACTTTTTTATTCTGAAATTTATTTTTCAAGACTACTCCATTGTACTCGAGCTACCTTTTTTATCACTGTCAGGTAAAGCAGGAGTTTCCCATCCATCTAGAGGTTTGATTTTCATATTTTTTTTAAACTCCTCTCTAGAAACATATGGGTACATATCTTCGATAGGTGTATTCCAACCAAAAATTCTTGGTTCATAAGTGTGAAATTCATGACAATTTACATCTAAAACTATTGGGCCATCATCATATTTTAAGAATTCATTAATCACTTTTTCTGATTGCGAATTTTGAGTTAGCTCCATAGTTTTTACCTTGTATGCCTTGCAAATTTCTAAAAAATCTGGTGGATTATATCCAACTGGGCCACATGCTTCCATTCTTCCATTAAAATTTGTTTTTTGATAAGCTTTTGTTATTCCATAAATATGATTATTTAAAATTATTGTCTTAAGTTTAATTTTATAATTTACTAAAGTAGCTAACTCTTGAATATTCATATTCATACCACCATCACCAATTACACAAACTGTATTAACTTTTGGGTTTGCAACACATGCACCAAGCCCCCCTGCAAATGAAAATCCCATTGGTGAATTTCCATTATTAGTAAAATATCTTTGTCCAAGCTTTGTTTCAAAAGAATGGTTTGATATAACGATGTTTCCCCCACAATCTCCAACAAAAGTATCATTTTTACTCATTTTTTCAGAGAGTGTTCTTATAAAAGCATATGGATGTACATAATTATGATTTCCAAAAAACTCTTTTTTAACTGGATCATATTTATTCTTCCAGCCTAAACAAGTATTAAGCCATTCTTTTTTTATTTTGTCAGGATTTTTTTTAATTTTACTCTTAATTAATTCATCAGTAAGCAACCCAATAAATCTTTTTGCATCACATTGAATATTTTCATCAAACTTTAGTTGTTGCCATTTAGTTTTTAAATTTGCTGGATCAATGTCTACCATATATTTTTTTGCTTCTCTTGCAAAGGATTGGACATTACCTCCTGTAATTCTTCCAGATAATCTGCAGCCTATAGTCATTAGTAAATCAGAATTTTGAATGCCAAAATTTCTTCCAGCACCTCCATAGGTTCCTACTCTTCCACAGTAATTAGAATAGTCGCTAGTTACAATATCAAGCGCATTCCATGTTGGAAAAACTGGAATATTCATTAATTGACCTAATTTTTGTAATTCTTTTATCGCTCCAGAAGTTCTAACACCCCCACCAACTAATAAAGCTGGTCTTTTTGATTTTTTAAAATCTTTAATAAATTTTTTTATTTGATTTGTTAACTTAGATTTTTTGGTATTAGCTTTTTTTTCCTTAAAACCTTTTAGTTTTTTTACATCAACGTATTTTTTCTGAATATCCATTGGAACATCCAAAACAATGGGGCCTGGCCTTCCAGATATTGCCAAGTGATAACAATGTTCTAGCTCATATCTAATTTTTTTTGCATCAGTAATCATGATGGATTTTTTTGTAATTGGTTTTGTAATACCAACTATATCTGTTTCCTGAAAACCTATTTGTCTAACCTGCTTATCTGGTCTTAAAAACTGGGTTTTAATTTGTCCTGTAATAAAAATTGCTGGAACAGAGTCGTAAAAACAATTTGCAATAGATGTAACAAAATTTTGGCCACCAGGGCCACTTGTTGCAATTGCAACACCAGGTAAATTCTTAATTTTTGCATATCCTTCAACTGCAAAACCAGCTGCTTGCTCATGCATGATAGATACATATTTTGTTTTTTTAATTCTTGTAAATGCATCAATCAAATCACCATTTGCAGCACCATATACTACAAACATTTTATCTATACCCTTATCAGCGAAAAACTTAATTATATAGTCCGCTACTTTTATTTTCATATCTATCTACTTAAGTAAAAATTTTTTTTATTAACTTTTTTTCTCCAATAATTTAACAAATCTAACATTGTTCTTTCAAATTTATACTCTGGTTCCCAACCTGTATGTTTTTTAAATTTTGAAGTATCTGGTATTTGTAAATCTGCATCTATAGGTCTTAATCTGTTTTTGTCAACTTCATACTTGATTTTTTTATTTGATTTTGAAATCAAAAATTTTAAAATATCTTCAACAGTACAAGTATAACTTCCCCCTATATTATAAACTTCTCCTGCAACAGGTTTTTTTGTCAGTAGCAAATAATATGCCCTTACTGCATCTCTAACATCTGCAACTGTTCTTAAACTTTTTAAATTTCCTACTTTGACAACTGGTCTCATCAATCCAGCTTCTATCATTGCAATTTGTTTTGCAAAGGAAGACTCTGCGAATACATCTCCTCTTCTTGGCCCTGTATGGGTGAACATTCTAGTTGTCATAATTTTCATTTTATATGCTTCTGCGTAAAATCTTGCAACTAAATCAGTTCCTGTTTTAGATATAGCATAGGGTGAGGCTGGATGAAAATTACATTCCTCATTTATAGGCACCATTTCTTTTGGTACTCTCCCAAAAACCTCCGATGATGAACACACATGAATTAATGCATTTTTTTTATATCTTTTAAGTGATTCCAATAAATTTGATGTACCAACAATATTTGTTTCATATGTATCTTTAGGCATGTCAAAGCTTGTTTTTGGAAAACTTTGTGCAGCTAAATGAAATACATAGTCTGGTTGTATATTTTTAATTATTAAATCTAAAGTATGAGGCTCTCTGATATCCCCATACTCTAAAAAAATTCTTTTACTTAAATTTATATTTTTAATGTGGGAACTAATATTATCCAATGGACTTCTCCACCTTATAATTCCATAAATATTCCAGTTTGTTTTTTTGTACAAGTAATCCAGCAAATGTGATCCTACCATTCCTGTAATTCCTGTGATAAGTACTTTTTTTGGCATTATTTTTAAGTATATTTAATGAATATTAAGTAATTTATTATTTATAATTATCAACAAATTAAAAAATAATCACCTTAAAATTAATTTTTTTTTCAATGTTTTTACCATACAAATTTCTCTTTTAATTAGAGATTTCTAATTTTTCATTAAGAACATCTATCAGTTGCTTTCCAAATAATGTTGGACCTTGCTTAGACTTGTGAGCTGTATCAAATATCATTAATTTCTCGTTTCTAATAAACGGACAAGAGTAAGATTCAATATCTTTATAAAGTTTCTGTAAAGGTCCACGTGGTCTTTCTATTTTTTTACATTGTAAATCATAACCTAACGTAAAACCTACTTTATTTTTTTTTGCCCAATTTTTAATTCTCATAGCTGCCATGTATGTGTCATAGTGAAGTCTAAGACCATATAAGCGATCTAAATTTTTTTCATCCTTTATAGTTAATTTTTTATTTTTTATCTCTGGCATCAACCAGACTGGATCTGTAAAGTGAGCAGATGTAATAATTTGCAACCTATCTAATTCATCTTTTTTTAGAATTTCTAGTAATTTATCAAATCTGGTATTATAATTAAATCCAGCAATAAAATAAATAAGATCTGCTTTTTGTATAAGTGGGTATTTTTTATCAAAATCTTTTCTAGAAATAATACAATTTTTTATTTTAATATCAGGATTTAAACACAAATCATCATACATTATTTTCCATATAAAAAAATTTGGTTTATTTAATTTTATTGCAGCAACAGCGTCCTCAGCCATTGAGTCACCAATTATTAATATTTTTTTTTGATTTTGTGAAGTTGCTGGATAGGCAGTGATTTCGGTATTTTCATTCAAATTTTTTACTAACTCTATAGTATCTTTTTTAATTTTATGTATTTTAAATGTGTTTAACCAATGCTTATCTTGCTGAAGTAAAGATATATTATAAATAGTTGTATAATGTAATTTTGTACCAACTAATATAAATAAAATACTTAAAGAGGAAAATATTATTATTATTTTTTTAAAACTTAATATTTTTTTTTTCTAATTGGATTTTCTATTAAAATATAACTTAGATAAGACAATATTATTGTGAAAATAATAATTAACCATTTTTGATACGAATAATTTAGTACATTGGTATATTTTGAATATGATATTATTGGGAAGTGCCAAAGATAAATTCCATAAGATAATTTTCCCAAATAAGTTAAATATTTATTAGATAATGTGCTATTGATTATTGTAATATTTTTTGTAACTAAAATTATTCCAGTACCAACCACTAAGGGTAATGTTGAGAAACTAGGAGAAGGCGTGTTTACATTGAAAGAAAAAATAGAGCCAAAAATTAAGATTAAGCCAATTAAACTAATTAATTCATTAATTAAATCTTTTTTGATATTTATTTTTTTTTCAAAATAATAAAAAAGACCTCCAGCTAAAACTTGCCAAATTCTTGAAAATATTAAATAAAAATTACTATTTGGTGAATTGTAAGACTGATATTCTGAGTAACACAATAAAAAAAAATATAAAGCACATTGTTGGTAACAAATATTTTTTTTTTAAGAAAAAAACTAAAAATAATGGGTATATTAAATAAAACTGCTCTTCTACAGATAGGCTCCACGTATTAAGAAGTGGCCTTAATTCTGAACTAGTTTCAAAATAACCAGACTTTAACCAAAAAAAAATATTCGATGAAAAAAAAGGAATAGATACTAAGCTCTGACCAAATTCTCTAAAATCTCTTGGAAAGAGGATTACATAACTAGCAAAAAAAGATACTGCTGCTACCAAATATAGTATTGGTAAAATTCTTCTTATTCTACGTTCGTAGAAAGAAACAAAAGTAAATTTGTTTTGAGTGAATTCTATAGTTATGATTTGGGTTATTAGATAACCACTAATTACAAAAAAAATATCTACACCTAAGTATCCCCCTTTAAAGAAGGAAAAGTCTAGATGGTAAAAAAATACCACAAGAACAGATAAAGCTCTTAATCCGTCAATTTCAGGACGATAAATATTTTTATTATTCACCCATTCGATTTAATTAATTTAACTATTTAAACTATATATTTAACTAATTAAATTAAATTATTATATCAAATATTTATCTGTAAAAATTTTTTTCAGTGCATAAATCAAGCCAATTGAGCTATTAGTACTGG
>ERZ807291.8655-NODE-8655-length-11268-cov-7.052974_pt1 | contig 11268 bp, 11 predicted proteins | sample MGYA00521257_ERZ807291 | MGnify/ENA primary metagenome ERZ807291 (study PRJEB31413, sample SAMN03169783) | marine metagenome | biome: Marine; feature: Water; material: Subsurface seawater | place: North Sea | collected 2011-04-28 | depth 1 m m ...
ATTGAGATTTTTATGCCAATATTTGTATTTCTAATTGCTCCTGGGTTTGAAGGTGATAATAGCAAGATGGAATTAGCTATAACCTTAACAAGAATTACCTTTCCATTTTTATTATTTGTAAGTCTAGCATCCTTCCTTTCTGCGATTTTAAACTCTCACAACAAATTCGCTGCAGCATCTGCGGCGCCTATAATTTTGAACATTTTTCTAATTTTAGTTTTGATTTTTGGAAAAATGTTAGATGATCAATTAGTTTATTATTTATCCTATGCAGTAACTATTTCTGGGATAACACAATTCATATTTTTATATTTTTTTGTAAAAAAAAACTATAAGCCGCAATTTAAATTTTCATTTAAAATAGATGAAAAAATTAAACTTTTTTTTAAAAAATTATTACCAAGTATTTTTTCTTCAGGTGTAACTCAAATAAATATCTTAGTAGGGACTATTATTGCATCATTTCAGGCTAGCGCTGTTTCTTACCTTTATTATGCGGATAGAATTTATCAAATAAATCTTGCGATAGCTGGTATTGCAATAGGTACAGTGATCTTGCCTCAATTGTCAAAACACGTTCAGAATAAAAAAAAAGAAAAAATACATTTAATCCAAAATAAAGCTCTTGAACTAAGTTTATTCCTTAGCATACCCGCAGCTATAGCATTACTGATAGCGTCTGAAGAAATTATATCTTCTTTATTTGGATACGGATCATTCGATCAAGAGAGTGTAAAAAAATCAGCACAAGCTCTTTTTTATTTTGGCCTAGGGCTGCCTGCATTTTCATTAATTAAAATTTTTTCAACATTCTTTTTTGCTAGGCATGAAACTAAAATTCCCTTTTATATTTCATTAATTTCTGTTTTATTAAATATCTTTATTAGTATTATTTTTTTTAAAGAAATTGGTTTTTTGATAATACCTATGGCAACAACGATATCATCATGGTTTAATGCTATTTCATTATTTATAATTTTAAAAAATAAGAAATTATTTAATTTTAATCTAATTTTTATAAATAGGTTTATCAGAATACTTATAGTTTCATTTGTAATGGGAATGTCTTTTAATTATTTGATAAATTTTTTTAGTGACAAATTTATATATGAAGAAGCTTTAAAGTCTGTCTACCTAATCAGTCTGGTAATATTTGGATTTACATTTTATATTTTGCTAGCTATTTTAATCAAAGCCTTTAAAATTAGTGATATTCGTCTAAAGTACTAATTATGAGTAAAAAAATTTTTTCAGGGGTTCAACCAACAGGTAATTTGCACCTAGGAAATTATTTGGGAGCAATTAAAAACTTTGTTGAACTTAATAATCAAATAGATAACGAGTGCATTTTTTGTGTGGTTGATCTTCATGCAATTACTGTCAAACAAGACCCAAAAGAACTAAAAAAAAATATAAGAGAAACGGCAGCTACATTTCTTGCAAGTGGTATAGATCCAAATAATAGTATAATTTTTAATCAATCAAATGTATCTGCTCATGCAGAAACTGCTTGGATCTTAAGCTGTGTATCCAGAGTTGGTTGGCTTAATAGAATGACACAATTTAAAGAAAAAGCTGGCAAGGACAAAGAAAAAGCAAGCATTGGTCTTTATTCTTATCCAGTGCTAATGGCTGCTGATATTCTTTTGTATGATGCAACACATGTTCCTGTGGGAGATGATCAAAAGCAACATTTAGAGTTGTGCAGAGATATAGCTCAAAAATTCAATAATGATTTTAATTCACCAGATTTTTTAAAAGTCCCAGAGCCACTAATACAGAAAGAATTTTCAAGAATTATGAGCTTAAAAGATGGAACAAAAAAAATGAGTAAGTCAGATCCATCAGATTTAAGTAGAATCAATCTTACTGATGAAAATGACGAAATATTAAATAAAATAAAAAAGGCAAAAACTGACCCCTTACCAATGCCAGAAGAAATTAAAGATTTAGATAAAAGGCCAGAGGCAGAGAATTTGCTTGGAATTTATTCTAGTTTGAAAAATCAAAGCTTAGAAAATTCAGTTAAAGAGTTTGGAGGAAAACAGTTTTCAGAGTTTAAGGAAAAATTATCAGAGTCATTAATTGAAACAATACAACCAATATCAAGAGAAATAAAAAAGCTAATAAACGACGAAAAATATTTAGATGAGATCCTTTTAAAGGGCTCTGAAAAAGCAGATAAAATTGCTTCAAAAAAAATCAAAGATATTAAAGAATTAGTAGGATTTTAATAAAGTTTAAAAATTAGTTTAAATTTAAAAATTAATCACTATATATAAACTATGTTTGTTCAAACAGAAATTACACCAAACCCAAACGCACTAAAATTTTTGCCAGGTAAAAAAGTTTCAAATGAAGGATCTTTTGAAATAACCAAAAAAGAAGAAATAGACAATGATTTAGTGAGAAATCTTTTGTCAATTAACGGGGTTACTGGAGTCTTTTTAGGTGCGGATTTTATATCAATAAATAAATTAGAAAATATTGAATGGGATGAAATAAAACATATAGTTATTTCTTTAATAAATGATTTTTATTCAACAGGAAAAGAATGTGTTATTGAAAATAATTTTTCTAAAGAAAAAAATAAAGACTCAGAATTTATTGAAATTGAAAAAAAAATTATAAAAATTTTAGATACTAAAATAAGACCTGCCGTAGCAAAAGATGGTGGTGATATTAAGTTTAAAGAATTTAATGAGGGTGTGGTAAAAGTGGAGTTACAAGGTAGTTGCTCCGGTTGTCCAAGCTCAACAATGACTCTTAAACAAGGTGTTGAAAACCTTCTAAAACATTATTTACCAGAAGTTAAAGAAGTAGTAGCTGAATAATCATGAAAAATAGCAAAATTTCACTTATTGAAATAAAAAGATATTTAAAAAAAAAAGGATTAGACATAATTAAAAAAAAGAATAATTCAAAAAAAAATAATTGGAGTCCTTTATCCAGAACAATTGTATCTAGCTTATTTATAATTACTTTTTTTTATGTAGTTCCTGTAATTGTTGAATATAAAGAAGAAAGAGCGAATTTCTCTAAAGATTTCAAAAACAACTCTAAAACTAATTTTCAAAAAGTTTTGAAAGGTGAGGACTATAAGCTAGATAATAAATTAATTGAGGAACATTTATATGAAGATGTGCTTGAGTTTGAAGATTTGCCAAATAACACTGTCAGATTAAGCGCTGCAACAATTGAGCAATTATTTAAAGACACAAAATATAATCTTAACGATGTAAGAAAAGAAAAATTAGTTAAACCTGTCGCGCTATCACTTCTTCCTGCTGAAATAAAAAAAATAGAAAATACTAAAAAAAGAAAAGATTTATTTATTCAAATTATATTGCCTCTAATAATTAAAGAAAATAATTACATAAAAGCCGACAGAAAAAAACTATTTGGTATATTGAATAAAAACAATAATACAAATTTAGAAAAAAAATGGTTGAATAAAAAATTCAAACAATATGGTGTGGCAAATAGAGACTTATCTACATTAAAAATTAGAATGGATGAGGTTCCAGTTTCGATGGCAATAGCACAAGCAGCAAAAGAAACAGGATGGGGAACTTCAAGGTTCGCACAAGAGGGTAATGCATTGTTTGGTCAATGGACTTGGTCGGGAGAAGGTATTAAACCTGCTGGTGCGGAAGATGGCACAACACATAAAGTAATGAAGTTTGTTGTGTTGCAAGCTTCTGTAAAAGCCTATCAAAGAAATCTTAATACACATTCTACTTATAAAAAATTTAGAAAAGCTAGAGCAGAAATGAGAGATAAAAATAAGGAATTAGATAGCTTAATCTTAACTGAATATTTGGATAAATATGCTGAAACAGGAAAAGATTATGTAAGAATTTTACAACAAATAATAAAGCAAAATCAACTTACTGATTTTGATAATGCTAAACTCCTGCCATCAAGCCTTGAATTAGAGAGTTTGATTTAATTCTGTTCAACTGAAAATTGAACTCCAAACCATCTCCAAACTCCATTGTCATTTAAAGAGCAGTTGACACGCCCTCTTCTAAATTCAAATTTATCTCTAAATTTTATTTTTAGGATATTTTTATTTAAAAAAGTTTCTGATTTTTCCCATTTATTTCCTTCATCAGAAAAACAATTGATAGCACTTAGGTTTTTTTGATTTTGAAAAAATTCAACTGAAAATTCTGGAGGATTGTCATTTTTAGATAAATATTTTTCTTCAGGGAGCAATTTTTTAAATTGAAGTGGGTATAAATTAATTAAAAATTTAAATCTTTGTAAATCACCATATTTTTCGTTAATTGGAAATCTAGGTAATTCAAAAGGATCTTTATTCAAATCTATTACTCCAGAATGTTGACCAAACGAAAATTTAAAATTCTTTGAAATAAAAGCTTTGTGAAAAGAACTATATTCTCCAAATGGATATGAAAAAAAAATTGGGTTATAGCCTAGTTTTTCTATAAAAATTTTATTAGCAGTTTTTATATCATTTAAAAAATCAGAAGATTTAAAGTTCACCAGATAGTCATGAGAATGAGAGTGGTTCCCTATAAAAGCAGTAGGTAGTTTTTCTACTTCTTTTATCTGATCCCAGGTCATATATCCACTTTTGCCAACAGCCTCAGTTGATACAAAAAGAATAAACGGGATTTTGTTCTCTTTTAAATATGGCCAAGCATTTTCATAAAAAGAGGAAAAGCCATCATCTATTGTAATAAGTATTTTTTTTTCATTTTTTTCTTTGTTAAAATTTTTTTCTAAATTTTCAGGGTTGTAAAATTTATAATTAAGATCTTTTATTATGTTTATTTGATCTTTGAATACACTCATTTGGATATTGGTTGATGGGTATTTTGACTCATCAAACCTATGATAAATGAGAGAAAGTATGCCCATGTCATTAGAATAATATTTGATATTATCTTCTTCTGCTTTAGAATTAGATATGAAAACTAAAATGAATATAAACAATTTAATTATTGATGCTGCAGGAAATGAAATTTTATTAACACTCATAGTTGATAAAAATATTTATACTTGTAGTCATGAAAATAGTAAAATTAATTTTGAGAAAATAATGATATTAATTAATAATTTTCTTCAAAAAAACAAATTTTTATTGAGCCAAATAAGTAACATTTATGTTAATAGGGGGCCAGGAAGTTTTGCAGGAATCAGAAACACTCTTTCAGTAATTAAGGCATTATATTTAACCAAAAATATTGACTATTATTGTTTTAGTGTCGATGATTTTTTAGGATTAAATGAGATTAAGCATCAAGATGTGCCTGATTTATGTAAAAAATTTAATATTAAAAAGAATTTGATTAAACCCATTTATTTAAGTTAAAATTAATTATGTCAGAAAATATCGAACAAAAATGTATTGCAAAAGGAGTGAAGTTAACAGATCAGAGAAAGATCATTGCTAAAATTATGTCTGAGTCTAATGACCATCCTGATGTTGATGAACTTTATAATAGAGTCTCAAAAATCGACTCAAAAATTAGTATCGCGACAGTTTATAGAACTGTGAAACTTTTTGAAGAGTCTGGCATTTTAACTAAACATGAATTTAAAGGTGGAAAAGCAAGATATGAGGAATTAAATGAAGGTCACCATGACCATTTAATTGATGTAAAGTCAGGAGAGATTATAGAGTTCGTTGATGAAGAAATAGAAAAACTTCAAGAAAAGATTGCAGATAAATATGGCTATCGTTTAGTGGATCACAAGTTAGAGCTTTATGGGGTTAAAAAGAAACCCTAAAATAATGGCAAAAAAAATTTTCATTAAAACTTTTGGGTGTCAAATGAATGAATATGATTCAAATCGTATATATGACACAGTTCAAAAAATTGGGTTTGAAAAAACTGATGAATACGAAAAAGCAAATTGTTATGTTTTAAATACGTGCCATATTAGGGATAAAGCTAAAGAAAAAGTTTATCATGAAATTGGACGGGTAAAAAAAATATTTAGAAATAAAAAAAAACCAATTGTTATTGTTGCAGGATGTGTTGCCCAAGCAGAAAACCAAGAAATGCTAAGAAGAGAACCTTATATTGACATAGTAATGGGGCCTCAGTCCTACCATAAAATAAATGAAGTAATCTTAAATTATCAAAAAAAATTAAAAAAAGAGGAAGAAACTGAATTTGATACAATCTCAAAATTTAATTATCTAAGCAAAATAAAAAATAAAAATAGCAAAGTATCATCATTTTTAACAATACAGGAGGGCTGTGATAAGTTTTGTAATTTTTGTGTGGTTCCTTACACAAGAGGACCGGAATACTCTAGGCCATTCAAGCAAATTATAAAAGAAGTAGAAGATTTGGTAGGCCAAGGTACTAGAGAAATAATTCTTTTAGGTCAAAATGTTAATGCATATAATTACAAGGAAGGAAATAAAGAATTTAGATTATCAGATTTATTAAAAAAATTAGAGGAATTTAATCAATTAAAAAGAGTAAGATATACAACTTCACATCCAAAGGACATGACAGAGGACTTAATAAATTTTTATAAGATTTCAAATAAACTAATGCCACTTGTTCATTTACCAGTTCAAAGTGGATCTAATAAAATTTTAGAATTGATGAATAGAAAGCACACAATTGAAGAATATTTGTTAATTCATAAAAAATTAAAAATGATTAATAAAAATATAAAATTTTCAAGTGACTTTATAATTGGCTATCCAGGCGAAGAGGACGAAGATTTTGAAAAAACAATGGATTTGATAAATGAGATAAAGTTTATAAACTCATATTCATTTATTTATAGCCCGAGACCTGGCACGAGTGCTGCAAACCTTGAAGTTGTAGACAATGATAAAACGAAGAAGAGACTAGAAATAATTCAAAAAAAACTTTTTGAAAATCAATTAGAAAGAAATAAATCATTGGAGAACACAGTAATAAATGTATTAGTTGAAAATAGAATGAAGGATGGAGTAAAACTATTTGGTAGAACAGAATTTATGACTTCCGTAATTTTTGATGGAAGTGAAGAAAATATTGGAAATATAGTTCAAGTTAAAATAACAGGAAGTAATCAGAATAGTTTATTTGGAATATTAAAAGAAAATTATAATAAAAGGGTAGCCTAAAATTGATTAAAAGTTTTGCAAAAAAAATCAACTCAACATTAAAATTTGTCTATTCAGAAAATAACTCTTTAAGTGTTATTTTTCATGATAATGATTTGCTAATGGGAGTAGTTGGTGAATTTAATGAATCTTTAAAAGAATTAGAAAAAATTACCAATACAAAGCTTTATTCAAGAGGTAATTCTATTTTAATAAAATCAACGCCAGAAAAAAATGAGATAACTAAAAATGCCATTCAATTTTTGGCTAATCAATTTATTAATAATGGTAGTATTGAAAAAAAAGATATAATCTCATCTGTAGACAAATTTATGATTGATGAAAAAGTAAAAAATAATAACGTTTCTGATATAATAAAAACTCCAAAAAAATCAGTAATTCCAAGATCGGAAAAACAGAAACAATATGTGAGAGCTTTAAGAGAGAGTGATATCACAATTTCAGCAGGACCAGCAGGAACAGGAAAAACTTTTTTAGCAGTAGCAGTTGGCCTTACCATGTTATTAGATAAAAAAATTGAAAGAATTATTTTATCAAGACCTGCAGTTGAAGCTGGAGAACGACTGGGTTTTTTGCCTGGCGATATGAAGGAAAAAGTAGACCCATATTTAAGGCCTTTATATGACTCGCTTTATGATCTTTTTGATTTTGAAAAAATTCAAAGAATGATCGAAATTGGCGATATTGAAATTGCTCCGTTAGCTTTCATGAGGGGACGAACATTAAAAAATTCTTTTGCTATTTTGGATGAAGCTCAAAATGCAACCGATACTCAAATTAAAATGTTTTTAACTCGTATTGGAGATAATTCAAAAATAGTGATCAATGGAGATCCATCTCAGATAGATTTACCACATAAAAATATTTCTGGATTAAATAGATCAAAAAAATTATTAGGAAACATAAAAGAAATATCAGTTGTAGACTTTGATCATTCTGATGTAGTCAGGCACCCACTTGTATCGAAGATAGTAAAAGCTTATTCTGATAATGATTAATGTTGTCATTGTCTCAGACAATAACCAGTGGAATAAAAGAATAAAAAAAAATTTTTTTTTTAAGTCATTAGTAAGTTTTTTTCCAAAAAAATATAGATTTATAGGAAAAAAAATAGGTTTAACAATTTTACTTTCTAACAATAAGAATATTAAAAAGATAAACAAAAAATTTAGAAATAAAAATAAAGCTACAGATATTTTATCTTTTCCAAATGAAAAAAAATTTAATAAGGATAAATCCAATTATTTAGGAGATATGGTAATAAGCTATGATTATATTAATCGACCAAAATCAATAAGTAGTTTGGACTTTAAACAAAAGTTAACTAAAATATTTATTCATGGTTTTCTTCATTTATTAAATTATGACCATATTAGATTGAAAGATTTTAAAAGGATGCTTAAAGAAGAGGAAAAGATTTTTAATAATTTAGAATCAAAAATTAAAAAAATTGTTTAAAAAAAATTATATAAATTTGCTGTATATTATTTTTTTAGGGGGTGTTAGCTCTTACAGCTTACCACCATACAATTATTATATAGTGAACTTTATAACATTCACTTTATTTTTTATTTTTATTTTTAATAAAAAAAAAGTTAGATTAACAAATATATCCTTTTTCAAGTATGGGTGGTGTTTTGGGTTTGGTTATTTTTTGTGCAGCTTATACTGGATTATAATTTCATTAACATTTGATCAAAATTTTTATTTTTTAATTCCTTTTGCTGTAGTTTTAATACCTTCTTTTTTGGCATTATTTTATGGTCTGGTAACATATTTATTCTCAATTTTTTATTCAAAAAAAATTATCAACTCAATTTTGATTTTTTCTTTATTTTTTGGTTTAATTGAATTTATTAGAGGTTCAATTCTCACAGGCTTTCCTTGGAATCTTATTTCATTTAGTTTTTCAAATAGTATCTATTTTATTCAAATTATTTCCATAATTGGAACTTACTCATTTAATTTAATTTGTATTACACTATTCACACTGCCAGCAGTTTTTGTATTAAAAAAATCAAAAAAAAATATAGTATTTGTTTCTGGATTTATTTTGGTGACTGTAAGTTTTGTTATTTTTGGAATTTATCAAATTAAAGAATTTAATGTTTTGCCTAGCCTAAAAAAAACATATTCAATTAAAGCCATATCTTCTAATATAAGCTTAGATAGATTTTATATAGAAAAGAATGAGAAAGAGATAATTAATGAGCTAATAGATCTAAGTGCACCAGAAAAAGATAAACCTACAATATTTATATGGCCGGAAGGGATTATTACTGAGAGTGATTTAGAAGATATTCATGTTTATAAAGATTTATTTATAAATAATTTTTCAGAAGATGACCTAATAGTTCTGGGACTTAATAGTTCAAAAGTTGTAAATAACAAAAATTTAATTTTTAATTCTATGGCCATATTTAACAACAGATTAGAACTAATACATAAATATGATAAAGTTAACCTAGTGCCTTTTGGTGAGTTTGTTCCTTTTGAAAATATTTTAAGTAAAATAGGTTTTAAAACAATTACCAATGCTTATCAGTCATATTCAAGTGGCAAAGTTAGAAAACCATTCAATTTAAAGAATGATAAGATTGATGTGAACTTGTTGCCTTTAATTTGCTACGAAATTATTTATTCAGGGAAATTATCGAAAGAAAAAAACTATGATTATATAATCAATATTTCTGAAGATGGTTGGTTTGGAAGCTCAATAGGCCCAAAACAACATTTTGCTCATAGTATATTTAGATCCATAGAAAGTGGAAAATATATCATAAGATCAGCAAATAATGGAATATCCGCTATAATAAATCCTATTGGCATTGTGGAAAAAAAAATAGAATTTAAAAAAAATGGTAATATTGAATTAATAGAGAGCAAAAAGTTAAAATCTACAATTTTTATGATTTATGGTAATTTAATTTTTTTAGCATTAATTTTATTATATATTTTTTTAATTTTTTCATTTAATAAGCTTAAAAATGAGTAATCTTAAAAATTTTTTATTTACCAGTGAGTCTGTGTCCGAAGGTCATCCTGATAAGGTATCAGATCGTATATCTGATATGGTAGTTGATAGTTATATAACTGCAGACCCATATTCTAGAGTTGCCTGTGAAACACTTACGACCACAAATAAGGTTGTTCTAGCTGGAGAAGTAAGAGGTCCTGAAATTAAAAAAGATGAACTTATTCAAAAAGTCAGAAATTGTATTAAAGATATTGGGTATGACCAAGAAGGGTTTACTTGGAAAGAAGCCACTAAAATTGAAAGTCATCTTCATTCACAATCATCAGATATTGCAATGGGAGTTGATTCAAAAGATAATAAAGATGAAGGTGCTGGTGACCAAGGTATAATGTTTGGATATGCTTGCAATGAAACAGAAGAGTTAATGCCTGCGCCGATACACTACTCACATAAAATTTTAAGATTAATGGCAGAAGATAGAAAATCTGGAAAATTAAAAAATATAGAACCAGACTCAAAAAGCCAAGTTACATTTGAGTATATAGATGGTAAACCAAGTAAAGTTAAATCAGTTGTGATCTCTTCACAACACTCTGCAGAAGTAAATCAAGATAAAGTAAAAGAATTACTTAGACCATATATGATTAAATCAATCCCTGAGAAATTTTTAAAGGATTTTAAAGAAGAAGAATTTTATGTTAATCCAACTGGAAATTTTGTGATAGGTGGACCGGATGGTGACTGCGGTTTAACTGGAAGAAAAATAATTGTAGATACATATGGTGGAGCAGCACCACATGGAGGGGGAGCTTTTTCTGGGAAAGATCCAACGAAAGTTGACAGATCTGCTGCTTACGCCTCAAGATATATTGCAAAAAATGTTGTTGCTTCAAAAATTGCAGACAAGTGTTTAATTCAATTAGCTTATGCAATTGGTGTTTCTAAACCATTATCAATTTATGTTGATTTATTTGATAATGATTTAGATAAAAATAAATTTGTTGTAGATAAAATAAATGAAAATTTTGACTTAAGTCCTCGAGGAATTAGAGAGATGCTGAATTTAAATAAACCTATTTATGAAAAAACATCTGCTTATGGCCACTTTGGAAGAACACCAGATGATAGTGGTTCATTTTCTTGGGAAAAAACAGATAAAACAGCCTTTTTTTCTAAATAGTTT
>ERZ807291.8658-NODE-8658-length-11266-cov-5.225582_pt1 | contig 11266 bp, 8 predicted proteins | sample MGYA00521257_ERZ807291 | MGnify/ENA primary metagenome ERZ807291 (study PRJEB31413, sample SAMN03169783) | marine metagenome | biome: Marine; feature: Water; material: Subsurface seawater | place: North Sea | collected 2011-04-28 | depth 1 m m ...
CGAAGAAAGTAAATAAAATTTATATGATCGAATATTTATTAAAGAGCCAAAAGAAAAAATATATGGAATCAGCATCATCATACCCAACCTCTCGTACTCCCAATTAAATCCATTCATTACAACCGGTAATGAGAGAAAGCTAAAATAATACAAGCTTAAATTAACTGAATTGGTTAGAAAATTTTTAAAATAAAACGACATCATTATATAACTAATTGCCATAATAATAAAAGCCAACCTAAAGTCTCCAGCAATTACTCTGCTAGGTTGATTATTGCTAAAATTATTAAGAACATAATTAAATGTTATTAGTGAAGATATTCCAATTAATAAATTAATTATAACTTTATTTTTATCTGAGAAATTTTTAAGCAATTTATTCAAAGTAAAAGCAATAACAAAAATCGTGATAAAAAATATTCCAGATTTATGCATAAAAATAGCAAGAAAAGAAAAAAGTATAATGTAAAAATAATTTTTATGAAAACTATAAGTGAAAACTAAAAATATAAAAGACATACTCATAGCCTGTCTCATTGCATTACTTGGAGACATTATTATAGGCCAGGTGTGAATTACAATTAAAAATAATAATAAAAAAAATATAAGAGAGTAACTTTGTTTAAATTTTATTTGATCTCTTATGAAGAGCCCTGTGCCAAAAGTAACAATAAAAGCAACAATATAAACTCCAATATGAATTTCGTTAATAATTATGGTTGAAATCCAAAAACCCATATAATCACGAACTGATGCATTAGCTCTAAAGAACTCAAAACCATTACTATACCCCCAGTGATAATCGGTGCCATAACCATAAAAACCTGAGCCATGTAATAAAGAATATATTATTGAAATAAAAAAAATGATAACTGATGATGTGATAAATTTTTTACTTTCTAGTTTTTTCAATACAGTTAAGTTCATTGGTTAAATTAATATTTTGAATACTAAATTGTAATTATAAATTTATTATGAATTATATAGTAAAATACTTTTAAAGAAAGATTATAAACTTAATCTTTAGTATTCAATAACTCATTCACGCAACGCTGCCAAGCAATATTAAATTTTTCTAAAGTAAATGATCTAAATAATTTCACCGTGTCATTAGACAATGATCCTTCTTGTATAATAGATGTTAAATCATTTCTTAAAGAGTCATCTGTTGACGATTTAAAACCTCCAATATCAAGTAATTCTTTCATTCCTGCTACACCTGATCCTAATATTGGAGTACTATGAATAGCAGCTTCATGGAGAACACGGCACCAACCCTCTTTAAGCTCTGACATACAAATAACTGCCTTAGCATTTTTTAATAAAATATTATATTCATCATAATCAGCATTAATAAGATGAACTTCGTTTGCTGCATTAAATGTTGACACTTTTGCAGGAGTTGTTGCTATCATCGGTAATCCAAAATCTCTCAGTGACTTAAAAACTTTTTTTTGCCCTTTTCCAACAGCAAATTTACCAAGATGCAAATATTCATTACTTACTAAATTATACTTTTTTAAAACTGAATCTTTATTTAATGAAACTATGGAGCGGTCCATTGATTGAATATCATAACCATTGTAAATTGTTATTGTATTTTTAAAACCTTTCTGTTTATAAAAATTACTCCAATATTTTGAACAACTAATAACTATATCTACTTGTTTTTTTTGTATAATAAAAAACCAATGATATATTTTTACATACAATTGCTTAAAGCCCTTAAATACAGAAGGGTCGTAGTGATGCGCAATGCTAATTACGGAAACTTTTTTTGGAATTATAAGCATCATTTCTGGGGATATGATAGCAATATTAATATTTCCAAAAATTAAAATATATTGTGCTCGAAACCAAAAAAAAATTATAGCTAATAAACGAGGCAATAATTCAGAATTCTTAACTTCTATTACCTCATATGATAGGTCTCTAATCTTTTTCTTAAGTGCTTCATCAATATGAGCATCATAATTTGCACCTCCACTATTTCTATTTATTGAAAAACGAACTATCTTTTTAAAGGGTTTCATTTAAATTACCTTTGTTTGCTATTACTGATGAAATAAATCTTATATATTTTTCTGTAATAGAACTTACTGAAAACTTTATTACACCCTCAAAAATTATTTCTTGAGATTTAGGTGAATTAATAGCTAATCTTAACGCTGAAATTATTGAGCCAAGATTATCAACCTCTGCTAAAAATCCGTAACGACCATTACCAAGAATTTCGCCAGGACCAGAAAAAGAATTGGTACTAACCACCTGCATTCCTGTTGCTAATCCTTCTGCTAAAACCATTCCAAATGCTTCTGAATTGGATGTATGAACTAAAATATCTGATTTTTTCATTAAAGACTCTATATCAGAATTATAGCCTAAAAAATGCACTTGGTGCCTAAGACCCAACTGTTTAACTAACTTTTTTAACTCATTCTCTAGTGATCCTTCTCCAGCAATTAGTAACTTATCTTTATTATTTGCTACTTTTGAAAAAGCCCTTATGAGTAAATCAAATCTTTTTCTTTGTTCTAGGATTCCAACACCTAAAAAAGTTAATCCTGAAGTGTTTTGTTTTTTTTTATTTTGTCTAAAATTTTTTTTTGAAAACTTTACAGGATTATATATTGTAATACACCTTGATGGGTGCCATGAGTTTTTATTTAAAAATTCTAATCTAAGTCTGTCTGTAACAAATAATAATCCATTTAATTGATTGTAACTTAGCCAAAATAACGGCAATAGTAATCTAAAATATAATTTTGGATAGTCTCCAATTAATGGTGATTTTGCAAAATTTTCTGAGCCTATTAAAGCAAATGTGCCTCGACACAAAAATTTAGCTAATCCTGCAGAAATATTGCTGTAAGGACCAATAGAAATAGAAGCATCATATTGAGAATTTCGAAAAATTTTTATTAATCTAAAAATACCATTAAAAAAACCTGTAGCATTTAAATCCAAAATATTAGAAAAATATTTAGGTCTTTTTTTCTTTTCATTATCTCCTCCACGACATCGAATAACAATTATATTGACACTATGACCTTGTGATTGAAGGTGTTGGGCTATAGTAGCTGTTTTCTGTGCTCCCCCATGGTAATTATAATCACGGATTATAAATGCAATATTCATATTGCTTTTATAATAAATTGATACGTCTAAGTCTAGTTTTGATATACTCTTTAAACTTCACATCATCAGGATTCAACTGTCCAACTAAATTTTGTATTAAATTTATGTTTCTATTAAATTCAATTTTTTCATCTAAACCAAAAACTTTTAGCATATCTTGCCAAGAAGAATGAATATCAAATTTATTAATCAATTTTTTACTTAAATATCGATCCATCGCATAACGGTATAACTCTTCAGTTTGATTTTTAGTAACTTTAAGTTCTGCTATTAAATTGCTTGAAATTAAGTTCTCATATGTTTTTGGATCGTTCCACCAATATCCAAATTTATACTCATCACCCCATGGAGAATTAGTAGAGGCCACCACAGGAATCCCCTTAAATATCAGCTCTTCTGCAATACTACCATGATGAGTGATACCTACAACTAATCCAGAGGTTTTAATATGGTTTACATCAAAATGAACATCTGACCACTGCACTTTATCAAAATTTACTATACGAGATTTAAGAAAATTATTGGCAACTAAATCACCTGGATGATAATTGGGATCAATATTGGGATGTGGTTTAACTATAACTTTTGACACTTGTTTATTTGAATTAAGTCTTGAAATAGTTTTATAAGTCCAGTCCATTAAATCATGGTATCCATCATAGGAATATAAATATTGAGCATCAGTAAAACTGTGAAGATATAAAATTATACTAACACCATCTAAATACAGTGGCTCTTTTTTATTATAAATATATTTATTTTCGAGTCTACCCATGTAACTTAATTTATTCCATGGAGTTTCTATTCTTTCATTATAATAATCAGATATTTTTTCTTTATCTCTTTGAGTAATGCCAATGCTTGTTTTATAAATTTTTAATTGGGAAAAATACTTTTCTTTTAGTTCATACTCTATAAAAGGATGTTGCTTGCTCTCTAATTCAATATACCGGGCACCTTGATTACACATAAATCGAGAGAAGAAACCGTATAAATATCCTTGTGATGGTCCAATTACAAAATTAATGTTTTCATTTGATAGAGCAATTTTTTTATATTTTTCAAGAGAAAAATATAATTTATATAATGTAGCAAGAATACCTAATCTAGATTTAAATATACTTCCACAGGATTTATAATCACCTCGTAAAGCTTCAGACAAAACAAATAATCCTGCATAAATATTTTCAACTTGATATTCAAGATATTTTTTATGCTTAAGAGAATATTTCCGAAAGTAAATTAGATAATCAAGAATCACTCTATAGTTGAGTTTTAAAAAACTAATTAGAGAATTTTTTTTACTTGCCCTTATTCTTTCAAACTTAATTTCTAAATCATCAATACTTAAATTTGCTTTATCTTGATTGCCAATAGCAAAATTAGCAATATCAGAAATTTTATTGGAGTTATTATTTGAAAATTTTGAAGATTTTAAAAAGTTTATTAATTTTTTTAATTTTTTTTTATTTAGGTATATATTTAGGTTTTTAATGCGTAGTAATAAATTAAATAAGTTAAAAGAACTGTAGTTTGGAACTGTATTAATTGTAACCTCTTTTATTCCATAAGATTTTTTAAGCCACAATGCAGTGTCTATAGAAATTAAAAACCAGCCCGCATTCAAGGTTGCATTAGTAAATAGTTTTGCTTTTTTTTTAATCATATACTGTTAATGTAATTTACTTTTTGATAAATTAATTAATTTTACTTAATAGGTTTCAATAAACAGTTAGTTGATTAATTGCAATTTTATATATAAATGTTGTTTAAGTAAAATATTATAATGTCTAACACTTTAACCTCTATTGGTAACGCCACTTTAATATTTAAAGAAAATAATAATCCAATTTTATCAACAGATCCTTGGTTGGGTGATGAAGATCCAGCATATTTTGGCAGTTGGATTTCTAGTCATGAAATACCAAAAAGTGTTAAGAGCGAAATATCTAGATCTAAATACATATGGTATTCCCATGGTCATCCAGATCATATGAACCCAGAAAGTTTACAAAGGTTTAAATCAAATAAAATTTTGTTACCAGATCATTATGGATCGAGAATATTTAAAGATATAAAAAGTTATGGTTTTGATGTCGATGTTCTTCCTGATAGAAAATGGATTGAATTAACAAAATTTTTAAAAATTCAATCTATAACCACACACAGGCAAGATGGAATTCTTCTTGTAGAGTTTTGTGGCAAATTATTTATTAACCTAAATGATGCTGGTGCTAGCACTTGTTCTAGATATATTAAAAAAATATCAAAAAATTACTCTCATTCTTTTATGTTTTCTTTATCAGGATATGGCGATGCAGATATGATTAATTTTTTTGATGAAAGCAATAATAGGATAGAACCTTATGCAAAAAATAAAAGAAAAGTTGGAGAGCAGTTATCAAATTTTGCAAAATTAATTGGTGCTAATAAAATAATTCCATCATCTAGTTTTCACCAATATCAAAGAGAGGATTCGATTTGGGCACAAGAATATACAACTCCATTAGAAAATTATAATGATGGTATAGATAAAAATTTAAAATATTATCCACCTTTTTGTGAAATTGATTGCAATACTCTTGAATTTAGAGAATTAAATCCTAAAAAAATTATTGCAATTGCTAAAAGACCAGAAGAATTTGGAGATATTTATTCCGATGAATTAGAAAAAAATGATTTAGATTTAATTAAAAAGTATTTTTTGAGAAAAGACTTCATTAATAATTATTTTGGATTTATGAATTTTAAAGTTGGTGGCAAAGATAACTTTATTAGAATGAATAGTAATTCAAAAAAAGGAATTACATTTCAGGTCCCAAGAAATTCATTGATGACTGCAATTAATTATAGAATATTTGATGATCTTTTAATTGGTAACTTTATGAAAACAACTCTTCATAATTGTTCATCGTTGTATGAAGGTCCTATTTTTCAAAACTTTACTTATAACATTGCCAAATATGGTGATAATGGAAATGCTGAGAATAATGAAGAAGTTAAGAAATATTTAGAAGAATATAAAAAAAGAATGGGTTTTGAGCTAATTATAAACGGTTTAGAAGGACAGTCTAAACTTTTCCTAACTAGAATTTTAATTAACAATCCAAAATTATTGGAATTTACAAAAAAAATTTATTCTGTAATAAAATGAAAATTTTAACCACTTTATTATTTGCTAATTTTTTAAATAAATTTTTTTACCATACAAAAAAATAAAGCTCGAAAAATTTTGAAATTACCTAAAATGAAGTCTCCAAATTTTGTTTTACCATCTCTGCTTTTAACAGTAAAAGATACCTGCTTAAAAGATTTACCTAAAAAAATATTTTTAAGCATTAACTCAGTACCAATAGATTTATAACTATCAAAATATCCACATAATTTGTAAGATTCTATTCTATAACCTTTTAATCCGCAAAGTGGATCCAAAATACCATATTGATGTTTTGTATAAAGGCCAAATAACAATTCAGCAATTCTAGCTTTTTTATTGCGTACCCCTAACACAATTGAAGTCCCAGATTTTAACAATTTAATGATTTTTTTTAATAAAACTGTCTTGTGTTGGCCATCTGCATCTATAGTTATAATAAAATCAATATTAAGTTTGGCTGCTTTTTTAAAACCTGTATTCAAAGCAGCATCATATCCTAGATTATTTTTATGAATTTCTACAATAGCACCAAGTTTTTTAGCCACCTTTCCAGTTTCATCTTGAGACCCATCATCAACAACTATTGTTAGTCCATATTTTAATGCTCCCTTAACCACTTTAGATATGTTTTTTTCTTCTTGAAAAGCAGGAATTACAATAGCTACTCTAGATCTATCCATCTTAAATGATCTCCTGCACTTTTGTCTTTGCAAAGCTTTTTGCCTAATACATTTTTGACTTCATAAGGTGGAAGGCCGTCGGATGGACAGGGTCTAAGAACCTCAAGATGTTTTAATTGAATTTGAGTACCAGATGTTAAGTCTTTAGTTAAACGGATTGATCTTCTCTGCAAGACAACTGTTTCTTTTTCATTATTTTCAATATCTTTTATACTATGACCAATAGCATTTTCTAATTCTCTTGACCTATTAACCATTTCTTTCCAAGTATAAGGATCCATAGAAAATTTATGATCTGGTCCTTCTCTTGAAGTGTCATCTGTAAAATGTTTTTCTACCATTTTTGCTCCCAAAGCTATTGAGCCTAAAACTGTTGCATGTCCTGGTGTGTGGTCACTTAGCCCAAGAATAATATCTGGATAGATTTCACGATATGTTTTAAGAACATCTAATTGAATAAATTTAAAATTTTCTAAACTTGCAGTATAATTAGTATTACATTGCATAAGGCATAGATTGGTGTTTAATGCTAAGCCTGCATTGACAGCACGCTTTACATCTTCTAAAGTTGAAGCTCCACTTGCAATAATATATGGTTTTTTTTTTGAAGCAATATACTCAACCATTTCAATCCAGGTAATATCACCAGAACCTATTTTATATGCTGGCACATAAGGATCAATAGCATCAACTAAATCTTTACTGTAAGGGCTTGTAAAAAAAGTAATACCAGCATTTTTACAGGTTTTAATTATCTCTTCTGTCCATTCAAGACTTACGCTAGCATCTTTATATACCTGAAATACTGATTTTTTCCATTTTGCTTGATGAGATTGCTGGCTGCCTAGAGAGCGGAACCCAAAATCACTTACAATTGTTTTAGCTGTAAAATGTTGAAATTTAGCAGCATCTGCTCCTGCATCAGCAGCAAGATAAATCAAATCTTTTACACGGTTTAAATCTCCATCGTGATTTGCGGCAATATCTGCTATGAAATATACTGGATTATTATCACCAATATTTTTTCCCTCAATATTAAATACTTTTTTTATCATTTTATATATTCTTTTGCTGTTAGCTCAATTTCTTCGATTAATTTAGGGAGTTTGATATTATAGTTTTTTTCAAACTTTGTTACATTCATGCTCATATTCTTTGGTCTATAAGCATGCAAAAATTTAGCACTTGATACACTAATTTTTTTTATTTTTGATGTTGATAATTTAAGTTCTTTTGCAAAATGGAATGCGAATTCCGCTTTATTCATGGCATGATTAGAGCCTAAATTAAAAACACCGTTAATTTTTTTTTCAACTACTAATTCAATCATTTTACAAAGATTATATATCGATAATGGATTAAACCAAACATCTTCGAATACTTTTATATCATTTCCTTCAGCCAGTTCTCTATAAAGCCAATCTGTTAAACTATTTCTACTTGAAATTTTAGTTTTTCCAAAAAAATTTGTTCTTAATATAACACTATTTGTTTGAGCTGCTATTAATTCTCCACAATATTTGGAAAATGAATAATAATTTGAAAGATTTATATTTTTTTCAATACTAAAACCTTCAACATCGTAAACTTGATCAGTTGAAACTTGAACCAAGAATGAATTCAATGAATATTTTTGAATAACATTAACTAAATTTTCGACTGTTTTAACGTTTAGATTATAAGCTTTAATTGGAAATTTTTCACAATGATCAACATCTGTGAGGCCCACTAGATTAATTATTATATCAGGTCTAACTTTATCTAACATTTTATAAACCTGATCAAAATCTTGAAGATCCACATTATAATCTGTTAAAGATTTTTTGCTTTGAGAAATTATTTTGTATTCCTTTAAATACTGACCTGAAACCAATTCACTACCTAGTAAGCCAGAACTACCTAAAACTAAAACACTATTTTTAAAAGTCATTTTTTATCTAATTAGTTTAAACGCTTAAAGCCATTTTGACAAATTGGTCCTTTAAGTAATTTTTCTATATCTTGTCCATTTTCGCAATCACTAATTAAACTAAATATTGGATCAAGAGACTCAAAATATCTATCAATAATTTCATTTGAATGCTCAGTACATACATAAATATTATTTCCAGCTAAAAAACCTTGTTTCAACATTTCTTGTGTGATTAAAGTTTTGTAAGCAAGGGTATTGTCACCTAAAAATTCAAAACTAGTCAATGCCGGTAGACCACTAAAAAATATTTTTAATTCATATTTATTAGAAAGTTTATTTAATCGATCTCTGATTGTATGACCTATTTTTGTAACCTTATCCCAAGATTTATCACGTTCCATAACTTCTAGTGTTTTTAAAGCTGCACTAGGCCCAATACGTTCAGTCCAAAATGTACTACTAATAAAACTTGATTGAGCTGAGTCCATTATTTCTTTTCGACCCACAATTGCAGTGATTGCATATCCATTACCTAGTGCTTTACCAAACATAGCTATATCTGGCTCAACATTATATTTTTTATGAAGACCACCAAAAGTTTCTCTAAACCCAGATGTGCATTCATCAAAAATTAACAAAATTTTATTATCTGTAGCAAGTTTTCTAACTTTTTGTAAAAAATTATCTTCGGGTTCAATGTTTCTAACCACTTCCATTTTAATGATGCCTATATTTTTATTTTTTATTAATTTTTCAAGTTCATCAATTCTATTGTACTTGAATGGGAAAACAGTCCCCTTTAAATTACTTGGTACACCACTTGTCTTAAGACCTGACAATAAATGACCATCTAAATTTTTATTATCGTTAAGATTGGCTGATAAATACCAATCATGCCAACCGTGATAACCACATATAGCAATATTATCTTTGCCTGATGAGGCGCGAGCAATTCTAACAGCTATTGAATTTGCTTCTCCACCACTTCTTGCAAAACGCACCCCCCCTGACCATGGATGCATTGCGATTAATTTTTCTGCTAAATATACTTCCTCAGGACAATTCAGAGTGCTCATATTGCCCAATTGTATTGTTTTTAAAACAGACTCATCAACCTCATCATGTCCATACCCAAGCAGGTTAGTTCCAATACCCATAATTGACATATCAATGTATTCCTTTTCATCTAAATCCCAAACTTTACAACCTTTTGCCTTACTAAAATATGTCGGCCATTGTTCTGGTAAAAACATATCAGGTCGTTTTGAAAGTAACATATTGCCACCAGGTATTGAGCGTTTAGCTCTTTGCCAAAGTTTTTGACCTTTTCCCATTGATGCTCCTTGATTGCGTTTAGTATTTAAATTCGAAAAAATTTCAGGCTTACTGTGATATAAACCCAGCACTTTTGTCCAACAAAAATAAATGTTTGGTGAAAAATGCTCAAATACTTTTGAAATAGTTTGAAAATCATCAATATCATCTACGGTCAAACGTAAATTTGAATAATCATCTTCTCCTTGAAAATTTTTGGTTTTAAATAGTTTTGAATTTTTTAAATATGGAGTTACATGCTCTCTATCAAATAATTTTTTACTTTCAGCATGAGCGCGCTTGAGTGAAGCTAAGGTAAAAACTTCCACATCTAATCCATCTGGATAAGTTGGAACTATAGTATTACTCATATAATCTAAGGTTTGAGATTTAAATTTTTTAACTACCTCATCTACAAGCACTGGGTCAACTAATGGACAATCTCCAGTAATTCTAACAATGACATCTGCTTTATATTTTTGAGCAACTTGCAAATAACGATCGAGCACATCTTCCTCACTGCCCTGCTCACAATCAAATCCTAGTTCTTTCACATGCTTAACTAATGAACTATTCCTCTGATCATTAGATGTCGCAACAACAATTTTATTGATTTCTTGAGATTTATTTAAACGTTTAATTAAAATCTCAATCAAAGAATAATTATCAATATATTTCATCACTTTATTAGGCAGCCTAATTGACCCTAATCGTGCCTGAACAATAGCGATAACACTCACAAATCACTCCAATTTGATGGATTAATTAACATTCTATTATTAGATATCATAAAAGACCAATCTTCTTTTACTATTTTTTTTTTAGATACAAAGATAGTATCTTTCAATTGTTTTGTACTATCTACGCCAACAATAATACTATTAACTTCTTTTAATGAAAGCGGATAACTTAAACATGCATCAAGAGCATTTAAGCCTTTACTATTTAATTTAAAAGACCATTGATCCCAAATTTCAGACCATTTTTCAAACCTAGATGGAATTTTGTTTCTCTCCATCAAAAGTAAACCTTGTAAAAATATAGATCTAGCATGAACTTCTATAT
>ERZ807291.8659-NODE-8659-length-11264-cov-6.986261_pt1 | contig 11264 bp, 8 predicted proteins | sample MGYA00521257_ERZ807291 | MGnify/ENA primary metagenome ERZ807291 (study PRJEB31413, sample SAMN03169783) | marine metagenome | biome: Marine; feature: Water; material: Subsurface seawater | place: North Sea | collected 2011-04-28 | depth 1 m m ...
CACCACACCCGCGCCGGGCGGTTCCCGCCAATCTACCGCCCGGCGCTTTTTTTTGCCCAGATTTTCACTTTTATTTCATTTTTGAAATTGCTCATTTCTTTTTCCTGTAATGAATAAATTCTTTTTCTTGCCAAGTATTTCCTTTTTTATCTGTTTCATCTGTTTCCCCTGTTATTCTCAGATTGTAGATCTTAGTTTTGCAGATCGGTTATCTGATTGGAAAGAACGTGCCAATGCTCACGAGAACCAGGTTGCTCTACTGTTGGCTCAACCTCAAGTGCCAAGATCAAACTTTGAATTACCCGAAGCAACTAAGAGTATAGATCTTACAGATTCAAATCCATCTGTACAACAGGTTGATATGCCATTTATTCCTGTACCTGAATACATAGAGGAGGAACCTGAAGACAAAAACGAAACAGAATTAATTTCTCCAGCCTCAAGTACTGCTATCCTTAACGTTTCTGAATCCAATACATCGTCCGACTTGCAACAAAATGTTGATGAAGCATATGCGGATTTATACAACACTGATAGACCCGGAAAGCATGAGGGTTTTTATTTAGGGCTAATCAGCGGGGTTCTTTTCCCTAGTGATGTTGTGCTGAGAGAACCTTCAGGGATTTCTCCCAGCCACCCTGATAACGCGTCATACGATGCTGATACTGGTTATATGGTTGGGTTGCAAATTGGCCATGACTTTGGTTTTGTTAAGGTAGAAGCTGATTATTCATACTTTGGCTTTGATGCAAATCGGGGGTCCGATACTCTTGATGCCAGTATTCACAATATTTTTAGCAGGTTTATACTGGAAAAAGAACTTAGCGACAGGTTCGACTGTAGGCTTGGTCTTGGAATGGGTATGGGAATTACTGACTTTGAGGGTTCCACGGATTATTTGGGAACAGGTTTTGCCTATGACTTTCTTCTTGGTGCTGGTTACAGGTTATCACATGATTGGAGTTTCCAAGTGGACTACCGGTATTATTTAACCGCAGCAAGTGAAGATTTTGATCATGTGAAAAGTCATATGTTGCTTCTTTCAGCACATATGGATCTGTAATTGTCAGACCATTAGTTTCCCCATTGCTCTTGGCAATGGAGAGTCTGAAAAAAATTGCTTATTGATTTTTTCAGTTTTCAATTCAAATTCAATTTCTGCTGCATGCAAGCAAAGCCTATCAGTTTTTGAAGCACGGGAAAGTTTTCGATTAAATGAAAAATCCCCATAACTTTTATCTCCAATAATGGGTATTCCCCGTAGTGCACACTGAACGCGCAGTTGATGAGTCCTGCCGGTTAAAGGCTCCATACGAAGCATAGCCAGTCCGTATTTCCCGAAGGCTTTTCTTTCGGTAAACACTCGGGTGACTGCTTCGGGCCCATTGCCTCTCGATACCCTAATTTTGCCGCTTTCTCTGGATTCCTTTAGGTTGTCTTTCCAAATTCCATCTTTAATTCTCCCTTTTGGGCGGACCAAGGCATAGTATGTTTTTTTAACCAACCTTTCTTTAAAGAGTTTTTTGAGGTGAACTGAAACCTGGTAATCTTCACAGGCTGCCATTATTCCTGATGTTGGAGAGTCTAGTCTGTGAGTTAGGTAAATATTTTGTAATTTCCCCGATGAATTTTCCCACCTGTAGCATTCTTCATCAAAAAAGTATTCCGCATTAAGAATAGTTCGGGGAATTTTACCTTTTTTACTTTCTTTATTGGGGTGAGATAAAACACCAACTGCTTTGTCGATGAACCAAATCCCTGCTTCATCGTACTTTAGTATTGTACAACGCCGATCGAGGGGGATCGTACTTTCCATATTATTATTCATTTGTATAGGAAGCTGATAGTTATTTCATCGGATTTTCCAAAATCTTCAATCATCTTATCTGACCAAGGCCCAAAGGGTACACGCGAAGCAATGGCTTGCCTGCAAAGCTCGGATGGTAATGATTCCCCCGCATTGTCTATGCGTGACAGGTTTTGAATCGAACCATTAGCCACGAGTGTAAACCGCCAGGTCACTTTGCCTGGCAGACGGTCCCGTTGGAGATATTGAATCGAGCCTCGAGCTAGCTGATTCCATTGCTCTTCAATTGATTGCATCATTTTCTGTATATAGACTCCATACGGGTGCAACCGGCATTCTATAGCAACCGTGCCAACTCGTGGAGCACTTGTAATACTTTTCATTAGTGGTCCATGGATAAGCTCCCTGGAGAGTTTTGGTCTTTTTTTGGGTATTTGATTCTGATTGTTTGCGTTACTGATTAGCGATTTCCTCCTCTCATCTCGAAGGGAAGCAAATAAGATTTCTGGATTTTTTTTATCTTTATCACCCATCAGCTTTTTAGAAAAGAAGCCCTCAGGAGATTTTGATTTAGTAGTTTCATCCTTTGATGTAATTGATGGTTTTGAAACTTGAGCGTTAATTTTACCTGATTTTATTTCATTCTCTTTTCTCCGAGGAGATTGGGTTTCAGGTGTCTTAATGTTTCTTGAAGCGTCAACAATTTTTACTGATCGATTTGAACCATTTATTTTGGGAACAAGGTCTGGGCGATTGTTTTTAGTTATTTCGGGCTGTGCTGCTTGCTGATCCCGAAACGAGAATTTATTTACTTCATCCGGCGGATTCTCGGGGGTGTTAGGATTTGCTTCAACAAACTTTTTTTCGAAATACTTGTTCAGTTTAGGTGTGATTTGCCATTCGATTGTAGCTTTTGAACGGGGTTCATTTTTCGAATAGCTTAAAGAAGAGTGCAGGGTAGGAGTACCTTTTATTAAGTAAACTAAAGTTATTAAAGTGGTTACAGCACCAAAGAGAAAAGAAGAGAAACCACCCGATTGTGGAATTGGTGAAAGGGGTGCTTTGGATTTTCTTTTCAATCTATGAAAAAAAGCGAGATTTTCTAAATTTTTCTTCTATGTGCACTTTTAGAATAATCAGGATTAGGTCTTTAAGATAATATTTTTGAGTATAATTGGTAAGCACCTGTAATAAAAAATCCTATAAATGAAATCCATAAACATGCATCCCATATTTTAGATGGGATTAATCTTTTATCACATTTGTTATACCTAAAATATAGTACAGCAAATCCAATTAAAGGAAGCATGATAGCCTGCATAGTTCCTGATACAAGAACTAATACTACTGGTTTCGGGAAGAAGACATAGCAGGTTACGCATATTAAGGGAAGGACCACACCAAAGCATTTAAGACCAAGTTTGTTCTGTTTTTCGCTAAGTTTGGCAAAGCCTGAAACTTTAATGACATCGAGGCACAATCTTCCCTGTGCAGCAATGGCAATGAAGAATGTTGAAAAAAGCACAGCAATTGCTCCAGTTAAAAATATGGACCGGGCAAATGAGCCAAATACAGGCTCATACATTGTCGATAAGGTCTGAATCATTTCCGAACCTTCAGGTACAAGACCAGTTCTGCCTAGAATTGCTGCCCCAAGCAAATAAAACGCAATTGTACAAAAGGTATATATGACCATTGCTCCCCAGGCATCCCAGTGCATTACCTTCATCCAACCTTTAGCCCTTCTTAGCCAATCGTCACTGTTTTCACGAGGGCCTACATGTTTGGCATAGCCTTTTTCTATGCACCAGTACGGGTAGGCTAATAGTTCTGCTGCTCCAACTCCGATAATACCAAAAGTAGCAATTGCCGTAATTAATGGATTATTTCCATTTTGTACTTCAGGGAAACTAAAAGACAAACCGCGAATAATTTCTTCCGGTTTAACTGCCCATGCTTCATAGCTTTGTAGGGCAAACAAATTAATAATTGTCACGAGAGTGAAACTTGCGACAAGAATAATGGAGAACCTTTCTATTAGAGAAAACTTCCCTACAACTAAAAGCACGATTGTCATTAAAGTAACGATTAAAGCCCAATAAACATCATCGTTTGATTCTGGGGGAGTTCCTAATTGGGTTATTTCTTTATTCAATAAAGAAATTTTATCGGCATCATTTTCTTCCACTGCAATTTCCATTGCGATTTTTTTTGATATGTACTGGTTTCGTTCAGCACCTTCATCAGTTAGTGGCAAACTAATGGCTAGTGCCTGACCAACTCCACCAACAATTCCACCTTGTTGTGCAAGTATAGCCATAAACATGATTGACCAAAAAAGTAAAAACCAGTTGGTATCGAAAATCCTTCGCCCAATGGGGATGCGAAAGCGTGGGCCTGGTATTTCGTTCAACGCAGCCAGCGAAGTTTTACCATTTGTAATGGCGTGTCTGCCTAATTCAATCTGTGCAAATACCTTCACAATGCACCCGATAATGATAAGCCAGAGGAAATCAAAATGTGCTTCTGCACCGGTTCTTGTGGTTGCGATTAACTCACCTGATCCAACAATAGAACCAGCCAATATCATCCCAGGTCCTATATTTGATAAAATACCCTTTAACGAAGTTGGAGCTTCAGTGGTTTTTTCTGAACTGGGCATTAAACAAATTTATTGGAAGGTTTGAGAATTTGAGATTATAATTGATAACAAATCTTTTTCAGCAGAAAAACTTTCTATATGAATCGATTGTGGTTTTTGCTGCGGTGACTGGATCAGGCCAGGCAAATGCTTCAGCCGATATACATCCTTGGTAGTCGACCTCCTTAAGTGCGTCCGCAATAGGTGAGATGTTTGTATGCCCACAGCCAATAGGTTTCCGATTGCTGTCGGCAAAGTGAACATGTCCTAAGTGGCGAACACCTTTTTTGATCACATCGGCTATATCGTTTTCTTCGATATTCATATGGAAAAGGTCGGCTAAAAGGGTGACTGCATTAGTCGATAATTGATCTAGGAAATCGCAAGCATCAAGGAATAGATTGAATAAATTGGTTTCATATCTGTTTAAAGGTTCATAAATCAGTTTGACTCCTTTGCTCTGTGCGTGCTGCCCAAGGATTTCAAGCCCCTCTGCAAGCCAACATAAAGCCTGCTTCCGCCCTATCTCTCCCTCATAGCTTCCCTGCATTGATCCAATAATAGCTGGAGCATTATACTTAGCCCCAAAATCAATCATGTCTTTAATGTAGGATATTGCTTTTTTACGAATATCCTCATTTTGGTGTGTAAGAGTTAGACCGTTAATTACTTTGCCTGCTCCAGTTCCGACTGCACCCAATATAATATTGTTTTCACTTAAAAGTTGATTCAGTTGGTCGGTGGGTTCAATGCTGGGGCCATTTGTAAATAACTCGATCGCGTCAAACCCGAGGTTGGCGGCCTGTTTTATTCCACTTTCAAGGTCGTCCCATAATACCCATGGGCCTCCTTTTAATGATGGTACTAAGGAAAGTGTAATACAAGATTTCATAGAGAGGCTACCTTTGACTTCAAATTAAAGTAAATAAAGAACAAATTACAAAAGGTAAGGAAATATTCAATCCTGTGGGCCGTAATACCTTTGATTTAATTTCGAAAAAAATCCTAAAAGGGTTCAGTCTTTGGAATTAATACACTTTTCCCAGGTAATTTATTTGTATCGACATCAGGTTTGTTTACTGGATTTTCGATAGAATCTGCGAATGGATCGTTTGGAGCAATTCCAGGCTTTGAATTTGGCTGAAATGGATCTTTTTTTTGATTTTCCGCAATGGGTAGTTCTGGCTCAGCAAAAGGTGAGTTTTTAAGAGCAGGAAGATCCGGTTCAAGAACAGGACCAGCAGGCTGATTATTGATATCTACATTGTTGTTAATTTCATTACCCTCGATTTTTGAAAATTTTCTTTTCATCGGTTCGGCTAATCCAGCAAAAGGGTCATTCGATTTCTTGGGCTTTGGGACATAGATATAATCCAATGGGGTTGTCGCTAATGACGGGAGATACTTAGGGCCTGGCTTCTTGTATCTTTTATCAAAAGGGTTTGGTTTCATTATATTTGTATCCTTTGAGTCTGGTACATACCCCTTGCTCATTAGCCATTCCATTGTTCCACCCCTTGGTAAAACCCACTCATCATTAATTTTAATTGAAGTGGGAAGACCTTGTGCATCAAACCAGCCGCTTTGTCCTCCTCCTAATGCAGGCCTAAGATTAAAGTCGTCCCTGTCTTTTTTCTTTGCTTCCAGGAGGGAAAGAAAAAATAGTAAGATTGGAAGAGCTTTGATACTCCTAGTAAACATAATTTTATATTACAGGATAACAGGGTAAATTGTCAACTTTGCCAAAAGATAATATTGCCCCGTAGAAAACAAAAAGTGTTGAGACTTTTAGCGAGAGTGATTTTGACTAAAAAAGTTTAGCCAAGTAAGCCATTATCTGAGAAACTGAAGTATCCTAGTTTGTTTGGGCAGTTTTCGAGCTCTCCTAGGACGACATGATCGTGCATTTCCAAATCAACCGTTTTTGATGCCATAAATATCTTTTTGGTCACCCGAAGGTCAGCAGAACTAGGTGTGGGGTCCCCACTCGGGTGATTATGGGCGAGGATGATAGCGGTTGCACCGGTTCGAATGGCAGGTCGAAATATTTCCCTCGGGTGAACTAAACTGCCTGTTGCAGTACCTGAGGTGACAGGTTCAGCTCGAATTAAACGATTTTTACGATCAAGGCAAAGAACCCACACTTTTTCCACATCATCAGATCGTGTTTCAGGATAGAGGTAATCCCATACTTTTTGAGGTTCATCAAAAATGATTTCTGCAGTTCGCTGTCCTTGCATCATCCTTTTGGCAATTTCAACCTGTGTTGAAAGTTGCAGTGCCTTTATTTTTCCAATGCCTTTTATTCGTTGGAAATCGGATGCATGCCACCTTAGTAAACCGGCAAGTGATCCTGCCTGTTTGATAATTTCATCAGCAATAGCGAGCACATCGTGATTTGCTGTACCAGAACGAATAAGCATGGCCAAAAGCTCTCGGTCGGTTAGGGGACTGGGTCCGTATTTTTCTAGTCTTTCCTGAGGTCGATCCTCCTTCTTTAGTTCCTTGATCGACCGGTGAGTTTTCATCTTTTTTCCCGCCCACCAAAGAGCAACTAGTTAAGCCAGATATAATTGCTATTATTCGGGTAGTGTAATGCGCACATAAGCATCTCTTTTAAGTTTGCTTAGCCATTGTCCGTGACTTTTAGCTTCAATTTCGGACGCTAAACTGCGCTCAATTTGTGGTCTTACCTCATCAAGTGGTTTCCGTCCAGCGTTGGTTTTATTAACGGCCTTTAGAATATAAACGGCAATCTTACCCGATTCTCCAACCGTTCCATCTACTTTTCTCTCAAGGATTTTAACGATAAAAGGTTCAGATATATCTCCTTTGTTTAAAGCAAAAGCCTGTTTTCTGATTTCCTCACTTCTAATTTCATTCTCGGTTACCATTACTCCCCAGTTTCCAGAATCATCTCTGAACGGGCTTTGTCCATTAGTTTTGGCTAACTCTTCAAATGTTTTGCCTTCCCTGATATCCTTTAAGATTTTATTTGCCTGTTGAAGTAAAACGGTTTCTGGTTCACCAGCAATTTGCGAAAAAGCGATTTCAGCAAGTTGAACTTTTTTTTCTGTCTTGAATAAATTTGTATTCTTGCGGTAATACGATTCAACTTTTTCGGGACTGATTTCCTCTTTCAACCGTCGACGGGTGGATAACATATGACTGTAAATAATTTCCTCCTCTAAATCTTTTCTGTACTCTAGTTGCGATCGTCCATTAGTCTTTAGGTAATCACGGAATAACTTTCGGTCGCCGTTAAATTCGCTAATAAGCTTTTTGTTGTACTGTTGCTCAATGTAAGCCTCTGGTATTTGCATACCCTTTTCCCGAAACGCAATTATTGAGAGCAGGCGATCAATTTTTCCATCAACAAATTCGTTAGCCCTCGCTTTCTTCTCTTGGTCAGTAAAGTTGAGCAAAGTCATTGCGTTCTCAATTTCTCCCAGGGTTACGACTCTCTCATTCACCTTTGCGACAACCCGGTTTAATTCGACTAATTCCGCACTATGCAGTTGAGCGTGCCAAAAAAGCCCAATGATAAAGATACCTGCAATTTTAAAGGATGTTCTTTTAGTTTTTGTTCCCATGGATAATTAGTTTTATGACTCGAATGATTTCGTTCAACTTCAAAAGTGGATCTTTTGCCGAAAGTTTTGGAATTTGTCCTGCTTTTCTGTGATAAAGCTTGGTTTTATCTTTTCCTCTTTTGATTAACCGGCAAAAAAGTTCATTTTTACGAACCTCCACCAAGTCAAAGCCTGCCTCTTCCGCCAGGCATCTTATTTTTGTCTCCTCCGTTAGAGCAATCACTTCAACAGGAGGTTCTCCGAACCGGTCCTTTAATTCATCGAGGTAATCATTTACATCCTTTTCGTCCTGAAAATGGGCAAGTTTTCGATATGAATCAATTCTTAACCTTGGTTCCGAAGCATAGGAATCCGGAAAATATGACCCCATTAGTATATTATCCTTATCTGATTCCTCTTTTGTAGGTTCACCGGCAGTAAGAAAATCAATTCTTACGATTGCCGATGGTCTCAGGGCAAGTTCTTCCCCTTTTAATCTTGAAACACTTTCCCGAAGGAGGCGGCAATACAGTTCAAATCCAATACCCGCAACATGACCACTCTGTTCACTGCCCAACAAGTTTCCGGCACCTCTTAATTCAAGGTCTCGCAGGGCAATACGGAAACCAGCGCCAAAGTTATTGATCTGTCGAATTGCAGCCAATCTCTTTCGTGCCTGGTCAGAAACAGTCAGGTGCCTATTTAAGAGCAGGTATGCATATGCCTGTCGGTCAAAGCGGCCAACTCGACCTCTTAATTGATATAATTGAGAGAGTCCGAATTTATCTGCTCCTTCAATTATGATTGTATTACAGTTTGGAATATCGAGACCGGATTCAATTATTGTTGTGCATACCAGTATGTCAAAGCGGTGAGCCACAAAATCGGTCATTACCTGTTCTAGCTCGCTTTCACTCATCTGACCATGCCCGATACCAATTCGAAGCTTCGGGAATTGAGCCTCAAGTTTTCGACCCACTGAGTAAATCGTTTTTACGCGATTGTGAAGATAGAAAATCTGTCCACCCCGTCTTGTCTCAGTTTGTACTGCCTGCGTTATGATTTCAGGAGCATTTTGATTGACTACGGTTCGGATTGGCCTCCGGTTCACTGGAGCAGTTTCAATAGTGCTCAGTGCCCGAGCACCGACCATGGCAAAGTAGAGAGTCCGAGGAATAGGTGTCGCACTCAGGGTTAGCACATCAACATTTGCCCGCATTTTCTTGATGGACTCCTTGTGTTGCACACCAAACCTTTGCTCTTCATCAATTACCAGCAAGCCTAAGTCTTTAAACAGAACATCATCGCTAAACATCCTGTGTGTACCAATTAGAATATCAACAGAACCCGCAGATGTTGCCTTAATGATCTTTTTTTGCTGACCTGCTGTTCGAAAGCGACTGAGCATCTCAATTGCAATCGGGTAATCTGACATCCGATCCCTGAAAAGGTTTAGGTGCTGTTGGCAAAGAATGGTCGTTGGTGCAATAAATGCTACCTGCTTGCCGTCCATTACAGCTTTGAATGCTGCCCGAAGAGCGACTTCAGTTTTCCCAAAGCCCACATCACCACAAACCAAACGATCCATGGGTTGTTCTTTTTCCATGTCTTCTTTGACCTGAATAATCGCTTTTAACTGATCGACTGTTTCGGTGAATGGGAATGAATCTTCGAATTCTTTTTGCCATTGTTCATCTGGGGGGAAGGAATGTCCGGATTGAGTATCCCGAGTGGCTTGTAAGCGAAGTAGGTCAGCAGCGAGGTCGAGGGCAGCCATTTCTGCAGCCTGTTTTGTTTTCGCCCATGCCTTTCCTCCCAACTTTGCTAATTTTGGTCTGGCTTTTTGAAGACCGATATAGCGGGATAAAAGATGTGATTCCTGAAGGGGAACATGGAGCAATAGACCGTCGGCAAACTCAAGGGTAACAGCTTCCTCTTTTTGTGTGCCCTCATCGATTTCTCCAAGTTGGATAAATTGGCAGATACCATGTTGGTGATGAACTAGGTAATCTCCTTCAACAAGCTCAGAGAAATCCAAAGCCTGATCGACTTCCTTTTTTCGAACAATTGCTTTCTTTGAACGCATTGGCCTTCTGCTCCTCTCCCTTCCAAGAATTTCTCTCGCCGTTGCAATAATTAAGCCTTTTCCATCATTGTGAATGAGGAGGCTGAAATGGTGATTTTTATCCTTTGGCGCGACAATGAAACTTTCCTTTAGCCCAATTGGCAAGTATCTTGGATTTAGCCTTTCCAGTGAGCTTTCTTCTTCAATAATCTCATGAATCCGCTTTTTTTCAGACTCTGCTCCGGCCGCAATAATTATTTCATGTCCATCATCCTGCTTGGATAAAAGGTCAAATAGATAACTTGTTCTGTATTTTTTTTCGCTTTCAAACCGTGCACTACCTATATCAATTATCGGGTTTTCACTTTTTATTTGATCCAGTATTTTGACCGGTAATTCAACAGGTTCGGTATTATCAAAAATTCCTGCTCCCGCATGAATTTCGCTGGTCCCTAAAAAATTATCTATCTTTGCGCTTTTTCTCTCCAGTGCATTAGCAAAGCTGGCCTGTTTCAGTGCATCTTTGGTTGCTGTATGAAATACTAATGGAAACCGGGTGACCAATTGTTCAGGTTCCCGGAATATCCACGTTACTGGCATACTTAAATAATGAAAGAATTCTCCTTCCAATTCACTTTCCTGGTTGGATTTAGCCGAAGCAATAGTTACGGTATTGGTTTTGGTGACCCCGCGCTGACTTGTAGGATCAAATACGCGAATTTCTTCTATTTCATTTCCAAAAAAGTCAATTCGCACGGGTTCTGTGCCATTTACTGGATAGACATCAATTAACCCACCCCGAACCGCAAACTGTCCCGGTTCCTCGCATAGGATTTCCGAAGAGTAATCAAAGTCGTGAACCAGTGAATTACATAAGTTATCAAAATTAAAACTCTGCCCAGTTTGCAAAATAAGTTCAGATTCTTTTTGCCTGGAGTATTTCGGACAGGCACTGACCAGTGCATCCGGAGTCGTGGCAATGAGAATAATTTTTTCATCGGTCTCATTTCCATGTATTAATGAAGAAAGTACTGCGAGTCGGTCACAGGTTTTCTCAAAAGCATCCGGATGTGTTCCCGGTGGAGCTGAGTCAAACAAGTGAAACTCTATATCTATCCCAGGTTTTAGATTTTCAACAAAGGATGCAACATCTTCTCCCCATTCTTCAGCCTTGGGTAT
>ERZ807291.8663-NODE-8663-length-11261-cov-6.404158_pt1 | contig 11261 bp, 11 predicted proteins | sample MGYA00521257_ERZ807291 | MGnify/ENA primary metagenome ERZ807291 (study PRJEB31413, sample SAMN03169783) | marine metagenome | biome: Marine; feature: Water; material: Subsurface seawater | place: North Sea | collected 2011-04-28 | depth 1 m m ...
GGCTCTGGCTCTGGCTCAGGCTGTTTAATTGATACACTATATAGACCCAGCGCCAAATCAAGTTCAAGCGTGGTTTGCGAGTCGTATGATACATCTAATTCTATGCCAATAGGAACACCGTTATTTTCTATGACTGTTTTTGCTTCAATCGTATAGAAAACCTCGTTGAATTCCCCATCAACCTTGGGTGCCAGAATGATCTGCTCTGACACAGTCAACTCATTATTCAAGAAATTGGTGACGTCGCGACCATAGTAGTCAATATAATTAAGTTTGAGCCTTGTAATCTCTTGGAAGTTCGGGTTGGCTGTCTCGTTATCGTCGCCACTACTGAATATGCCCGATTCTGGATTCTCAACAAACGAAACAGAATACGACCAAATTGGATTCACGGGTACGATAATGCCTTCGTCGGGTTCAACGAAGTCACATGCGCACTCTTCCACAAAACTATCGTCATCAGGACACACAGTGTTAATAAGCGCATCCACATCTAATATCATGTAATTAATATATTTTTGAATTCCGCATGGGTTGTCGCCAACCAGTTTATTCTCGGGATCCACTCTGTAGTATGCGAAAATGGGAGATAGCGCAGGGTCTATCTTCGCGGGAACGCCTGGTGCAGTGTTCTTTTCTAAAACTAGAACGTTTTTAAGATCCTCTTTGGTAATAAGATTCACCTCAAGATTGGTCTTGTCAAATGGGAACACGTCACAACCATCCTTACATGTTGTTCGTCTTATTTTATTTAATTCAAGAAGTTCGCTCTGTGAGCGAACCTTGGTTGTTCTTTCGCATTCGTTGTATAACAGGTTCGTCCTCTTGTTTGATATAACATCCCCCTGGTTCAGTTTCTTTGAAAATTTACCGAACGCAGGTTTGGCAGGGATAATTGTAAATGCATGAACCATGTATACTGTATATATTATTGAAATAGAAAGTTTTACTGCACAAGGAACGATGGGGTGCTTGTGCAGATACGATGATTCAATAAGATACGTAATAGTTGAATTCGCTAAGAACACGGACACAATACCCGCAGTATAGTGGACATGTACCAACTATTTGCAGTGCATGCTATCTAACTGTCTATTCGCTGTTTTCCTTCGCGGTGGTAAAGGACAAACAAAAACTAAAGTCCATGTTGTTCAGGTTCAAGATCCTCCCGTATTCATCCAGCAATTGAATTTGCATTCTTTCTATGTTCACAGGACCATAATACTCTCTTGCAGTAGAGACAATACCTATGTTACTAAACGTAACAGCGTTCCCTTGACTGGACTGCACTGCGATGCGCGCAAGTATATTCTTGTTGAGAAGCGACTGATTGAAAGCGCTGTAAAACGTGTTGTGAAAATTGTTGTAATCGTCAATGGCTAAATAGAGATATGTTGCTCCTGATAAATTCACGACGCCTTCTGACACATAGGCTGAACTGTTCACATACCGTCCGTCCCGAAACCCAAGCTTCCATCCCAGTTTTAGCGGAAGCGGTGTTGAATCATCCGGCGCCCCACCTTGATCAGCTTGAAAGTCGAGTTCAAAGTTAAATGGTGCTGTGAAGGGATACGCCTCCGCCACTCCCACAAGAAGCTGGCTGGACCCACTCGTATTGGTGGCGTTTTGATTAACCGAAAAATAAATGTACTGTAGATAGGTCGTTGTGGCAAGAGACTGTAAAAAGTTGTTGATGAGTCCCGTTGTTTCAGTAGGAGAATAGTTACCGTCAGGGAGAATCACTACGGTTTCCTCCAGATCACTTGCGGCATCCGAGCCGGCGCGTACCCAGAAAAAGTTGTTGCCAAGCACCTTACTGATAGAGAAAAACGCCGTAGGCGGAAACTCAATGGCGCTCATCTGCATGGTATCCACAGAGTTGATTTTCATGGGAAGCGTTACCTGGAAATTGCTTGGTTGGCTAATGTAATAATTTTCGCGAAACCGCGAATCAATGTTGAGAACAATCTTGCGATCATGGCGTTTGACGGGGTTGGCGTGGTTGCCAAGATAGGCTGCTGGGTGGTTAGAACGGTAGATAGCCGCCGGCACTTTTTCTGGTTGGGATTGCATCTCCGCTACGCGCATATCCGGCTTCGCGTCGTACCCCAATTCCTGGGAAACATCCCGTATAAACTGAACCGTCTTTGTTTTCAGGTCGCTTGTCACATCGTTGCTGTTTTCAATGCTTTTTACGAGTCTTGACTCCATATTTTTGACATCTTGTAACTGGTAGTCGGGCTGAAGCTCAAAAATATCTTCCAGTTCCTTCTTTGTGTAATTTAGTATGTTCAATTCAAAATGGTTCATTTGGATATGGTATATATATACTTAATAAAACATTTTTAGATAGTAATTGTGACATATTATCAAGTCTGTGCGGTGCAGCCCAGACATGTCTGTTGTATAGATGGCGCGCTTTAATTATGTGAAAAAATGAAATAAACGTATGTATTCATTAGCTTACAACGTTGTTGTTGGCATAGTTGATATTCAACTACAAATATCATGGAAAGGACGGACGTGGATCTGTCTTTGGAACAACAGCAAGCTTTTGAGAGGTATAGTGCAGGCGACAACGTCTTCTTGACTGGACCAGGAGGTACCGGAAAATCTCTGCTTGTGCGTAAGATTTATCAGGACTGCAAAGACCGCAACAAACATGTTGCGGTGTGCGCTCTAACCGGATGCGCTGCGGTGCTTTTACAGTGTCGTGCGAAAACGATTCATTCTTGGGCTGGGGTTGGTCGTTGTTATGGTGAGCAACACAAGATCATTGAGCGCGTTGCCGACAACAAATTCAAGCGCGCCAATTGGAAGGACGCCGATGTTCTCATTGTTGATGAAGTCAGCATGATGTCCCGAAAGCTCTTTGAGGTCCTCAACAACATCGCCAAGCTCATCAAGAAATCGCAGCAGCCGTTTGGTGGCATGCAGGTGCTTTTCATTGGCGACTTCTTCCAGCTTCCTCCGGTGGGTGAAAAGGGAGAACCCGACACCACAGCATTCTGTTTTGAGAGCGAAGAGTGGTTTCGCGTATTCCCCATTGAAAACAATATCCAATTAAAGAAGATATTTCGGCAGGAAGACGATAAGTATGCGTCGGCGTTGAACCAGATTAGAGAGGGAAAGATTAAGAAAAGCGCATACGAGTTACTCATGAAACAAGTGGGAAAGATGCCGGCAGCGGACTGTCTGGTACAGCCCACAAAGCTCTATCCTGTTCGTGCCAGCGTGGATCAAATAAACAAACAGGAATTGGCGAAGATAGACGAGGAGGAGCACAAGTTCAGTGTGTGTAGACTGCATGATCTCTGCAACACCGGGAAAAAAGGGCGGCCGCAAGAGATTGACTTTGAATTCAGGTATCTGGAGGAGAGCATTCCGGGCGATAAGGAGATTGTCTTAAAAAAAGGGGCACAAGTAATGTACACCATCAACTCGCAGGACACAGGGCTTTACAACGGAAGTCAGGGTCGTGTCGTCGGGTTCAGTGCGACTGGCATGCCTATTGTCAAGTTTAGAGGTATTCATGTTCCGCTTGAGGTAACGCCCCATACATGGCCGAGCGAAGCGCTTCCTCACATTGGTGTGAGACAGCTCCCCCTCATATTGTGTTGGGCGCTCACTATTCACAAAGCCCAGGGCGCCACGCTCGAATACGCAGAAATAGATGTCGGAAGCAATGTATTTGAGAGCGGTCAAACCTATGTGGCTCTGTCACGAGTCAAGTCTATTGACGGGCTCTTCCTGACGCAATTCAACTACCAGAAAATCATCACCAGCAAGAAGGTGAGTGAGTTTTATCGCAGAATCACGTCTGGGGAGCTTCCCGATCCTCCAGCTCCAGCTCCACAGCAGCAGACCAGGAAGACCGGAGCGAATACACCTTCATCACAGGGTCCCTTGCCAAAGACCATGCCCGCAGCCACCCAGAACCAACTGTTTAACTACTTCAAACTGGACCCCGACCTGCAGTCGGCACTCACGTTGCCTGTAAAAAGGTAAGCCATTATTGTAACTGAAAAAAAGTAACTGAAAAAAAATCACTGTTCGGTGATTTTTATGGTGTTAGTTAGGTAGGTTACATGTTGAGAAGAATGATAACAGACATCGTTTGAATTTATATTTTTGGATGGTTGGAAGGGTTGCGGTTGCGACTATGGCGTGTATTCGTATGTGGTATCTGGGCCAACGAGATTATCCACCATGTCAGTATATTTCTTGGGCACGTTTGCCCTGTGTAATGGTACGAAATGGCCAATGTTGTGATCGTCCATCTTGTCATCAAGTTCACATTCAATGTGTTCTTCGCTATCTAGCGTATCATTGTCGCTGGGATGGGCGGAGATGATCTCGTATTCTATATTGGCGGACGCCATGGTGTTGTGGTTGTGCCCGTTGAGCGGCATGATGTCACCCTCATGGATGCTGTCAACATCCTGTTCTGTGGTATAGGTATATTGGTTGTTTTCCAAATCATACATACTGCTGATGGATGGTTTGGGAAGAGAATGAATGCGATCATTTTTACGCAAGGGTGGTGGGCTTGGAATGTTTGCCATCATGGATGGATTCATTGATGATGGATTGGACAGGGAATACATGGTGGTGTTTGGCTCGTCCATCCACGCGGGACGCAGGTGGTAATCCACGTTGACGCTCATTTCTTGCATGACAGACTCCATATCTTTGAGTATGTCAATTGCATTCCTCAGCTCCTTCATCTTGGTTTCCAGTTGCGTCGACTGGTGGGTCAGTTCGTTTGCGTCCATGGTGCCGAGCGATTTCTTCATATTGATGTTGTTGTTGTTGTTGTTGTTGTTGTTGTTGCTGCTGCTGTCTTAAGTATTGTTCACTACATCCAGTTATCCAGAGCCATCATGTTCACTTTTTTTACACGAGACAGGGAGAGAGTCGGTACAGACTTATAGTCTTTTCCGTCTCCCCAAGTACCCAGCGGCTGACGTACCTACCATACCGTACGCACTATGGGGCTTGTAAATGAAATTCTTGCTGTACGTATAACAAAGCGTGTTGTTGCAGTTGTTGTAGGCTTTGTTGTACGCAAGATTCGTCGTGTTGAACATGCTAACGAAATTGCTTGCGCCATTTGTGCGGTTTGACGATGAGGTGTATGGTAATGGCATATTCTTATACTATAATGAAACATAAAAATATGGTGTGGAGAAGCACAAGATTGGTGGTGGTATGATGGTTATCTATCTATCTATCTCCCCCCACATGAACTGCATCCGGTGGGTGTGTTCTTGATACGGTTAATCATGCTCATTCCCGCTATGGCGTTGGACCGCACACTGCTTGCCATAACCGGTTGCTGGCTTCGTGTAGTACGCGTTGAGCGTAGAGTCGTGTTGGCAAACTGCATACACATGCGTTGAGGCATATTATAGCATAGTACAAGATAAATATTTTATGAGTTGTACGTCGTATTAAAGTACCGGGACAATATACCCACAATCCAGGTCTTGGGTGCAGTCGGGCAAGAAACTTTGACACTGTGAGTACCCGTAATACTGATTTTGTGGAGGAAATGTTCTGGGTGGACAGTCTCCTATCGTTATGCCCGACACATAGGACGGGTCAAAAATAGTATTCTTTGAACCACATAATATGGTGCATGTGTTGGTGTTTTCCACCTGTTTTCCGGGATAACAATCGCATCCATAGACAAGTCCACTCTTCAATATTTTTCGGGTATTCAGGTTCTGGTTGGCCTTCTTGTCTTGAAGAACCGTCTTCCCCTTGATACGGTTCAAGTATCTGTCGTAGGAATTGTGCTTGATATCTACGCCTACTCCTCCCGGGGAAAGTGCGCCGGGTCGCAGACGCGTAATTGTGCGTCGGGTACTGTTTCCTCCCGGATTGCTGCCTGACGCGTTGGCAAACTGTTTGTGGGGATATCTTCTATCGCTCATTTGGTTCCAATTGACGCCATAATACGCTGATGATGACATGCTATGCTATGCTATACTATACTATAACTCAACATAATTTTCGTGATGAACAATACAGATATGAATTACGGCGAAAAGTGAAATCGTCACCGTATATCACTGTGTCCGCATTCACTATCGTTGGTTGTTATATTCAGGTATTGGCCACCACATGGTATATACTTGCAAACATTGTCACAAAGAATGTACCACCAAGACTACGCTAAAAAACCACGCGGTGCTTTGTGAATTCTTATACGCGACGCAGCGTGAAAAGCAAACAGAGTTTGAGGAGACCACCGACCTGCCGAAATATAACGAACTGGTCTTCATGAATCGCGCATTGGTAGAAAAATACACAGACTTAACCGAGAAGGTGACAAAGATGGAAAAGGCGATGTCGTGCTACTACAAATGCAGACTGAATGTCTTGGAATGGCTGGAAACCAATGTTCGCCCAGGACATACGCTACATGGGTGGGCAAGCCAAGTACATAGTCCAAAGTGCCGAGACCTGGCGCATGTACTGGATGCGCGCCCACTGGAGGCGATATATTCCATATTGGAAACCACCGTTGAAAAGGGACGATCGCCGTTTGCGCTGGTAAATGGGGAGTTTTGTGTGTATAATACAGAATCGTCTCTGGCAGACCCATGTTGGGTAAAATACAACAACCGCTGTCTTCTCGTGGGGCTTAATAAGATGCTACAGAGTCTTGTGGATTCTCTTAACGAATGGCGGATGGAGCATATTCAAAAGATAGATACGTGTGATGCGTTGAGTACAAAATACAACAAGGCGCTTATCAAGCTGGTGGGGGTGAATTTCCAGGAAGGAGGTTCTCTGGGAAAAATTAAGACGTTCATAAGCGAGCGGGTGAAATACGAAGTGAAAAATGTAGTAGAATATGTGGTAGAATAAACTATTGTACCACACATATCTCAACGCTGTATCCATTGCAAAACATGTACATAGGTCTCGCACAGACATTTTTACCGCCCTGAAGACCCAAACCCGCCGCTTCCGCGCAGGGTGGACCCCCCAAGCTTGCTGCTCTCGGTCACCACCTCTACAATGATAGGACACAGATCGGGAGCACAGAGCTGGACAAGCTTATCAAACTTGAGCACCAAATAGTCGTCTGTTTCTCCATCACATTCAACCTTGGAAATACAGTCAAACGCGCCGATCAGGTTACCTCTGTATCCGCTGTCAATAACCCCTGTACTGTTGGCAAGACGCAACTTCGTTTTGGACAAACTGGAGCGAGGATGCAAATAATATCCGGTTGTGTGGGACGCGCGTGCGTCGTCGTACACCATCTTCGCGGAGCAGCTGACGCCGAAGTTGATTTTTGTGACAACATTAACATTGCATGAGCAATCATATGGTGTGAACAGGTCAAATCCTGCGTCTGGGTGCTCTCCCATGATTTTTTCGTTATGTTTTGTAGCGGCCTCGTAATACTTGTTGCGGAGAGCCTCGTTGTCTGTATACATTTTCACATGCATGACCTTGTGGAATGTGCTGAGTAGTCGGTTGATATCTTCTTGTGGTGGAGCGTGCATGGCTATAGTTAATCTTGACCGATTTCTTTATATTGTTGTTTTATATCGTAGCCCACTATTTGCAACGAGTAAATTTAATCTCGTTGTTATATATGGCGACATATATGAAAAACGTAGGCTCTATGGACGTATACACGCAGAAGGGCAGCGAGCGACACGTGAACAAAATAGGATGGGATGTTGACTACGACGGAGAGACCGCGGACGTTGATCTGGTAGTGTCGCGTGACGGTGATACGCGCCAAGTAAACACGCGGTTGGACAACGACGACATAGACAAATTGCTGGACATGCCTGTGGTTTCCAAATCTCTTGACGAGAGGCTTACGGATGACTATCTAATTGATAAGCGTGTATATCGCTTATCTCCTGTATCTCCGCACCACGTACTTATGAAGAAGAAAACAGGTAGGAAGAAAATCAAAGTGGTCAAGCTGAAGACTCGCAAGCGAAAGCGTAGAAAATCGTCCAAATCCAGGTCCGGGTCGGCATCCTCGGCAAGTAGAAAAAGAAGATCGCGTGGGAAGAAGAGTGCGCCAAGTAAGAAGGCAGCCAGCAGGTCCCGGTCCAACCGTACTCCACGCCCCAAGACGAATCGCATCCATCTCACCGCTGCCCCTAGTTCTTAGTGTCGGGTGACACATCTCCGATGTGCGTGTTACTCCGCCTTCTTGAATGATTCGTTTTAACGGGAGTCAAATCCGTTTCGGTGAACCCGCGCGATCTTTGAGCTCGGTATGCTTTTCCATGCATTTTTTCCATTGAACGCATATAAGACGTTGATGCATAGCGAATGTTGCAATTTTTGTTTTCTTCATACACACATTCAACATGCACATTCTTCCACGATTTCATTGTGGCGATAAATTTGGAACACTGGGTCATTTGGTCTTCATGGAAGGTTATTGTTGTCACACAATGCGACCGTCCGTGTTTGGACTCGTCGTCCATGTCAAAGTCGTCGTAAAATTTAACGCATTCATGACGTCTGGCCTCATCCACAATGCGGTCTTGCATAATAAACACGTTTCCAATTTTATTCACATCAAATGAAACGTCTACAACAATACCCATTACTTAATCCCTATATTATATCTTCTCTGTGTGATTGTATTGTATTGTATGGAACCTATCTTATTGTTATGATGACGATGTATCGTAACAATGCGTTCATTCTATCCAGATATGTTAAATAAAAGTGAACTAAAATACTGATTGAATACATACCCAAACATTAGCATACGTAGGAGAACCATGACAACCACTAAACCGCAACTGATGACTGAATTACACGACGTGTTGGCCAGCAAAAACGCGCACGAGCGAGACCAGCATATTGTGTTTCAGGAAGAAGGGCATGTATATACTATATTAAACGACAGAAACAGTAAATATACGTCTGTCACCACCTGGAACAAACAACACTTTCGCGAATTTGATGCGGACAAAATTATACATAAGATGATGAATGGTAAAAAGTGGCAGCCGGGCCACAAGTATTGGGGCATGCCTGCCCAACAAATCAAGGATCAGTGGGCGCATAATAGCAGCAGTGTTAGTTCAGCGGGAACCGAGATGCATTTCAACATTGAGTGCTTCATGAACAACCCTTCACTCCAGTACCCCTACACACAGAACGATTTAGTGGCTAATTACGAAAAGTGCATTGGCGGCACTCCAGAATTTGAGCCGGCGACGGAATGGACGTACTTTCTTGAATTCGCAAAGGCGCATGGCGACAAGCGCCCTTATCGCACAGAATGGCTGATATACGACGACATCCTAAAACTCTCCGGGTCAATTGATATGGTCTATGAAAATGAAGACGGAACCTTATCTATTTACGACTGGAAGAGAAGCAAAGAAATAACTAAAATTAACCGATATGACGACACTGCAGTAACAGAGTGTATTAATTACCTTCCAGACACCAACTTCTGGCACTATTCGTTGCAATTGAACACCTACAAGCGAATCCTGGAGAGAAAGTACGGAAAGACCGTGAAAGATCTCTACCTTGTGAGGCTCCATCCAGATTGCGGGAGAAAAACATACGAACTACTCAAGGTCCCCAACTTGGAGAGGGAAATAGACGCCTTGTTTGCGGAACTGGTCCCCGAAACACGCACTGAATCCACCGATGTCATCTAATACACGTAAAACAGGTTTAAATATTGCATCAGTATATCATTATCGTATTCGTTAGAATGAACGCCGTTGTCATATTTCTATTGATTTCTGTTTCGGGGCTCTTTGCTGTACATAGCGACATAGATATAGTCAAACTTTTTGTATCTTATTTTTACTGCATGCTGTATATTCGGCAGCCGGATGATAAGGAAGAGGGCGAGGCTGTGCATATACAGGCTGACGTCCCTTATGAGAAAAAATACATCGACAAGTTTGAATGCATGGAAGATGTGGAAGTGAGCAAGGAAAACAGGGACTCGCTTGAGAATTGTTACATTATTGAATACACGCCCGTAGGAAATGTTGCCATGGCATACAGCAGTAAAAAGAATGCATTCGTTTATTTCGCAGACCATATCGTCCCTTACCGATATCTTGAAACAATTGCAAGAAGATATGCTACAACCTACATGTGTAGAGGTCTTGTCGTGACGACCAAGATGAAACATCTTCTCAAAAAGAATGACGATGACAATGACGAAAATAAGAAGGCGGATCGTGTAGAGGAAGAAGATGTAGTGGATGCGAAGACTACCCCAAAAACAGAGGTGGGTTCTGTTGTAAGCGATGCGAAAGGCTGTGCTGAAGTGAAGGTGAAAAGCGTGTTTGCGAAGTTCAAATCCTACAATAATGTGACTATGATGAGCAATACAACGGGAGAGAATGGTGACAAGGGAATACGATATAATGACGACACATCTCCCCCAAATGGTGCAGAAACTAAACAGGATGCAGAGGGCGACAAGAGTGACGACGAGGACAACACAAACAGGTACAGTTGTGAGGGGCGTTTTGCTAATTTTATTATGACCAAGAAACCTGACATGTCGCTTTTCAATACTCGGATAAAAATGTCTTTTGCTGACTTTAAAAAACAAAAAAACTCTGTATAGTATAAGAGCTTAATGGGAAAAACAAAAAAAAAGTGTGGTTCTCGAAGAACGCGAAATAGAAAACGCGGAGGGGCGCCAAACGGCTCTAAACTCCACCTTACCAAGGGAGTTATATTTGACATTAAGCAGGCGATTGGTGTTCGCCTTGCGTCGTTTGCAGAGGGGCAGGTCAATGCGCGCATTGAGGATAGGTTTTTAAAAGATCTCCCTCCAACGATTCGCAATAGGTTGAGAGCCTCTCTGGATGATATATCCCTTAAAATAATAAAAGATGTTACCAAGAAAGGTCTGGATGTTGCCGAAAACATGTTGAAATCTGTTCCTGGTATAGGAAATGGCGTATCGCTTGTTGCTGCGGTAGATAAAGCGATCGCGCTTGTTAAAAATGTAAATAGATCGATTATTGTGTTGAAGAACGAGATTGATGGCGCGAAAATGCAAATGAGACAAATGGGTATGGATCCTGATCGGTTTCTTCCCAGTACGGATTCCATAGGCACGCTGCCTGAATTCCCGTCCCTGCCTATACCTGGTTTTGGGTCATCCAACCCGACTGAGGAAATAGAGGTGAATATCACCGAGAATATGCCAGCAATGCCAAACATGCAGGGCATACCAAACATGCAGGGCATACCAAACATGCAGGGCATAC
>ERZ807291.8670-NODE-8670-length-11255-cov-15.104286_pt1 | contig 11255 bp, 15 predicted proteins | sample MGYA00521257_ERZ807291 | MGnify/ENA primary metagenome ERZ807291 (study PRJEB31413, sample SAMN03169783) | marine metagenome | biome: Marine; feature: Water; material: Subsurface seawater | place: North Sea | collected 2011-04-28 | depth 1 m m ...
ATGGTATATACATTTTAGGAGTTTGAATAATTAAATCTTCATTATTATATTTAATGGGTATTAATGTACATAAATCAGAATATTTTAATTTTTTTTTAATATTAATTAATTTAACATCTAAATTTTGATTATAAATCATTTAAATACAATATAATATATTAATATATACTTAAATATGAGTTGTATAATATGTGGAGAAGATTTAAAAAATAAATTTTCTATAAGTTTAGATTGTAATTGTAAATCTTTATTTCATTATGAATGTATTCAATCTACACTTTTATATGGTAAATATAATAAATGTCCTTATTGTGCAAAACCACATATGAAAATTCCAATAGTAAATGGTATAAAAAGAATTAATCCAAAAGTCCACATTATAGATGAAAATAATCCTTTTGAAAATAAAATGTGTCAATGTGTATTAAAATCTGGAAAAAATAAAGGTGAAATATGCAATAAGAATTGTAAGTTAGGATACAATACATGTTCACGACATTTAAAATCTCAACAAGATCCTCTGTGAAATCTTGTAAAATTTTTAAGATATTCTTCTACTGTAAGATTTTGTTTCCATCTTTGATTGTAATCATTTACAATTGATTTAATTGAATAATTATAATTATTAAAAGGTGATTTAAGTGATTTATGATATAAACTATTATCGTGTGAATCAATATTTTCACCAACGCATACACATTTTTCTTGGTCACAATCATCCATATTTTTCTTTAATTTATCATCAAATATATTAATTCTAGGTTTCATTTCATCATAAAGATCTCCACAAACTCTATCACCACAATTATCAATATTAGCCAAATCAATCTTTCTATTGATATTATCATTACGACGCCATCTTCCCAGGACAGGTGAAACGCTCATAGTCCATGGTTGAGATTGACGAATGAAGTTACTAAGCATTTTTATATTATTATAAATTAATATTTAAATAATATCAAATTTATTTAAGATTATAAGAATACTTATAATGTAATGGAGACTTGTTCTATTTGTTTAGAAGAAATAAAAAAAGATCATATTGTTAAAAAATTAAGCTGTGGTCATAATTATCATTTTTGTTGTTATAAAAATTTAGTATATAAACATGGAAATTTATATGTAAATTGTCCATTATGTAGAGAAATGAATATTAATATAGATAAACCTTTTGATAATGATCATAAAAGAAATATATTAATGATGTGTCATGGTGGTGTTGGAAAATTAAGATGTTTATGTAATACAAAAAATGGTAGAAGATGTAAAAATAAATCATACTTAATGAATTATGGTAAATGTTATTCACATAATAAAGATATAATTAAAGAAGAATATTTTGAATTATATTCAAATTATATGTATCATGTATTATGTTCAAATTATGATTGGCAAACTATTATTTATTTAATAGATGTTGGTAAAAAAGTTATGTTAAAATATTTAAATAAAGATTCATCGGTTACAGATATATTACAATATTTTTATAGATATTTAAATGATAAAGAATATAGAAAAAATAATAAAACTCATTATATGAATGGTGTTTATGCATATTATGATTTAAAAAAAGTTCCAAGAACTTGGTTGGATTATTGTGTTAATAAAAATGTTATAATATAATATAGGCATGAGCAAGTGTGGAAATAATTTTCAGATAGTCATGTGTAAAGGTATGAATTTTGTATCAGATTTTGCAGAACCTATTATTGAACCATTTAGTAGTGTGCTTGAATCAATTGAATATTTTGTCCCGCCATTAATAGCTATATGTATTATATGTAAAATATTGGTTTGGGTTTTAGAAACTGTAATAAAAGAATATGCTGATAAATTACCATTTCCACTAAGTTTAGCAGCTGATGTTATTTTAGATGTATATACTGATAATATAGTAGGATTATTAGATGATGCTAAAAAAGTAGTACCTTGGTGGGATCAAGGTAGTTGTGCTAAATGGAGTAGTGGAGAATTTTCAACAGATTACACCTTATGGGAAGGGGAAAGACAGGCTAATATACAAAAACCTTTGTATAAAAAACCAGCACCTTTTCATAATGTTGGTCCTGATTATAAAGCGTCTGCTGTATTTAATACAACAAAGGATTTAGATAATTATAATGGTCATGTAGATAAATTATGTAATGATGGAGGTGATTGTAAATTGGCACCCGGAGCAAATTTTGGTATATTTTCAGGAATAGGTAATGGTAACGCTCCTAGAAAGTTTGCTCAATGTTGTGAAATGAATTATCATTTTATGGCCAATGGTAGTGGAACTAGAATGCCCATATGGTCTTCTGAATGTAGTTTATTAGGTGCTGCTGGGAAAGATATCGCATCAACTTTTGAATATGCTGGGTGCGGAGCGAAAAAAGCATTAGAATTTTGGAAATGGGGACATAATAAAACAAATTGTACAAAAAATTATACTAAAAGTCTAATAAATCCATTTGAAAAAAGAAAAAAATGCGCATATGAGCAACTACAAAAAATAGGTTGTCATAACTATTTTGCATATTCACCTTCACCAGGCTATAAACTAATACCACCCACTGGCTTACCAAATTTACTACCATCGGCAGATGGTGGTGGCCAAAATTGGCAAGGAGGAATACCCGCAAATGGTAATACTAAATATCCTCTTGGAAGTGGTATAGATTTTTATCAAGCTTACAATTCATATAATAAATTTATTAATGGTTCATTAGTAAATATACCTGTAATACCTGGACAAAATAAAAAAGAAATTATATGTACAGGTAATAAACCACCACCAGAATGTTTTGGTAAATTTAGACCAATGACTCTTCAAGAAAGATTTAATAATCAATTTAATTTTATGATAGATAATATTAAAAATAGTCCTTATTTTGATGTAATATTTTATCCATTAATTGTATTATTAATAATTTATATTATTTATATAATATTTGTTGAATATGCTAAATCATGTGAAGAAATGAAAAATGTTAAATTAAATCATATATTTGGAACTTGCACAAATAAAACAGAATTTTCTGGTGATGTTAATAAGGCATTAGATGCATATTCAGGTAGTGTAAAGAAGGTAACATCATCAGTAATATCTAATTTTGTCCCTAATAAAGTTACTGATACAGTTAATAGTGCCACTAAATCTGTTACTGATAATGTGAAAAAAGCAGCAACCCATGCTGTTAAATCATACAAATCAAAAACAAAATAAATTAAGATAAATCACTTGTAACTATACCAGCATTTGAGAAAAAACTAAATAACCATGAATAATTATTTGTATCTTCTGAATATAATACACCAGGTGCATCATAAGGATCATTATATATTTTTCTGTAAGCATTATTATTTGCTACACACGCTTCTGGAATATTATTATTTTTAACAGGATTACCAAATGAATCCCATATTTGTTCATTATATTTCTTACAGAAATATGGAGCATAAATATTAGGAACACTTTCTGGTAAATAATATTTACTAAAATCATCTAATTTAAAAAAATTAAATGAGGTTTTTTCTATTTTTTTCAAATCATATATATTATTATTTTCAACATAATGATTATTTAAAGCTGCTTCAATATCATTATTAACCATATCATAATCTAATAATATACCACCTGTATAATTATCTATTTGTCTTATATCATATGTATTTAATAAATTTGTCATAGCACTTTGATCTATATTAAGATAATTAAGATAATATTGTCCATTAAAATAAACTAAATCCATAACAAATTTTACAGTATAAAAGTTTTTAACATCATTTAACATAGATATTGTTATTATTCGAAAATTACCTTTTTTATCTTTTATGATATATAAATTATCTATTTCATGAATATAATATTCTTCTTTTTGTAATATATTATTTAAATCAGATATTACTTTTTTTAATATATTAATAACTTTTGTATTTAATTCTGGATCTATTGTTTGTTTATTTAAATATCTTTTAGAAACAACATCTTTTAATATTATTTTATCTGATAATTTTATATCATTAAGAACTTTAAAAAATTTACGTGTTGGTTCACTATAATTAGAAGTATCTTTATTTGTTAAGTTTTCGATAGGTTTTGTAAACTTAGATTTTGATGAAAAATGGTAGCAAATGTAGATAGCCAATACAAATATAATTAAATATATTATTTCTAATTGCATTATATATATAATTATTATATTTTATTATTAATAAAATGTTCAATGAAGTTTTTACAAGTAATTAATTGATCTTTATTTCTTGCACCTGTGATTAAAATTTTACCTTTTTCGAATATGGCAATAGTAACTCCTTTACATTCGCCTTCACCATTACCACATCCTTTCCCATGACATATCCCACTACATTTACATATCCCACAATTATTATGTCTTTCATTAAAGTAGTATTTTAAATTAACACCCGGATACCAATCTGGTTCAAAAGTTGAATAGTAACCATTTTCTTCCAATTTGTTTTGAACTAAATCCCGATCTACTTTTTTTTTCAAATCAAAATCACTATTCATCATAACAATTCTATAATTAATAAATTTAATATCTTCTTTATTGAATATATCTTCAAAACTTGATAATAATTTTAATAATTTTTCATTAAATAAGTTTAGACCTTGTTCTTCATATTTTAATCCAGTCATTTGAATTTTACCATTATTAAAGAATTTTACATTAATTAATTTATCATCATAATAACAATGTAATGTTAGTTGATTAAAGAATGTTCTTTTTGCTTTTTCTTTTCTTTTCTTTTTAGTATTTTTTTCAGCAAAACCCTTATAATTCATATCACCATTTTCAGCATATCTAATAAAATCATCTATACCAATTTGTCTATATAAATTAGTTAAATTAATATCTGTTGTTAGTTCAGCACAACAAGTAATAGTTGAAACTCTTAATCCATCCATTCTTTAAGTATTACAATTAATTATTTTAATATCTCTTTAAATATCAAATTTAATCAAACAATATTATTAATCTTCCAGTAGAAAAGAAAGAACACATTTAAGAAACATTATAAATTTGATTTTGCATTATAAGTTAATCAAAACAATAATGGTTTCTGTCCTTACTACAACTTCGTGTATGGCTTGCACTTCAACTGTCTCAAACGAAACCACCTCCGGTGGAAACATTACCATGGTCACTGATGTCCCAAAACATCGTACTAACCCCACTGAAAACATGTTTCAGGATTACTATATCAAATATTACAATTGCCCATCACGCGGACGTAATTGTGACACAATCATCACCATCGATGGATCTCATGGGTCCCAATATCAAAAGATGAAGTTCCGCCAGAATATCCCTTCAAACCGCTTTAACCGTGGTAAGCCTAATAAGATGAACAGAACGCATGGCAATATTCATCAGCCAGGACGAACCAACTGTACTCAGCGATTCCAAACTAAGTAAGTAAGTAAAATAATTAATAATAAAAAATAAATAATATTTTTTTATTTAAAGGATATTTTTTTATTATATAAATGGAAAACGAAGATACTGAATATAAATCAGGTGATCATGATTCATTTATTAAATTTGTTTTTGACGGTGAACCTAAATCTGAAAAGACTATAAAACTTGAATTAGATCCTCCTGGTGAAAATAATTTAAATAAACATATTTTTGAACAATTATTACAAATATTTACTGATGGTATGAAATATTTATATAGTAATGATGATGGTAAAGTAGATATAAGTCAATTAGAAATAGAATCTATATTAAAAATGAAAGTATATTTTTTATCATTTGGTGTTGAACTTATATTTAATATGTATAATCAACATGATTATGTTCTAAAACCTTATATATATAATAGTCCTGAATTATATAACAAAAGTAAATCAGTTAATGAATTTTATTATGAAATTCCCTTAGAAAAAGATAATAATATATTAGTTTACAGAATTAGTTTTAATTTATAAATTATTTATCACTAAATATAATATCTACTATTTTTTGTCGAATATCACTATAATAAATTCCAAGAATAAATAGTATAAATATAAATATTAAACTACTTAATTTATATTCCATATATTTATATATATTTAATTTATATTAATGTTTGTTCAATTTAATTACGATAATTTTCCAAATGTTCATGTAACTTTTGGAAAATTAAATTCAAATGAAGAATTTAATATATTAACAAATGAATGGTTACGATTATATAAACAACAATTACCTTTTACTTTTATATTTGATTCATCTAATTTAGAAGTTTATAATATTAAATATTCTTTTAAGATGTCTGCATTTATTCACAGATTAAAAAAAGAACCTATACAATATTTAGAAAAAAGTATTATTATAGTAAATAATTCATTTATACAATCATTATTGGATTTAATATTTTTTATACAATCACCAGTAGCACCCGTATATATTGTTAGAGAAAAAGAAGATATTCAAAAAATATTAGATGGCAAAGAAGTAGATAGATGTAAAATTATTTATCCTTAGAAATTTGTAAAATTATATAATAAATAAATAATCCATAGAAATTCTTAGAAACTATATCCAACATATTATATGATATATTTTTTGTATTTAAATCGGTCATAGCTGCTACACCATATAATCCCCAAACTACAACTAAAAATATAAATAATTTCTTACCTAATTCAGATTTCTTAGCGTATTCTTGGTATATTAAATCAAATGATAAATAAAAAAATACAAAACCAATGGGTATTCCTATTCTTTTATCTATAATACCTGCTTCACCTAAAAATCCAAATAATAACATCAGACCATTATAAACATATATTTTTATAATATTATTTTTATTTTCTTTAAAGAAATCTATCATTTTAAAAGAATTATTAATATTATTTTCTTTATATTCTTGATATTTCATAAATACAATTGTTGATATTAACATAATAGGTGTTGAGAAGGACCAATCTATATATCTTCTGGGTGTTACATTTTCTAAATTATGAATAGCAAATATTACCCATATATAAAAAGCAGATTCTATTAACTGAACAATTCCTTCAAGAGCTAAAATTTCTTTAAGAACTAAATCTTTTTCTTTTAATTTAACGAATAAACCACCTAAACTTATTAAAGTTGTTAATATTTGAACTATTAATGATAAATAAATTGTTTTAGAAACTAATGTATTAGCTTTTAATAACATATAAAATATTAAATAAAAAAAACTATATATAATTACAAATTTCTAAGCATATTACCTAATGATACTTGTGGATTATCTACAATAGCACTAATTATCATATCATCTTTAAATGTAAATATTCTATTCTGAAAATCATACTTATTGGCTAATTTAGTACATGATTTACAACAACTTGTTGTTTTTATATCACCACATTTACCATATCTCCAAATATAAATATCGTATTTTTGTTTTTCATCATATTTTCTACAATATTTAATAGCTAATTCTTCAGCGTGACAAGTTATTTTAGATGAAGAATTACCATTTGCTCTACAATAACCTGAGTTAACTATTATTTTCTTTTTTCGGTCGTAAAACACAATACAGGACACTCACACCACACACAGAGCGACAATAAAGTCGTGAAATATCAACATTACTCTTAAATTTCAAAGGCAAATCGCATAGAACGGTTTCCTTAAACAAAGACATGATTATTTTTAATAATAGTAATTTTAAATTTCAAATTTATTTTTTGTAAGATTTTGCAGCATCTTTTAATGCTTGTGAAAATTTATAACCTTTATTCTTTTTCAATCCTTCTTTATATACTGCTTTCACATGTGCAAGCCATGGTGTCGATTTTTTCGACTTAGATTTCTTTTTAGATTTAGATTTTTTTGGTTTTCTAGATGATCTTTTTAATAATTTTCTAGGAGATTTCTTAACATGAACAGAAAATCTATATGCTGATTTTGAACGCGAACTTCTAGATTTTTTTGAACTTTTGGGCATTTTATAATATATATTAGATATTAATTTTTTTAAAATTAATATATATATAATGAAATTTTGTAATCACGGATCATGTATTGATGAATATATTGGCGTAGCAGGTGTTACATTCAGTGTTTTATTTTATTTAATACAATTTGCATATACAAGTGAAACATTTAATATATCAAGTTTTTCCATATATGCTATATTTTTTGCAATATTAAGTGAAGCTTTATTCTGTATTCAAGGAATATATAAAAATAGTCCAACTATAATTATAACAAGAAGTTTAACTACAATTGGATTTACATATTTATTATTAATATGGATTTATAAATATTATAAAAATCTAAAAAGGCAAAAAACTAGATGATAAATCTACTTTCTCACCCATATTTGGTGAAGGATATCTATCTGAATTTAAAGATATTATTCTTTTTTCAAATTGATTATCATTATGAATAATTAATATTTGAGGTTTTCTATATTTATTATAATCACAATCATCTTGTTTACCGAATGCTCTACTCATGCCTACATCTATCCTCCATAATCTATCATTATATAAAGAATTTAAATATTTATCTTCCATAAACTGTGGCGTATGTGATATAACAATTCCTTTTACAGGCATTAATTTTTTATTCTTTTTATTAATAATTTCTAATAAATGATTAAAATTTTGTAAATTATTTTGAGGATTATCTTCATCTTCCGCGAATATTCTACACCAAAATGGTGACATATCATCATCATCTCTGAATATTTCATTAAATATTTGTGATTCCGTTTCATTATCTTGTTTTAATAACCATTTTGTAACTATATCATTTAATTCAGATATATTATATTTTTCCATTAATGGAACACTTAAACCACCATGAACAAATAAATATGAACCTATTATAATAATACTTTTCTTTTTTACTGCATATAATTTAGATATATTACTACCTCTTTCAAACGCCTTTTTTCTGTGATAATATCCCATAGGATATCCATCATCTGTATATTTTTTATTTCTTTCATTTTCAGGGACAAATTCTAAAAATTCTTTTGGTGATACATATCTAAAATCTTTATCAACATTCATTAATTCGTGATTACCAAGTGTTCCTAATACTCTACCACCAAATTTCTTAGCTTCTTCATCTAATCTTAAAAATAATTTAATAATTGCCATATTACTTCCTTCATCTTCAACAACATCATTAAATTCTTTTATGCAATTTTTTTCCCAATCATCTGGACGACATCTATCAATTTGATCACCTAATTGTATAACCCATGTATCTTTACCACACCAATGAATATCATTTATATTTATTATATTACTATTCTGAGGGATTACTTCTGCTAATTTTAAAATTTTTAAAGAAACAGCTAAATCTCCATGTAAATCACCAACACATACTAATCTTTTTACTGGTGGATATATTCCTATTTGATCATATCTTGGATCTAATGATTTAATTTCATTTTTAACTTTATTCATTGAATTTTGCTGAATAGTATTCATTTCATGAGTTTCAATGGCATTTTGTTTTTCAACAACAGTTGTCGGTTGTGATAATCTTCTTTTATGAACATTCACTTTTGGTGGACCATTTCTATTATTAGAATGTGTAGTATTCCCTGAAAATGATTTTCTTCTTTTATATTCTTTATCATTGTCTATCGCGAATGATTTTATATTTGATTTTTGTTGTTTTTTTTTATTAAGTTTTTCTACTATAAAAACTTTTAATAAAGTTAACAAATCATTCCTGTTATATTTTTTTGATGTATCAATTAATTTATATTTTAAACATAATTCTATTAATTCTTTATCACTAAAATTATTAAAATCTATCCCATTTAATTTCATATAATATATATAATTAAACTTATCTTAAAATATAAACTTAATATATACATGGAAATATGGATGAAATATGCATTAGTAGCGGCTATTTTCATTGCCGTGAGAGATATATTTTCTAGTAAAATTGCCAGAAAATATAATTATATAGATTATATTATTCATGCAAATATCTTAGTATTCATAGGAACAATTATTTATGTTGTATTTACAAAAAAAAAAATTAAAATAATAGATAATTATAGTGATTTATTAACTATTATTTTTAGATTATTTATAGTATATTTAATAGTTGAACCATGTATATTTAATGCCTTTAAAAATACAACTAATCCATCAAAAGCATCAACTGTAATTAGTTTAAATTTATTTATATTATTTATTCTAACTATAATTTTTTTAAAAAAAAAAATAAATTTTAAACAATTTATGGGAATATTATTAATTTTAGGAGGATTTTTTTTTATTAGATGAAGTACTTTCCCATTTTTTTTTATTAATTTCAATACACTTATTAATATCAGTTTTTATAGGTTTTGTATTTTTTTTCCAATCCATTAATAAAATATCATTATTATGACACAATAAATCATAGGGAGTTGGTTCAAAATCTTTTTGTTGACCGTGTGTTGCACTCATTATTGATGCCAATATTGATTGAAATGATTCATATTGTGTTTCACCTTCCGTTGGTTGAACACATAATTTTGAAAGTGGTTCATTATAATCATCATCGCTATCATTATGATAACTAAAATAAATCATAGTTCGTTTATCCTTTGTTCCCGTTACTAATGGATTATCAATTATATAATCTTTTATCATATCAATTTGTTCATTAATCAATCTAAAATCTTTTAAATATTTTTCACAAGTAGTTCTTTTTTTTATTCCTTTATTAGGATCTTTTATTTCATCATTAAAATAATATTTAAATATTTTCATAATTTCTTTATCAGATTCTATTAAATCTAATGTTTTTGTAGCACACACCTGAGTATTATGTGCTAACTTGTTAAATTTATCAATATCTACTGGTGAAGAAGTAGTTTGTTTACCCACTTCTTTAAATTCTGATATGTCATCAATAGTAATAAAGTAAGCAAACATTTGACAAAATCCTTGTGTGTTTTTAGATTGAAATAAATCATATGGATCAAATACTTTACCATTCATAAGTGATTTATAATGAGTACAAGAAGATGGTTTGTAAAATATAATTTTTTCCATTTTATTATATAATATAATATTATTTTATATTGTTTAATCAAATTTAAAAGTCATATTAATATATATTATATTAAATAATTATTTCTTTTTTGTTGTTCGGTCGTCTTCTTCTTGATTTCTTTTTGGGGGGTGTTTTTCTTCTTGGTTTTTTTTTGGATGGTTTTTTTTGCGATGATTTTTTTTTGGATGGTTTTTTTTTTTTAGTATTTCTTTCATGTGTTCTCCTTCTTCTTCTTCTTTTAGA
>ERZ807291.8675-NODE-8675-length-11249-cov-8.382526_pt1 | contig 11249 bp, 10 predicted proteins | sample MGYA00521257_ERZ807291 | MGnify/ENA primary metagenome ERZ807291 (study PRJEB31413, sample SAMN03169783) | marine metagenome | biome: Marine; feature: Water; material: Subsurface seawater | place: North Sea | collected 2011-04-28 | depth 1 m m ...
ACATAGATATTCTATCAATTTGCATGGACTGTGATATGTTATCATGTCGTAAGTCTGCCATCAATTTTGCAAATTCCATATGGCTTTTGGGTAATTCTAATTTACTAAAATTACTAATTATTTGATTCACCCTAACATTATAATCTATAATTTGAATTTTTGGGGAGATATTCATCACCCTGAGTTGTGCATGTATATCTTTATTGTAACAACTTGTTATGTATAATTGTTTTATGCCTAAAGATGGAATGTCTTTCGGAGATACAATTGGAATTCCATTTTGTTTAGTTCCAATTTTTGTATCGGAGTTATCAATGAATGCAATTATTTCATGGCTATCCGATAATTCGCACATCGCTTGTAAACCAAGTCGACTAGCACCAAATAAAGCTATTTTGATCTTATTTATTGTGCTGCTGTTAGTAATATCGTTCTAAAGAAAAGCAATACCAATGATATAATTCTGTATCAGACCAGTATTTTTCAATGTAGTGTCCTATTTGAAACATTAGTTTAGCAGGGGGGCGATTTCTTAATGACCAGGGAATACAAAGTGAATCGATAAGTCTAGTGGTATACTCTTTATAATACATAGTTAGATTCAAAGAGAAAATATTAGGGTTTTTCCCTTCAAGTATGTCTTTTTCAGAAAGATCAAACTGGTCAAAAATATACTTGGGACCTAAGTCATGCATGCATCTTTTTCGTTTATAAAGATTAAGGTCATGATGGACTACAGTTGCATTTTTTGAAATGTGTGGAAGAATAGCGATCATATCTAAAGTTGGCCAAGGGTGTTGATGAGATCCATCTATAAATACAAAATCGAAATTTTTATTTGGTGTAATTTGCGGAAGATCATAAGAAGTGAAAGGCGACAAAATCGTTAAGATTTTTTCCTCTTCAGGGTTTAGGAACTCCTTGGTTAAAAAACCAACTTCTTTTTCTTGGTTACCATAAAAATGAGGCAACAAGTCTATGGATATAATCTGCTCTGCTTTGAGCTGTTTTGCGAATCTGGTCATTAGCACTGTGGAAAAGCCAGTGGCACAACCAATTTCCAATATATTTTTGGGCTGTGCTGCCACTAGTTTATTGATGAGAAAGATGGCTTCAGATTGAGATATTGCACCGTGATCACCTTGATTGGCCTGTTCAAAAAAGCGGGTTACTGCGGTCAGGTCAGTGGGGTTCATATTAATGGATTTCCTTACTCTCAGGGAATGAAAAAGAAATCTTAATCATTACAAAAGATGGAGACCATTTTGAGCCAGAATGGAGGGAGTTTTGAGCTGGGAGGGTTTAACGAATATATTGCTTTATGTCTGGTAAAGATCTCATGATTTTTTGTAAACACTTTATCCTCATTTTCCGCGTTCACTCCTAGCAGAATTAATCCTGGGTCAATTGTAATTAAAGATTCTGAAGACTGTACGATTAGGCTTGTACCAGGAATCACTTTATCCTGTTTTTCCGAGTTGTCATCCACAACATGGTCAACCATGGATAATAGGTTTGCGTATCTCAGAAGAGGTATTGAGCGGCAACCGACTCCGTAAACGATTATAGAGCCTTTATATTGTTCCAACAGTGCCTTAAGCTCTTCTTTAAATGTTCCCCATGTATCAAAGAAAGCCTTTACAGATGCTGGGATGTTTGAGATGGGAGGAACTGACCGTGGTACACAAGTTTTTTCCCCATAAATGACGAGGCAACCTCCGCTAAAATTGTAGTTTTCGGTTTTAATCGGACGGATGCCTGCACTGTTCAGGAATCTGCAGAGAGAATCATTGGTAAAGTAGTTTAAATGCTGCTCCCACATGGCGGTGTAATCTAGGTTTGCAAGCATCGAGTCAAAATCAGGTACTTCTATCAGGATGTGTGCTCCATCCCTCATCAGGATGTTTAGGGATAACGCTAATTCCTCTAAGTCGGGAATGTGTTCTGCAACTTGACGGATGATTATGAGATCAAACACACCTTTTTCTTTTATCAATCGTTCCGCAAAATCCGGGGACATGAATTGAGGAAATGTTTCAATTTCTTCCTTCAGTGCAATTTCTCTAGGACCTTGTGCCGGTTCTATTCCAACAAGGTTCCTAAATCCTTCAGTACGCAGTTCTTTTAGAAAATTACCATCATTGCTACCGATTTCTAGGATCATAGCGTCACGACTTGTTTTAAGTACATTCTTTATAACACGGATCTCGTCGGATATGTGAGCCTGAGTTTTCCATGAACTTGGGTAGTAGTCGTCATATGTCTCATTTATAATTGGTGAGTCCAGTAATTGGACTAAACCGCAACGTTCACAAAGACCCAACCTGATCGGAACGCGAGGGCAATTATCTTTGTCTGTGGTTGTGTTCAATATGTGAGTCATCGGTTGATGACCAAAAGATATTTTTTCCTTAATAGTACTTGAATCGCCCAGATTACATTTTTTTGTCATTGGTCAAGATCGTTTGTTAATATTGCTTATTAGATAGACCAGTTAAAATATTCGAACAGAGAGGGAGGACAGTTATTGTTTAACTTATTGATTTGCTTGGAAGTCAAAACCTCTTGCCATTCGTTGGTGCTTCCCTTTCTGAAGTGTTGTTTTCCTTCAACCGGACCATGTGGAAGTTTTAATTTTTCAAACGGTATATCATAGAAAGTAAGAATTTTTTGGAAAAAATCTTTTTTGTTTTCTTTTAGATCCTCCTGCCGAGTTACAAGAATATCTAATTCAAATCTGTTTTGCACTAGTGCTTGTTTCCAGTTTTCAAGCCAGCCCAACATTAAAGGAAACCATTTATTTATCATAATATCAAATTTTTTACTCAAATTCAGATCAAGGTAATTTTGTGGTAATTCGAGTGTATGCTTGTAAACCTGGAAATTCCATGCATCCCAGTCTTTAATCGTATGGTGTGTCCAAGAAATAAGAGCTTGCCTAGGATCGCGAACATGCAGAACTAATTTGGGATAGTATTGGCATAGTAGAGCAAGGTTCATCTTGTTTGCTGGAATATGATTTTGCATAACTACGCCAGACCCTAAAAAACGGTAGCCTGTTTTTTGGACCAACATTTGATCGGGGAAGGCACCACCGCTAATTTCTGTTCCATAAACCAACTTGAGGTCCAATCCTTTTGCCAGAGAGTTTTGAATGTAGACAGAGCCACTCTTGGGTAAGGTATTTATGAAGATATGGGGTCGATCTTTTGAAAAAAAAGTTTCTTGTGAATAACCTCTATAAGCACAAGTTTTTGAATACATTTCAATAATATTATCCGATTCTGCCCATCTTCCTTGTTTCATCAAAGTTTGGGAGTACAAATCAATTTCAGAAGGTGAGAGCTCGGTAAGCTGAGTCAATCTCCTGAACCTGGAATTAACATTATTCCGGTCTCCTAACCTGTCATAACATAATATTAGTAGCCTTAAAACAGAGATTGGTTCGTGTTGCAGTTGCTCCAGAATTTCCAGATACTTTAAGGAATCAGAGAAATTTTCAAGTTGGCACTCTATATTTCCTAGTAAAAATAATATGGTTTCTGGTTGAAAACTTTCATTATTTAAGGGAATTAGCAATTCCTTGGCTTGAGCCCAATCCTTCTCGTCGTAGGCTTTAATTGCGTTCTTTAGAATTGTTTGATTATTCATATTTTCAGAAGCTAAACTATATGCTGGGGCGATTAATATTCGATCCAGTTAAATTTCTTTTTCATAAATGAGGGGATTAGTTCCCCTGCTTTTTTTCTTTGTTGTATTGAAAATGTGTGCTCCCAACCCGTAAGGGAATTTCCCCTGTAGTTTTGTTTTCCAACTTCTGGACATTGAGAAGGAAAATTAAAAAGTTCTTGTTTTAATTCATAAAATTCTAAGACCTTTTTTAGAACTTGGTTCTGATTTTTAGTAAGTTCTTCGTATGTGGTTATCAAAAATGAAACTTTATATTTTGAGTGATCGATTATCTCTAACCATTTTTTGTAATATTCCACATAATGTATCAATCGTGTTTGAATAAGATGATCGATTTGGTGCTCTATTGGTAAATCAAAAAAATTATCACGTAACTTTATCAGTTTCTTTAAAGTGCGGGCTCTTTCTTCATGCATTACATTAGGGAAGTGCTGTAACCAGGAATAGATACATTGTCTGGGATCCCGGAAATGTAATATGACTTTTGGAAAAAATTGCTCCATTATGAGCAAATTGACTTCATTTGCCTCAACATTATCTTGCCATACAAATCCTCCTGCAAGTGTTTTTTCGGCTGACCATGTTACAATATTCTTATAAGGAAATATTCCCCCATACAATGTGGGCTGACTTAAGTTTTTATAGCTCAGTCCATTTGTTAAACTTTCATACAAGAAGGTGGAAGCTGACTGAGGAGGAGCATTTAGGAAGATGTTTGTGAGATAATTTCTCATTCTTTAGCTTACATTATTGCAGCTTCAAAGTAACTTTTACATAAAATTGAGAAGTTACCGTAATCAAAAATATGGTTTTTAGGTTTTTTATTTACCACTTTTGATACTACTGGTTTTTGTAAAACATCTTCGCAAATTTTACCAGATGCTTTAGATCCAATAAATGAGCAAATCTTGCGAAACTGATCTTTTATATCAACATAATCGATCCGAATGTATTCGTGCGTTTTAGCCAATTCTTTAATCCAAATGTCATTGGCTAAGAGTTCCCTAAGGTAAATGCTGCTTCCTCCTTTAGGAAAGAAAAATTTACCTTTTTTAAGTGCTTGATCAGCTAACTCATTCTCATAATTACTAAGGTGTTGCTTATAATTAATCTTTTTCTTTTTTAATTTAACAAAATGGTCTGTGTCTTGCGCTAATGATTTTAATGTAATGAGTTTTAAGTTATCTATTATTCTTTGTTCTATATTTCTTTTTTTATAATTCATAGTTCGATCATTTAATATCTCTTCACTGATTTTTCCCTTAAATGATCGTCCTGTTGCTTTGATGAACCTGTCTTCAGGACCTGCCCATGAAAACAGAATATCTTCATAACTGCGATGAATATGGATGATTTTAAGATCTTCACATATGCAACTTTTGATGGCGTTAAAATCTTCAGGCGAATGGTATCTTGGGCCTAGAACAAGTCTGGACCCTACGACAGGGTGATGGTTGTCAATCGAATCAAGAATGGTAGAAATTTGGATCTTGGGTTGGTCTAGGATGTAATGTAAAGGTACGGGAGTTTTATTTAGAGGTTTCCATTTAAATTCATATTCCGTGAATACATCGGGGAGCGAACCAAGTGTAGTTGATAGCCAAGTCGATCCAGATCTGGCGTTGCATAAAATAAGAAATTTATTTTTGCATTTTGTAATGCTTTTAGAAGGCATATTGTTTTAAGAGGGTTAAAGTATTTTAAGGGTTAGCTAATTTGAAGAAACTAGTTTCGAATATTTAGAAACCCAAGCAGTCAGATTTTGAGATGGAATAAGGTTTTTGATCGAAGATTGTTTCACGGCAGATTGAACTAATTTTATATATTCAAGAATTTTCTCTCTAGCTAAACGATTATCCTGTCTAAGCCTTAGTAAATTTTCTGTAGCAGTATCTAAAATATAGTTTTTAGCCCACAACATAACAAAATTTTGTGGGAAGTAATTCTTATATGTTGGCGATTGCATGATCTGAGTTGTATTAACGACATTATCAATTATTTGATAAATACATTGATTCTCTTCTCCAGAATTACCATCTGGGGAGAATCTCCAGGTGGCAAGTGGAGTGTTTATATAACATGCCCCCATACGAACGCCAATTATCCAAGAAGCCAGAGTATCACGCCAAGAACCTACAGTTGACGGGTAACCCCCAATTTGCATTAGGCAATTTTTGTTGTAGACAGTCGCGGCACCCAGTGAAAAGCGTGCGGTTTGTTTACTTATATATTGAGTGAAAAATGTTTTTTTAGTGAAAAAATTACTTTTGTTATGACCAACGGGAATAAAAGTACTAAGGATGATCTCTGAATCATCCATTATATTCATTGGTGAGAAGTATATTCCAGCATCAGGGAATTTAATATACATATTTCTAAGGTAAATAAATGCACCCGGCATAATCCAATCATCTGCGCCGGTGCTGTAAAATAGTTTACCTGAGCATCTATCAAGCCCCGCTTCCAAATTATAGGTATTGCCTTTGTTTGTTTTGTTACGGATTCCTTGAATCCAAGGGTATTTTTGGCAGAAACTTTGGATAATATCCCAGCTATTATCTGTCGACCCATCATCCATAATGACATACTCAAGAGGGCGGAGAGGTTGATCAACAACTTGTCGGATTTTTTTTTCCAGGTATTGTCCATGGTTATAGTTGGGCGTAAATAAACTTAATTCAGAGAATATTTCTTTAGCCATATAATCACTATTGGTTAAAGCCATTCTACTGTTGGCATTGGAACCAAAAATCTTGTATCTGAGGATATGTTTTTCATATAGATCTTCTTTGCATATCTCCAGGCCAGCATAATACATAGATCGGGCTTGTCCGTGTTTAATTTATCGGAACTATGAACTGGTAGATGAAAGCCGGGACTGACAGTACCTATTTTTGCGGGATTATCATCTACTAAATAATCTAACTGGTCCCCAATTCCAAAATGATAGAGAAGGGTTGTAGAGGTTACAGAAGCACCATAGCCTATACACCTTCCTCCATTCTTTTTATGAGAGCGAATAATGTTGCGAACTTCTTTGGCATTGGACAGGACGAATTGATCAAGCTGTGTGTATGTTTGTTTATTTTCAAGTTGAAGAGCTTGTTCTTTGACTCGTTCCTGTTCCAGGCTTTCTGCCTGAATGTGATCATTATTTATTCCAGAGAAATAAGCTCTGAACGAGCCTCCTTTGCTTTCCGTGTGGCTTAAATGTAACAACCGCAATTCATGCTTCAGAAAGAATTTTTCAAGTGTAGCAATGCTGAAGTATGAAAGATGCTCGTGATAAATATAATCGAAAATTTTATATTTAATTAAGTCTCCTAGATATGCGAATTCAATTATAAATACCCCATCATTGCTGAGAATGCTTTTTGCAGCGTTAACGAACTCGTCCATATCATCAATGTTAGCAAAGACATTATTTGCCGTAATGATTTTTGCTTTTCCATGGGTGTTCGCTATGCGATTTGCAGTTCCTTGATTAAAGAAGTCAACGATCGTCTCTATTCCGTGCTCTTGTGCTTTTAATGTGGCATTATATGCTGGGTCTATTCCTAAACTTGAGAAACCTAAAGTTTTAAATGCTTTTAGTAATGTGCCGTCGTTACTTCCGATATCAATCACCAATCCGCCTTGGAGGGGGGCTAATTTATGATAAACTTCTTTTGCATAATGGGTAAAGTGTTCAGTTAACCCACTAGAACTGGTAGTTTCATACAAATAATCTGGATAAATTTGCGATGCCGATAAGGTATCTCGCAAATGAACATAACCACACTCACGACAAATACATAAATCTATCGGATAACATATTGTATTTTTCTCTTTATCTTGAGGTTTTAAATATAGGTCTCCAGGAGGAGTCGGAGTTAGCGGAAGAATCAGTTCCAGATCTTGGCTTCTGCAAAGTCTGCAATCTTTTTTTTTGTATATTTCTTGGTTAGAGGACAAAGGATTAATTTAAAAGTTTAGATATCGATTCATGCCCCATAAGAGACATTCCGCCATCTGCAACAATTGTTTGACCAGTAATAATAGAAGATTTTTCGGAGCACAGAAAATCTATAATTTCCGCAATTTCTTTTGCTTTAGCAATTCGATTTAGAGGGATCAGTTTTGTTTTCCTAGCAACTACTTGAGGGTTTTGGTCATACCAATTTTGAGATTCTGGTTTGATAACGGCTCCCGGTACAACGGCATTTACTCGGATATTATATTTCCCCCAATTTACACCATACCACTTGATCAGATTTTCTAGGGCTGCTTTTGATGTATGATATTCGAGCACTGTGTCAGAAAGTATGAATCGGCTGGCGATACTACTGACAGCGACTACTGATGGAGAAACTTCTTGCAAAAAATGAGAACGGCAAAGCTCCATGATATGATGTGTTGCATGAAGTCCTACTTCCATTTCCTTGTTAAGATTGTTGTTTGATTCCCTTGATCGTTGACAAAATATTAAGTGGTGGATGCCATTTTGCCACTTTAATACATTTTCGATCACCTTTTTGCGATTGTTTCGATCAAGTAGTTCGATGGGGAAGAATTGAGCTTTATCTGAACTTATTTTTTCGGTCAGTTTTCTCCCTAATATTGCAACTTGGTGTCCTTCTTCTAACTTTTTATAGGCAAACACTTTTCCAAGACCATTAGTTGCACCAACAACAATATATTTTTTGGGATGAATCATAAGTGATAAAACAGATTAGTATTATCTTTAATTCAATGATTCTTGGTATTTCTTAATGCGGTCTGGCATTGCGTCAGATGGGGGGGCCCAATTCGCATATTCAGTTGCGTCCATACGGAATGGCCCATTTGTGGTTTCAACAAATACAAAATATTGGCTTTTCACTAAAACTGTATGGTGTGTATCTGCATTTAAGCGATAGAAAAACGGAGTATCCTTAGATTTAGCAGCAAGTTTAATCCGCTTTTTAATTAAACCATTAACATCGAACAATAGGACTTCAGCTGAACCTTCAACCACATGAAAAGATTCAGTTTTATTAAAGTGCTTATGCGGTTGTATGTAAGTATCTTTGTGTAGCACGATAAGCATTTCGTGCAGTATATCGTCGTCAAAATGGTGTGCACAAAGTCTCGCTCTTTTTTTTGGGCTATGTTCGGCAATAAGCTTAAGATAGCTTATAGTGCTGGAATCAAATAAACAGATATCACTTTTACATACAAGAACATCGGGTTTAACCTTAATAATGTCCATTTAGAAAAAATAGGATTAGGTTTGGCTTTATAAACCTAGGTTAATTGGAAATTTTTGGATGAGACTCAATTTAGAATTTGAAGGGGTTACTTTAGCTAACAGAAAGTTAGAAACATCATCATCCGGAATGGCACTTCCAAGGTGTTTATCCAAAAAATCATTCATTTCACAATTAAGGCCTAGATATTTTAGTAAAATTGTAAGAATTAGAAATTCTTCTTTTGATTGACTCTGATTACATGTGAAAGCGTCTGGGTATTTTTCATCAAGATAGCTTAGAGATTCAATTCCTTTATCTTCTAAATCATGTAAAATGGATAATGTGCTGTAAAGGGTTATATAAAAAACTGATTTTCTTTTGTTCTGAAATATCCTTTGCAAGGGTATATTTTGGATAACAATTTTTGATTCTTCAGATTCATTGTAAACCCAGAGAAGAAAAGCATAATAAAGTTCATTCAAAAAATGCTTATCTTTTATATCTCTGAAAAGATTTAGTGATTCATTTTTTAATCCAATCGTGAGTAATGAGTGACAAAGGAAAACTTTGCTCGCAATTGGAGGTGGACCGGGCAATCTGACAACATTTGCACTTTGAAATTCAAAATCTTTTTTCACCCAGGAAATACTTTTTTCAACAATTTTTAGATTTTTTTTAGTCCAATTTGGATTCGTTGATAACCACTTCAAATTATTGAGTTTCCAGTTTTCATGAATGAATCTAAAATATGGCCTATCCAAAAAGAGATTGTGATTTAGAATATATTTGATGAAATTTTCTGCTTGTTCCCATTTGTTTTCTGCAGCCAGAAACCAAATTATACTTAAAATCTGTTCTTTTGATAGGGACTGAACGCAATGATTGTTTTTGATTAAAATTTCATAGATTTCTGAGACAGATGGTAAAGAAACTTTCAGATTTTCATAGTCATTAAGCCATGGTTCGATAGTCAAATGTTGCGTATTTTTACTCAAAAATATTAAAAAAGTATCGGCAATAAAATTACCTAGAATTTGTTTCTCTAAATTGTCTTCAAGTTTATCCCAAATGGAAAAGTATTTCTGGAGCTTAATCATCCATATGTCTTCAGATTTTTGAGGGTACTTTGTATCACTTGTGTTTGATGAAGGTATAGATTGCCAAATACTATCGTTGTTGAGATTAAAAAGGTGCTCTTCGTTTACTTTATAATAATTTTTAGTGAGTGATAATTCTTTAAGCGATTTTGATAAATGTGTGTTTCTTGGGTTGATCAAATGATGAATAGCTGCTCTTAGAGAGTTGAAGTTAGAAATATTTTGTTGAATTAGCCTTGATCCATTTATTGAATACGGGGGGAATCTAAACGGAGAAAGGGTTGGTTTTTCCCAAAAGATTGGTTCAACATTTGCATTTATGGATATTATTGAAAAGTAAGATGTTAATGCAGGGGAAAGATTATGCATTAAAATAGCACAAGATTGGGAAATTGCTTTTGTTAAATCATCGTGGTCCAGATTTTCATTTGCTACATCAAACACTTGAAAGTGCTCGATGTTATCAAAAATAGGAAGAATTGCTTCGAAGGAATATTTGCTTCGTTCTTCATTTGAATCATGAGCATTACTTTTCCTTGAATCATATATTAAGGTAACTTTTTTATGTGTAGAAGAATTTTGTAACTCGGAGATTGAATTAACACTTTGAGGGATTGGTAAAGTAATTGATTTTGCGTTGAAGAAAGATGTCAACTCTTGAGACAAGTCAATAGGCAGTTCTTCGGTCAACAACTCGGTAAAGAAGGCATCATATTCCAATTCTTTTATTTCTTCCAAACCTTTTGTAACTTTTAGGTGACTAAGATACCCAATACGCACTGCTGCCTTGGGTATATCTTGACTAATATTACTTGGATGATCGAAGTTTACAAAAATATCAGAATTATCAATATTCTTTTGAGTAATTACATGATCCGGAACATCGGGATTTCCTGATAATGATTGTTCATTAGTCAAAATCTTTAGCTCGTGGTTGCCTATCACAATGGTGATTGCGTTAATCCACAGTTTCTTAAGAACAGAAGATTTTAGTTTATCATAACCAGTAATTAGGATTTTCATTCAGGATATTATTGCAAAATTAATGGATCAAAGGGTCTATCTTGCAAATATTCTTTGTTTAGTCGATGTGCTTTGTGATATTATTTTCTAAGAAAATTATTGTTATGGTAAGGAGAGTATTTAGGTCTAAACATCAGGAAAGGGATTGGTAAGAAACAACCTATTCATTTGAAGAAGGGTTTGATTAAATGTTTTTAGGGTTCTGCCCGCAAGGGATCGTCTTTTGATT
>ERZ807291.8679-NODE-8679-length-11242-cov-5.439886_pt1 | contig 11242 bp, 27 predicted proteins | sample MGYA00521257_ERZ807291 | MGnify/ENA primary metagenome ERZ807291 (study PRJEB31413, sample SAMN03169783) | marine metagenome | biome: Marine; feature: Water; material: Subsurface seawater | place: North Sea | collected 2011-04-28 | depth 1 m m ...
TATTTGTTGATCATTTGCAACCAATTGCTTTTCTCAAATGATGTGAATCGTATCCGAGTATCTCTCCATCACGAAATTGTATGTAATATCTAGTGAACATTCTGATGGCTGTGTGTCCGCGATCAAATGAGTTGTTTCTGATGCGACCGTCTGGTAAGCAGCTAACAGCTATCACTTTACCTAGTTGACCGACACGTGATTGTTTTTTCTTACTCACATATGAATGTCCATCTCCAATACCTCCGCTCATTTTTAAGTACTGTCTTGGAAGCACACTTGGGTCGACTTCAGCAAATTGTCCGCATTTAAATTTACAGCGCGGATGGTTCCAGCGCGCTGTAACACGTGCTTTGATATCATGTAATGTTTTGTATGTCATAATGTTACCTTTGTTTAATTAATTATACTTTAATTATAGTGTCAGTCATGTGATCATGCAACACTATTTTTTTGTCGAAAGGATCAGTAGTATTACGAAGCTGACTACCATTATGATCAAATGATCAAATGTGATTATTTCCACCACTCCCATAATTTGGTCTCATAATTGAAAAACACACGATCAGATTGATCCCACCATGTTGTGTTATCTACCTGGAACAGATCTCTACAGAAATGATACCATCCTTGATCACTATCTCTAAACACGTATGGAAACACTTCCTTATCTGTATATAACCAACCATGTTCTGGGTGAAATCTCCAACCAACCAACATAGGAATGCCTAGCTGTTTCTGCTGCCATTCGACCTGCCAGTTTAGATGTGCTATTAGTGCCTGTAAATCACCTGCATCGTCTGTCATTGTGATTTTATCTTTTTCTAGTTGTTGAACTTTATATTGTTCATCCGCTAGTTGTTTTTCTAATTCTACTACACGAGCTTCTAGATCAGCAATCAATCGCTGTGCTTCCGATGAGAGTGGAATAGTGCCTTGTATAGACTTCTGATATTCTGCGATATGCTCTGGTATATAATCACTCGTTGGTGACAAATCGATTTGATAATTTTTTTGTTCTTCATCATCATAATGAACAGATATCCAACTGTCCGTGCTGTCTGCATTCAATGATGTTAATAAACTACAAGCCGCGATTAGAGTCAATTTTGTTTTTATCATTTGAGTTTGGGTTATTGGTTTTAAAAATGTAACGATCTACATGATAGAATATGTTAGCACCTACTACTTGAAAAGCTATAACACTCCAGAATGTACTCCACTGGAGATGATCTTGAAAGAACCACATGCATGGATAACACACAATAAATCCGCTTTGCCATCTGATGTTATATTTTATATACCTATTCATCTGCTAAACCACCAGCTTATAAACATCACTAATAATATTGTAACAAATATTATACTCGAACACTTATTGAACATGTTGTACATATTTCTCATCTTAATACATGTACTAAAAACACAAACAAAGCGACTGATGCAAATGCAACGCTCCATACTGTTGCTTGATCAATTAAAAGTTGTATTAAATCTATCATACCATAATAATATGAAAGATTTATGATTAGTGCAACTCGTTATTGAAAATCTCTGTTGGTGAGCACGGCTCTGATCTCTTCACATCTGCGTTCAAGCACCCGTATACATGCTTGTGTATCAGAGTCAGTTTTATGTTGCAATGAGAGTATCTCTATCTCATCATACAGCATGATCAAATGTAAGAGCATTTTTTTCACCTGAGGTGAGTAGTCCTTCATCATCATTACATGAATATTTATTCATCTAACTCAAATTCAAGTTGGTCACTATTCTCATCCAGATATTGAGATAACATGTCTTGAATGAGATTATCTAGTGTGGTTCCTTGTTCATGAGCCATTAACATCAATTTAAATAACTCACCTTCTTTTAAGTCTAAAGTAATTGAAGACATCTTTCTTTTGGTTATGGAAAAACTACCATCATCAAATGGCTTGAATTGTAAGTCGTCTCCTTCTTCCCAGTCTAAACGCTTCAACAGTGTTTCTGGAAACACGAGTACAAGATCATCTCCGTCGTTTAATACTTGCTGCATGTATGTTGTTGTTTTCTCACTCATTTCATTTTATGTTTATCTTTAATCCATTTAGTATATGGAGCACAATCTCCATTTTGTAAAATTTTAATCTTTTCGTAATCTTCAACCATACGTCTATATAGCTCCATTTTGATACAATCTAATGCTCCAATGATATCATTTATAGTTTGGTAATTACGATTGTTTTGATCAAAATATGTATCAACTAGTTGATGTACAGCATAATTAAAAGAACCAGCATTTCTAATAACACCATCCGCAACTTTTTTTCGTTCACTAATCGGTATATATGGCATGCCTATTCCTTCAACAATTTGATAGCTTGTTTAAGCACATCATTATAATTACTTGACGGTATTATAGTTTGTCTTTTGATTGTGAGTTTAAGTTCACTCAACAAACGATGTTGCTCTTCTTCAATTTTTTGTAACGTGCTCGTCTTAGCAATCTCTTTAAGTCTTTTAATATCTTCTGTTTGCATAATTTATATTATACATTATGATGTTATGAGATGCAACCACTACAATATCTTTTTGTATCTATTGTACCAGTATAAACTATTGTCACGAAGAGTCTCGTTGTTTTTACGTATATATTCCATCATGTCTACAGCACTCCTATGTATGTCTTCTACAACTGGGCTATGTTCACCTTTTTCATACAAACGCTCGTATGAATCTTGCAAATCACCGATCATAGTAATCACCATATCAATATAAGGACATGTGTTTGGAGGAACACCGGGACTGCTGCGCTTGTCATTTAATCGCTTGACTTCACGCTCTTTTTTAGTATATTTCTTCGCGTTTTTAGTTTTTAATCGATTTACATGCTTTATACTGATCATAGTAGGTTTGTTATACGGGTTGATAAATTGCTTGATATGACCATTATAGTATCAAACATAGATCTTGGCAACTCTCGAGATTAAATAATTACAATGGCTGAAACGACAAGAATATCACAATTGAGTTCATTAAATGACCCATCTAATCAAGACGTGTTGATTATCAATGATATATCAGACCAAACACAATCCGCAGAAGGAAGCACCAAACGTGTCACAGTAGGTTCTCTGATGGAGTTGAGTGTGGATGCTCGTGTCACACAATCACAAAACAACTGGAACACAACGTACACAACCACAAATCAAAACAGCGCCAACTGGAACACAACGTACACAACCACAAATCAAAACAGCGCCAACTGGGACACAGCGTACGCCACAGTTACTGGTCTCACAGGCACACAAGGCACACAAGGCACACAAGGCACTAGCTATACTGATAACGATGTTGACACACATCTGAACACCAGTGGTGCGACAGATGGTCAAGTATTGAGTTACACAAGCGGTGATTATGCATGGGTTAATCAGAGCACTGGCGGTGGATCAAGCGGTGGGTCAAGCAGCGGTGGTACGTCACCTGCATACACAACAGTTCAAGCCACATCTGCTGTGGTGAGTAGTACAACAATGAATGTGGTCGATATACCTCTGAATGGATCAACAGATAAATTCAAAGTGGTTGAGAAGACTGGAGATGGTACCAAATGGCGACTCAATTTCACTGGTGGTACAACAGGTGAATATTACTCGTTTCAAATTGCATGGGATAATATATATCCTAGAGGCTATGGTAGTAGTTACGAATTTTATGATGACGCGGTCCAACCAACCGCACCGTATTTTGAGACCGGTTGGGGTGGTGATTACACAATACCTACTATGGTTCTAGAGAAAAAACTTGAATATTTCCGTCCGATGTATTTTAATGGACCTACCGTTAACATAACTCATGCACATCTATCCAAACAGCCATATAAAATGACACTTCAATGCAATCTGAATGTGGCTAGCGGATCAACGGTCACTACTGATAGCAATGGTAAAAAATGGCTGACCAACAGCGGTGCGTACTCAAGCACCGGAACTGGTTGGTTGTGGAACCTAGCAATCAATGGATATGTATTAGATGCCGATCCGTTGGCAACTCCTGCAGGAGATATAATGAGATACATCTATGCATATGATGATGGTGCTGGTGGTCCCATGCTCAAATATTGGGATGAGAATTTTAATTTTGCTGAACTCGATGTTGCTAATGACCTGACAGTTTTGTCAGAAGGAACATTTGGTAATGATACTGTTGTAACTGAAGCAACGTGGTGGGATACTGATTTTATTTATATGATCATGGAAAACACGGACAACAAAAAGAACATAAACAATAGCGGTCATTATGAAGGTAGGAATCAATTTTTAAGTAATATAACATAAAATGATATTATCAACACAACACAACACAATTGTATTCAGTCCTCCAAAAACAGGTACCAGATACAGAATGATTCGGTTCAAAGATGTTAACGACATGAAACGACAACCGGGGAACATGCATGTACCGATATCCTATGTGCATGAGATATGTCAAGATCATGAACTTGACCAACAAACATTACACAAAGTGGTATGTATTCGTAATCCATGGCGTCGATATGCTTCACTATTTGATATGATGTTTCGCGCGCGAAAGAATCAAGATGATCAACCGCAACTATTTATAAAGTGGATCAACAGCGAGCATTTCAACAGACGGGCATTCTCTCTAGATACATTTCTGTTTGACAAAGAGGGTGATCTCGGAGCGGATGAAATACTACAGATTGATGACTGGCATGCTCATATTGATCGACTCAAACAATTGCTTCATCATGATTCTGACGTGCCGTATAATTATAAATCAAAATATTCATATGAAGATACATACAAGCAATGGTACACACAACAAGCAATTGATCTTGTTGCTGAAAAAGATGCGAAAACTATTGAGCTGTTGAATCTTACATTCTGATGGACGCACTAATACGCACTGTAAGTGCGAGCAGCACCAACAACACTATTTTATTTTCCGGAGAAGGCGGAAAAGGTCTACACCGTGTACATGTTTATAACACAGACGATACAAATCCAGCGCTTGTCGTATTCAAGATCAATGAAGGGACCAGTAACAATATATACACCATACAAAAACACAGTATACAACCCGAGCAAGACATAAGATGGATCGGTATTGTTGGTTCTGATGATCAATTCATCATAGAGCTACACAATCCGTATGAATCATCATTTGTTGATGACGATAGTGGTGGAGGTTTGACCACCGAGGATGGTCAACCGATTGGTGATTTTAACAACATAACTGTCAATTATACTTGGCAGTAGGATAAATATTGATATGGGATATAAACATGAAGATATGGATGCAGCAAAAATGACAGTTTCTGCTAGTACTACTTCAAGCATTACAGCATTCAGTGGTACAAACGCTACACGAATACATCACGCTAACATTTACAACACCAGCACTACATTATCAGCCACGATATATTTAAAAGCACATGAAGGTACAATCAATCAAGATGTTGTATTGAGACGTACTATATTACAACCCGAACAACACACCACATGGGCAGGTGGTCTAGGAGCGGATGATTGGTTTATAATTGAAGCCCATAACGATGATAATGGAAACAATATTGTGTTAGATGTTACGTGGTGGTAGAATGCTGATCTAATCCGTCATCAAGTATTTGTTTTTGCTCCCATTCATGATAGGCTAGCATGTTGCAGTCATCATTAATCAATTTTTGTCTAGTTTCTTGTTGAACAACACGATCATCAGACCATATCTGTTCTAAATATTCTTCGACCTGCTCGCCGCTACTCTTCATCTACAAAATAGATACCCTGAAAGCAATGTAAATCTACACTCAACACTTTACCTGTGGACATACAACGCTTTGGTTTATCATACCCAACAGCTGTACCTACTTCTACAGGCTCATCATTATGTTCATATCGAAATTGTTGAGCTTCATCAAAATCGTCTACAACGTGCACATCTTCGTAAGTCATATCGTAATTCATAAACATATTTTAGTGTCATTTTTTAAACAATGCAACATTATTGTTTCATGTAATGTGTTTTATACAATTGTATCGCTTGCTCCCACCATCTTAGTCTGAAATACAATTCTAAATCGCTAGGACCCTCGACATAATTTAACTCATTCTTTAAGTGTTCAGGTATAGTATATAAATCTATCTGTTCAAACTCACGAACGAAAAACACATACGATTCAATATCATCATTGAGCATGGCTTGATCAATCTCATATAAATATATCCTAGCCCATTTTTTATTCTCCGTGTCTTTAGCTATCATCAAATCAATAGATTGTTGAAGCTGTATACTTCTTGACACTGTTGTGTTTTGGATTGTTGTTTGACACGATGTAAAGAACAATACAATAAACATAAACGGCATATAGTTATTTAGACTAAATAATTGTATGCACCGACATTTTTGTATGATAGATAGTTGTAATTCATTAACAAACGATCGATTGGTTGTGAATGTACAAACAAAATGTAATATACCACAAGCTCTAGCAGAAGGACTGATTAAGGATGTCGATGACCCAAAAGCTCAAAAACAGAGCAGTGACTATATGGAAAAGGCATGGATTTATCATAAGAGAAACGGTATTAGTATTGTGATGGATGTAGAGGATGGAAGTGTGGCATACCTTCACGAGAAGACAGCGGATACTGAACAGAATAAGGTTCTATTAGATCGCTGGCCTGTAGTTGAACTGAAAGAACATGAATTTAGCCACAACCCATTATATTGTAAACAACACGTTGATCAATTTCAATTAATGTGGTCACCTGATCGACCAGAGATTGATCACAATATCGAAACGTTTCAACAACGCTTCATCATCTCAAATAGAGATCAAGTCTCTGGAAAACGACTAGAATATTATCAACGTAGCCCAATCAACTGGAACATAATGGTGTCCAAGGTTATAACAGATCATGTGAAGGTCTCAACCGTGAGTCGTAAATGTGAGCTACATATTGAATATAGACATGATTGGACAGTATGTAACGGCGCATTAGTCAAAAAATCAACCGATAATAAACTCGATCATTTTTTCCATATAAAAGATGATTGGTCTTAAAGAAAAGCAGTATTTTTACCACCCATTTTTTTAGTGCTGCTTCTCTGATATCTACCAGGTTGATAACCTTTCCAATTGTTCCATGAATCACCGTCCATTACCTGAATAGTACCGGCAGTCTTGTGACCATAAATCATAGCACCTTTATATGGTACAACATCAATAACTGGAGCATGTTTACCAGTACCTAAAAACTCATTGATATTAAATTTTTTCTTTGCCATAATAAGATTGTATGAGGTTAGTTATGAGCATGCAACACTATACAGTGAAATTCTTTTCATATTCTTCTATTGTTCTAGCTTGTATTTTCATCACCGCCATTATTTTTAGTGTAAACTCAAAAGCCTCGTAGTATGTACCAGCTCTCTTGACAGATAAATAATCCATCGCCAACTCTTCAAGTTCTTGAGGTGTTGTGATAGGTATTGTACGGCCATTATGATCATACTTGCTCTTTGCATCAAACGGCTTTACATCATCTGAATTTTGATATTTGTAATAATTATTCCGCTTGCTCATTAAATTGTTGTAAAAGTTTTTTGAATTGATTGAGTTCATATGATACTCTATCAGCACCAGATTCATTTTCGAGGTGGAATATCAGACTCCCTAGCATGTCACTAACTCCTTGCATCATCTGTATACAGCTGTCATGACCTTGATCCGCTAGCTTACACACTGAATCCCAGTGTTCGCTATCAAACCAATCATCTAGCATTTTCATTTCATCATTACCCCATTGACCGTACATGTGTTGAAAAGAGAATTCATTCATAATAATATTTATTGTATGTTGTTTGATTGAAAAATATATTGTATAATATTTGTATAGATTGTGCAACTTAATCCCAGAACAACAAACGACGTCTCCAGCTTGTCAGGGCGTTTGATGATAGCTGTTGTCCAATTCTATGTAGTTTTCCCAGACACCAGTTCACATGCATGGCGTACAACCAGTTGTAGATCTTCCAGCTCAATTTCTTTCTCTTCTCTTCCGCTTGTTCAAACGATTGTTGCCACTTTTCATGAGCAGCCACGCGCTGAGCATTACTACTTGCTTCAAGCTCGACTAACTTAACGTCAACAACTTTGCCTGATATTACTAGAGCTTGGAACGTGACACTCAGATCAGTTTTCAATTTGTTATTAGTTATATAATCATAAAACTCGATCGTGTCTGTTATGTCTGTATCAACACGCGAACCTCGAGGCGGTCGCTCCCACACAACACCATGTTCATCTATCTCATAATAATTTAACAAACTGTCAAGTGATTTGGTTTGGAATCTCCGCTGCCATACTTTGGTCTTACCAACATGTTTGTCTATAATTTCTTGTTGTTCGGAGTCAAGAGGTAGTTTGTACTTCTGACTAACTGTTATATTATCAAACATGCCCATGTCAACTTGGTGTAAATTCGCTCTTCTTTATCAACATCTGTGCCCATAACATAGCCATTTTTCTATCATGGAATCGTTGAGACTGCGTTGGTTTTGTTTCTTCATTCAATGTTGCTTGTTCACTATACCATGTAGCAGCCTCTTCTAGCATGTCCCATGCATGTTTGATACCTGCTTGATAACCTTGATTGTAACTAGCATCTTTGTTAATGTGTTCTATTATTGTTTCGTGCATTATTAATTGTCTTCAAATACTTTGCTGCAGCACTGAGATTCCGGTTGACCACTTTGTGCTAGATTCCAGTCATAATTGGTATCAAAATGTTGATCAACTGATACTGGATGATAACCTGAACATACAAGCAAGCCTCGGAAATGTTCAATCACCTCATCTAGTAACACGTCTTCATTTGGTGTTTCAACACTGTATATATTACCATGGTGTGTTAATGTTAGTTTCATAAATCTGCTAAGTTGATGTTGTATTGCTGCTCCGGAGTACAAAATGGGCATGGCCCGTGTTTGTCATGAGGACAGCTATGATCATAAGGACCAAATACATCATAGTTGATACAATTATGATCACTTATACTATTTTTATGTGTACACCCTATCATGGTGAGAAGAGATACTGTCAACAATACAGGTAGCTTCATGATCTATCAGGTATACCACAGGGAGACACAATGTCTTCTATCAATCTATTGACATGTGCATCTACTTGTTCTGTAATGGTTTTAGATAAGCTCTCCCGGTATGCTTCACTGGATAAATTCGCATCATGGCGCTGTTGATCAACAACACGTTTAACTATTTCATAAATATCGCTCATAATATTATTATCATCTCAAACAAACGCGATTGCAACAGATTTTTCTCATAGTGCGCAGCCTAAATATATATATGGAGAGAAAAAAGATAATAGATCATATGATGATTGATCTTAATTCTTCTATGGTTGGTTACGAAGTGTTAGGTACTCCAGAACACAGACGTTTTGTATTGTTAGGTATTGCTACCTACATGTTGAATAAAATGTCTGGGGTACAGCGATTGAATTATATTAAACGATATCGTCTATAATGTATACTTAGTACCATCAAATGTTTTGATGTGAGGATCACCTACAGCTGATCCGGTACCATTACTAGGACCAGAAGAATTAGGGAAATAAACCAGAGCTTGTTTAGTCCGCAGGGCGGTACTGTCAGTCTCTAACACAGAACCGATACCTAAGTGTTTCACAGATGTGTATGGTATATTGTCATGTCCAAAGGTTGCCAAACTAACAGCTTTGAAAAAGAATGCCCGCTCTATATCATTTCCATTATTCGAATCCATTGCGACCCAATTATAGTCAGTGTAAGGATTAGGGGTAATATTTGGGTTCAGATCGGACAAGACTAAGCTTGTTGTATTCTTGGCTCCTATCCAAAATGACTCTTGATTAACGGAAATATTGAGATGAGATAATAAAGAGTCATAATCATTTTCGGATTGAACCACTGTAATGACGTCATCCCAATCAGCTACTCGAGGTGTACCTCTGCTATCATTGTTAAACTCTGTTAGATCGAACGCCGAGTTCGTGATCTCCCATGGGTCTTCAAAAACGACTGTAGATGTTGTTATGTCAAAATTCGTTATACTCATATAGATTATTTATGCTTTATAACAAAAAAAAACTCCTCGAGGAGTTTAATTTGATTTTTTTGATCGTAAGCTCAGGTTGATCAGAGTGTATACTTAGTGCCATCAAATGTTTTGATGTGAGGATCACCAACCGCTGTTGCGGTGCTGCCGAAAGGGCTTATATTACTAAGCGAAGCACCATTCGTTTCATAAATGCTCGATCCGTTTGGTCCATTGAGCGGTATCAAGGCATTATCATTACTGTCCCATGGGACCCCTACATTATTATTATTCTCGTCCTTAAAAGTGGCATTAAATTGATTTGGGGGTGATGGCGACCCGTTCTCGGTACCGGTCCATACCCCGGGCATGAACGTGTCGATATTGAAAATCTCTTCACCAACACCATCCGCCCATACATCTGCATGCACTACTATATAACCGGTCGAACCTTCTATAGTCCTAGGACGATCAATTTGGACCATGCTAAACCACTCAGTTTCATCATGCCACTGATCCTCGGTGGCATCAGCAATTAAGTTAAATGCTAATGGAAATGTAAGTTCAGTTCTGTCCGAGTTCCATGTAACATGGTCAAGCCGGCAAGTTGATTTAATTGTATTTATCTTATGCTGGGCAGAATTCCTCCCAGCTCCTCCAGCTGTAGATCCCGATTGTAGCCCGCGACTATCATAAGTCCCCAAATTCACCGCAACTCGGGATAATGGTTTGGTACTATCATATTCACTCTCCGCTGGTATATTAGTACCACCCGTAAAAGTCGCGTAAATATCCGAAGATGTCTTTGTAAAGTATATTCCTGTAAAACTAGCCATACAATTATTTATTCGTATGAGCACTATAACTTCTAGAAAAAAACATCGGATGTTATGGAACACGACGTGGATATAATAATAGTGGGTCCCGCGAGTTGTGATAACATCCGATGTTTAAATGTGAGGGGGCGCCCGCTACGCAGTTACCACCCTATAAAGTGTTGGGGAGAGACTACTCTTCAGCCTTCTCTCAACATGTCTCTAGTTACCGCCAGAATGATTCTGCAACTTGATAGGTGTTTAACCCGCTCTCAATCACTTGATCGTTGAGCCTCTACTACCGAGATCTTGTTCGCACTATG
>ERZ807291.8685-NODE-8685-length-11236-cov-6.382434_pt1 | contig 11236 bp, 11 predicted proteins | sample MGYA00521257_ERZ807291 | MGnify/ENA primary metagenome ERZ807291 (study PRJEB31413, sample SAMN03169783) | marine metagenome | biome: Marine; feature: Water; material: Subsurface seawater | place: North Sea | collected 2011-04-28 | depth 1 m m ...
TACTTAAATGGCGCGCCCGAGAGGATTCGAACCTCTGACCTCTGCCTCCGGAGGATATTGCTCTGTGAGTAAGCTCAATATTTGCAAGGCTTTTAGGTCTGAAATTTAGCCTTGTGCATGTTCTGTTTCGTATCGCAACTTAGCTCTCTCGCAATATGACTAGTCCTATCAATCTCCTATGTGAATAAGCTTGTTGGCGCCACTGAAGTAAGAAAAGTTGCAGTTTATCTAGTCACTCTTTCTTTGTATTTTGGTGAGTAGGCGTGATGGTCCTCGCCTTCTATTCGTTAAAGTCTAATCTTGTGCCAATGCTTTTTTTAATAAGTCGTAAAATTCGATGGTCGCGTTGGAGCTAATCTTAAACCGTGGTTTGATTAAGGTAATATCCACAGATGGCAGATCGCGTATGGTCCGAAATAAGACTCGATTAACCTTGTTATAGTCATGTTTGATCAAGTGATAGCTTTCCATCGTCAAGCGGTTAACGAATGAGTAACCTAATTGTTGTTCCACGAATGTAAAGCTGTTCACAATTGCATTTACCTGGATGGATTGACGGAATTCATTCCCATCTCTCTCTACATAATCTCGAATTGCCCTTGTCGATGGATGATCTTTGAATAGGCCGACAAAGTTTTCTTTTGCTAAATCTGACGGAGTTATCTCAGGTAACTGGGCGAGTGGTGAACGTTCGTTCACCGCAAGAAATCCGGTTTGTGGAAATACTTCGATATTGAATGAATCATCTTGTGTCTGCGGATTTTCAGCAATGCCGATATCCACCTGTTGAGACGCGACTAGCCCGTGAATCGTGTCTGAAGGATGTGTATAAAATTTCATGATTATGTCAGGTCGTCTGCTCATAAAATTTGCAACTAGATTCGGAAGAAAAAATTGAGCTGCAGACGGCAAACACGCGATTGAAATCTCCCCTGAGTGTCTGTCCGAGCTGCCTTTTAACAGCGATTCAGTGGTTTCGAGATCACCGAGAATTTTTGATGCTCTCTCAGCCAGAAACAAAGCTTCACTGGTCGGAATGAGCTTACCTTTAGTGCGTTCGAAAAGTTTCAGGCCTAATTGAGTTTCTAGTGCTTTAATACCAGCGCTTACCGCTGGTTGCGTGCGGTTTAAATGATTCGCTGCAAGTGAAATTGATTTCAGTTGAAGCGCGGTGTTGAAAAATCGAAGCTGCTGAAACGAAATCATATATAAATTTTTTCTATGTATTAATAAAAATAATAGTGCATTTTCACTACTAATGTCGATTGACCACTTGTTGTGAATAAGAAAATATTATGATGACGTATGCATCCTAGATAAAGATAACAATGGAGTGAAAATAATGAGCGCTGAAATATCTCGCCGAAAGTTCCTTAAGGTAGCTTCTAGTGCAGGTGCAGCTATCGCCGCAGTGCCTTACGCGAACCTCGCATTTTCTGCAGCAAAACCGGTAGAGCCCATGACCCTTCTGACAGCCAACGCGTCTTTCGACCCCGTCAGACCTGAAATGGGCCGATTGATCTCCCAAGCCATGAAACAAATCGGTTGGGATGTATCTTTGGCCGCCGAAGATTACAACATGGGCATCGACAAAGTCTTTAAGCAGAAAGATTTTGATATGTTTATCGTGCGGTGGACTGGGAGGGCAAATCGCGTCGACCCAGAAACATTCACGCGGATGATGTTCCACAGAGACGGTAATTATAACAAATGGGGTTATGACAATTCGCTTGTGAATGAGCTCGGGGACGCTCAACAGAAAGAAATGGATGTGTCGAAACGCCGTGAGATTGTTCAGGAGATGCAAACGGTCTTATTTGAGGATGCTGCAGCAAGTCCGATTGTGCATCCGAGTATGACTAATGCATACAGGAGCGATAAATTAGATGGTCTTGTACCCCAACTTGGTGAGGGTATTGGCAGCCTCTGGTCGGATTTGAATATGACTACGAAGGCGGCAGATGGTTACGTTCGAAACGGGCAAACCTCAGCATTGAAGAACCTCAATCCAGTAAGTGTTACCGACTCGAATGAGTTTAAAGAACTCCGTACAATCTATGATCGGCTAATTCAGGTCGGTCCAAATGGAGATCTCGTACCGTGGGCGGCTACATCTATCAAGGCCGTTGATAACACTACGGTTGATATAACATTGCGCGAGGGCATGCGGTTCCACGATGGAAAGCCAGTTACAATTGAAGATGTGAAGTTTACCTTTGACTACTGTAAGCAGTGGGAAGCTCCTTTCTTCATTTCATCGCTGAAAAAGTTTCAGGAAATAGCGATAACGGGCAAAAATACGATGCGTATTAAATTATCAGAGCCACATGCGCCACTGATGATTAACTTTTTCGCTCAGATATTTATCCTCCCGAAACATGTTTGGGAAAACATCCCAGGATCCTCCGGTGTAGACGATGTTCTAAATTACGATAACCCCAATCCCATTGGCAGTGGTCCGTTTAAGTTTGATTACTGGGACCGTGGTAAAGAATTAAAAGTATCAGCATTCCAAGATCATTTTTCGGCTCCGAAGTGCGCAGGGATGATTCGGATAACCTACGGAAGTCATGATGCTATGGCTGCAGCGATCGAAGCTGGGGAATGTGATAGAACTCGATACATCCTCAAGCCAAACCTTGTTCAGGATCTAGATAAGATCAATGGAGTTGTGGGCAAAGGTTATGCGAGCCATGGTTGGTACGGATTCATGTTTAATCATTTGCGCGGGCCATTCCAAGATCGAGCATTTAGGCAGGCCGTGGATCATCTGGTTCCCCGTGACGTAATCAGGCAAGTTATCATGACGGGCTTCGCGACGAACGGCGGATCAACCATCGCACCAGCAAATGAATATTGGCACAACGCGTCAATAACCCCGAGAGCAAATAACGTAAAAATGGCCAAGGATATACTCACGAAAGCGGGTTACACCTGGGATTCTGCTGGTAAATTGCATTATCCAGCTTAATTTTACGGGACTGGGGGTGATCGCCCTCAGTCAACCCTTTTCTTCGATTAATTCGATGCGGAGTAGACGTGACTGAGTATCTATTACGCAGGGTTTTTTACACCTTGCTTACGATATTCGCTGTGGCGACAGTTCTGTTTTTTGTTTTCAGGCTATTGCCAGGCGATCCAACGATGCAGGTTATAAGTCCTGCGATGGACCCCGCGGTTCAGGCACGGATGAAAGCAGCGTTTGGACTTGATCAGCCGTTGTGGATTCAATATGGCGTTTATTTGAAGAATCTCATTACCCTCGAGTGGGGTCGTTCATTTGTCTCATCGCAGCCTGTAATTGAGATTCTCGAATATAGATTCTGGAACACTTTGCTGCTCATGTCGGCAGGAATGGCGTTTACTTTGGCAATAGGGATCAGTATTGGAATCATCATGGCTTGGTGGAGAAATGGCGTCATTGATGTAGTCGGGACAGTGTCAAGTTTGATTTTTCAGGCGGCCCCTCCATTCGTTACAGGTCTACTACTACTAATGCTATTGAGTTACAACCTTGGACTGTTCCCTACTGGCGGTATGTATCCTCCTGGGCAGCGCCCAGACGGAGTGCTGGGCCTCATAATGATGCCTGAGTTTTGGCATCGGATTATCTTGCCGACGCTCACTGTCAGCCTCTACTACATTACGACTCCAATGCTCGTAATGCGTGATTCAATGTTAGAGATTTTAGGTAGTGATTACATTGAGTTAGCCAAAGCCAAGGGACTTAGGCCCTCTCGCGTAATGATTAAGCATGCGGCGCGAAATGCACTTTTAGCTGTAGTGACTTTAGGTTCAATTATGGTCGGTTTCGCCATCGGAGGGCAGGTAGTGGTCGAGTCACTGTTCTCATGGCCTGGGATGGGGCAGTTGATGGTTGAAGCTGCGGCATCCCATGATTATCCGGTCGCTCAGGGCACATTTCTAACGCTCGCTATTCTGGTGATCACACTGAACCTTTTGACAGACGTTCTGTACTGCTATTTAGATCCAAGGATCCAAGTCTCCAAAAAAGGAATGGCCACGTGAAGAAAGTAGTGACTCCAATTAAAGTGGTTCGCGCATGGAGAGTGAAGATCCCACTGAAGGAACCGTATTACCTTTCAAAAATATATCCGACCATAACGCATAGTGATTGTTTTGTTGTCGAATTGGAGGCGGATGACCTGAGTGGCTGGGGTGAAGCTGATCCGGGTGGTAAAGCATTCACGTTGGAAAGTTGCGAAGATGTTGAGTTGTTTTTCAGGTCGCAGATGGCAGAGCGTCTGCTGGATTCATCAATAGAAGAATTATCGAGTGGGCGCTATCCTCAAGGTGTGACAGGTTCGGTCCGGAGCGCACTGAATGTTGCGGCAAACGATTGGCTAGGGCGCCGAGCTAGCAAGCCAATTTGTGAGATTCTTGGTACGCGATGTTGGAATGAGCTACCAAGTCTATGGCCTACGTCCTCGGGTACAGCAGAACAAGACTTAGCAGTGATTTCCAGAAAGTACATGGATGGATACCGTACATTTATGTTGAAGATGGGTTCGCGTCCGATTGAGGATGATATCGAACGAGTGCACCACGTGATGCATATGATCCCAGAAGATGTAAGGTTAATGGTGGATGCTAATCAAGGATGGACACTTCCTGAGGCTAAACGTTTTATCGATGCCACCAATTCGCTATCAATTGCGCTGATTGAACAGCCGTTGCCGAGAGAGCTCAATCATGAATTGGTTTCGTTGAGGCGATTGTCCAAGAATCCAATTTCAGTTGATGAAAGCCTATTAACTCCCTCCGATGCTCGACAACTAATTGAGCAAGATGCGGCGGATATATTTAGCGTCAAAATCTCAAAAAATGGAGGGATCAATGATGCGATTGAGATCTGCAAGATTGCAGAAGCGGCTGGGGTTAAAGTTATGTTCAACAGTATTATCGAGCTGGGTATTACTCAGGCTGCAGCACTTCAGGTCGGAGCTATCACTCCGAATGTAGTTGATTTCGGTCATGCGTTTATGTCGGTTCAACGAACACAAGACGATGTCACTGATTTTGGATTGCTGAAAAAACTGGGTACGGTCGCTCTATCGAGTCGTCCCGGGTTAGGAGTTGATGTCTTCAAGTCGAAGATTGCAGACTACTCACAAAGCTTTGTTGAGATTTCAAAATGAGCTTCGTGAGAATTGGTGGCGTATTCAATAATTTGATCAATCAATACAAGATCATCGCTGAAAATCGCTATGGTTTGATTGGTTTTTGGATTGTGTTCTTCTTTCTGGTAGTGGCACTTTTTGCTCCGTGGCTTGCTCCTTATCCTCCGTGGGAAATGTTATTCGCAAATGATGGGTCACTTGCTTCCTTGCGGCCACCATCTGCTGAGTTTCCTGCAGGGACAACTCATCTGGGATATGACCTTTTATCTCAATTGATATTAGCCACAAGAACAACTGTGATGATTGGACTCATCTCAGGAGTGATCTCGATTGTAATTGGAGCAAATGTTGGCTTGATCGCTGGCTATTTCGGTGGGCTCGTGGACGAAGTGTTGATGAGAATTACCGATATTTTGTATGGCATGCCATTTCTACCTTTTGTGATCGTTTTGATTTCCCTTTTCGGGCGACAAATCGAGTACGTCATCCTCGCTATTGCATTAATAGTATGGCGAACTTCCGCGAGAGTTATTCGTGCACAAACGATCTCAATTAAACAAAGGCAGTTTGTCGTCGCTGCAAGGGCGCGTGGCTGTGGAGATTTTCGGATTATTTATCGACACATACTTCCCAATATTCTCCCTCTGTTACTTTTGTACACGTCATTCAATATTGCTTGGTCGATTGTTACCGAAGCAAGCACTAGCTTCTTGGGTTTTGGCGATGGGGAGACGATTAGTTGGGGAGGAATGCTCTATGAGCTTTGGTTATCTGGAAAAACCCGCACCGCATGGTGGTGGTTTATTGCTCCTGCTGCCTGCATCGTGGCGCTGGTTACAAGCTTAGTATTCGTAAGCCGAGCGTATGAAGAGTACGCCAACCCTCGTCTTAAGGAGGAAAGGTAATGCTCCTTGAGGCTAAAAATCTAAACGTCAGTTACAGACGGGACGGTAAAGAAATTCATGCAGTCCATGATCTGAATTTGACGATTGAAACCAACGAAGTTTTTGGCGTTGTCGGAGAATCGGGTTGTGGTAAATCGACACTCATAAAAGGCCTGCTTCGTTTACTGGCAAGTAACGGTCGCATTAGAGCAGACTCAATTGTCTTCGACGGGCTCGATATACAGAATATGAGCGCTGAAGAATTTAGGTCGGAAATACTTTGGAAAAGAATTTCATTGGTTCCCCAAAGCGCCATGAATTCCCTGAATCCTGTGTATAAGGTTGGCGATCAGATCGTAGAGGTCATCCAAGAGCACAGCGGAATGACGGTCGCCGAAGCTCGGATTCGAGTAGCAGAATTGTTGGAAAGTGTCGGCTTACAGGCAGAGCTTGCTAACAGTTACCCACATCAGTTCTCGGGAGGGATGAGACAACGTGCCATGATCGCGATGTCATTGGCGTTGAATCCGAAGTTAATTATCATGGATGAGCCTACAACTGGGTTAGATGTCCTCGTTCAAGATAAGATTTTAAGAACATTGGCCGATGTGCGACATCAATACAACTGTTCGATTCTCCTTATCTCTCATGACATCGCCATCATGTCCGAGCTCGCATCTCGGATCGGAGTGATGTACGCAGGGAGTTTTGTTGAAACTGCGCAGACAGATGACATTTTTCATCACCCCTCGCATCCTTACACGATGGGTTTAACTAATGCCTTCCCATCGATTCGAGATTTGGATCGAGAACTGATCTCGATACCGGGTTCACCACCTGCTATTGACAGTGACGAACCGAAGTGCTGGTTCAATCAGAGATGTCCGTTTGCATTGGATGCCTGCAGTCGAATAACGCCGGAAGAAACGAATTTACAGAACTCGCATAGAGTCTCCTGTCTTCGGTTCGAGGAGCGCGTGGAACTTGCGGATAAGGCAAAGAGGAAGGCAACGTGGATCTCTTAACTTTTGAAGATGTGTCCAAGGCATTTCAGATTCCTCGGCAATTTTCTGACTTTTTATTTCGAAGACCAGCGGGCACTATTCAAGCCGTCAGAAGCATAAACCTTGAAATCAAACAGAATGAAATCCTCGGTATTGCAGGTGAGTCTGGTTGCGGGAAATCGACCACATGCATGATGGGCGCGGGTTTGTTAAATCCAACTTCAGGGTGTATTAAATATTGCGGTCGTGATATTGCGAACATGTCTCGGGCAGACCTAGTTGAATTCCGAAAATCTGTGCAACTGATATTTCAGGACCCATTCGAATCTTTGAATCCGAGATTTATGATTGAGGATATTGTGGCTGAGGGCCCCCGAGCGATGAAGCTCTGGCCCGAGATGGAGATTCGAAAAAAAGTTAGTGAGATTTTGTGGGAAGTTGGTTTGGATCCTACTCGGTTTGCGCATCGCTATCCGCATGAGTTAAGTGGTGGAGAGCGACAACGTGTTGGGATAGCAGCAGCATTGGTTTGTGAGCCAAAGATTGTTATAGCAGATGAACCTCTATCGATGCTGGATGTGTCTATACGTGCAGACATTTTGGATTTAATAAAAAATCTTGCTAAAGACCGCCAATTCTCGTGTGTTTATGTATCTCACGATTTATCGATCTTGGGGAATGTTGCGGATCGAGTGCTGATCATGTATCTCGGCCAAGCAGTTGAACTGGGTATCGCTAAAGATGTGATTCAAAGTCCAGCTCATCCATACACGAGGGCTCTAATATCTTCTGTTCCAATACCTGATCCTAGGATCGATAGGGGTGTTCCCAATATCATCGGGGACATCTCTCTACCGGTTAATGCCGGTCAAGGGTGCAGTTTTGCGCCACGATGTCCTTATGCTGAAGCAGAGTGTGCAAGACGATTTGATGCTCTTGATACAGCAACATCGGTTCATCAGTCAGCATGCTGGAAATCTGACCAATGTTTTGCAGGGGTTACTGATGACCATAGTTGAAAGTGACATGGTGATTATTGGTGGGGGCGTTGTGGGTCTTTCCATCGCCTACGGGTTGTTGAAAAAGGGTCTTCGAGTCGTTTGCATAGATGGCTCTGATATCGATCTAAGAGCATCGCGTGGAAACTTCGGCCTGGTGTGGGTCCAAGGTAAGGGTGTGAATTGTCCACCATATGCTTCATGGACTTTAAAATCCGCAAAGGCTTATAGAGCGTTCGTGGATCAACTAATGGAAGAGTCCGGTCTCGAGATTGATCTTCAACAAAATGGGGGTTACGAATATTTTCTTGATCATGATGCACTCATGGAACGATCAGACCAGCTCTCATCATTGAAGGATGTTCTCGGAGATTATCCTTATGAGACTCTGACCGGGGATGAGATCCGTCAAGAGGAATCGATGGTTGGCCCTCTTGTCGCTGGAGCCACTTTTTTTCCACATGATGGTCATGTGAATCCACTGCAGTTGCTCAAAGCATTATTGATTGCTTGTCAGAAAATGGGTCTTGATTATAGAGCAAATAGAACCGTGACCACGGCAGATTATGTATCTGATCACTCGCGAATCTACTGCGATACCAGCGAGTGTTTTGTGTCGGAACGGGTTGTATTGAGTGCTGGTTTAGGAGCAAAAAAACTAGGCCCAATCTTTGGGTTCAAGGGGTATGTGAGGCCGCAGCGAGGACAAGTATTGGTTACTGAAAAGTTCCCTCCGCTTTTGCGGCGACCCTCAGTCACAATTCGTCAAGTTAACGAAGGAGCGATTCAAATTGGCGACTCAAAAGAAGAGGTTGGCTATGACGATCATGAAACATTGTCCGTTGTTGCTCGCATAGCCGAGAGAGCAGTCAAAATAATGCCGAGTTTGGCATCCGCTCGCTTGGTGCGGACCTGGGGAGCATTGCGAGTAATGTCTCCAGATGGGCTTCCAATTTATGAGCATTCAACGACCTATCCGAACGCTGTTCTTGTTACCTGTCACAGTGGCATAAGTCTGGCCGCAAATCATGGATCGATTTTTAGCGATTGGATTTTGGGTGCGGATTTCGGATCTGACTTCAAAGAGTTTGGGGAGGCTCGATTTGCAACCGCCAGTGTTAGTGTTTGAGGATCAGGAATTCAACTTCGAGAGCGGGGCGAGTGTTGCTGCCGTTTTGCTCATTAACGGTGTTTGCGAGTTTAGAACAACGCAAGTTGGGGGTGTCGCTCGAGGGCCATATTGTATGATGGGGGCTTGTTTCGATTGTTTGGTAGAGATTGATGGAGTGCCTAATCGCCAAGCCTGCATGACGCCCGCTCGTGATGGAATGCGCGTTAAACGGCAAGATCATCGGACTTTCCTGATGGACTTAGGTGGATGACAACTCACATCGGTATTATAGGTGCAGGCCCAGCAGGCATGAGTGCTGCGATTCGGCTTGTTGAGGCGGGATGTCGCATCACAATTTTAGATGAGCAACCTAGCCCAGGTGGACAAATATATCGGAATGCTTCGATCGCATCTGATCCACTTATTACCCTTTTGGGAGATGACTATGAGACAGGAGTTAGGTTAAGTCGGAAGTTCCTAATGATTACTGAGCATGAACACTGTCGTTACATACCGAATGCCTCGGTCTGGAGTGTAAACCCTGACGGTATAGTCAATTGGATAGTTGATGAACAGGTGGACGCTTTTGGTTTCGATGGCTTGATTATCGGTAACGGTGCGTTAGAGCGCCCCATGCCTCTGAAAGGTTGGACCTTGCCAGGGGTCATGACAGTAGGTGCGGCGCAGATTCTGCTGAAGACAAGTGAAACTCCTCTTCGCGACACAGTACTCGTTGGTGCAGGGCCATTACTTTATCTGGTTGCTGTTCAACTAATTCGCTCAGGTTTTCCGCCAAAAGCCATAGTGGAGACCCAGTCATTAACAGATCTTATTAAAGCAAGTCGTCACCTCTGGAGGATGAACACTAAAACATTAGCGTATTTGGTAAAAGGCCTCGAGTTTATCAGCGTCATCAAAAAGGCTGGAGTCAGGCGGTACACTGGTGTTAAACGCATTGAAATCGACAAAGTGGCTGACCATTTGCGGATCTCATTTAAAGATGGATCGCGGTTACGTTGGGTCGAAAGTGAGTATGCACTGCTCCATTCAGGAGTTGTTCCTAATACCCAAATGACAAGATCTTTGGATATCGACCACCGCTGGAATCCAGGAAATCAGAGTTTTGACCCAGTTACGAATCAATTTGGATTAGCCAAAAGTGCTGTTTCTAAAAATATTTGGCTGGCTGGTGATGGAGCCAAAATTCTCGGAGCTGACGCAGCAATAATCTCTGGAAAAATTGTCGCTGAAGATGTGTTGGATAAATTCAGTTTTACTTCCTTCGATCCTGCACGGAGAAAAAATTTATTGAAACAAAAGGATCGGTTTGTTCCTGTTCGGCAGTTTCTAGACGAATGTTATCGCCCAAGTACAGAAATATTAGATCCAGATGGTGATGTAATTGTGTGTCGTTGTGAGGAAGTGAAAGCTGTAGACGTTAGGAAAGCCATTGCACTAGGAGCACAAGGACCTAATCAGCTGAAGGTATTTACGCGGTGTGGCATGGGAAATTGTCAAGGCCGATATTGTGGTCTGACTGTGTCTCAGATGGTTGCTAGTGCCCGTGATATGGAGCTCGATGAAGTTGGATATTATCGAATTCGAACACCTCTCAAACCAATAACTTTGAAGGAGTTGTCGACGTACCATGAGTGAAAATATTCAGAGAATTGAAACCGGACGACGTATGAGTAAAGCGGTCATCCATGGAAATACGGTTTACTTGTGTGGTCAAGTGGGGATTCGAGGTCAATCCATCGAGGACCAGACGAAAGAAGCGCTCAATCGGGTACAGTCTCTTCTGGAATCAGTAGGGAGCGACAAATCTCGTATGCTTCAGGTCATCATCTGGTTAAAGTCTATGGAGCATTTCGATGTAATGAATAGAATCTGGGAAGATTGGGTTCCGGAAGGAGCGGCACCTGCAAGAGCATGCGGGCAGTCGGCACTAGCAAGCGATGAGTTATTAGTTGAATTTACTGTTACTGCAGCGCTGTAGTCTGCATCAATCAAAACGCTAATATTTGTCGATTTGAGGAACTGAGAAATGGTGGCTATGGCGGGACTTGAACCTGCGACCCCAGCATTATGAGCGCGC
>ERZ807291.8686-NODE-8686-length-11236-cov-4.623200_pt1 | contig 11236 bp, 10 predicted proteins | sample MGYA00521257_ERZ807291 | MGnify/ENA primary metagenome ERZ807291 (study PRJEB31413, sample SAMN03169783) | marine metagenome | biome: Marine; feature: Water; material: Subsurface seawater | place: North Sea | collected 2011-04-28 | depth 1 m m ...
AGAAGCACATTATCGGACGAGCCTGGGTTTGATCGCCAAGACTCCGCTTACGTGTCCCTGAAAAGTAGCTTGCAGTTAGACCGGATGAACATAGAAGTGCTGTGGAACCAATCGAGTACAGACATTGATTACGGTTACGACGAGGACTGGTCTTTCACTGGCATCCATCCGTTCGGATACACATCAACTGATCATTACCTCCGTGACCGTGACACCACCAGCGCCGAAATAAGGCTGTTATCTAACGACTCCAGCCGAGTTTTTGCCGAGTCGACAGACTGGGTCTTGGGTTTGTATTACCTTAGCTCAAAGGAGGCGTTGCAACGCCAATACACCTTTCTACCGGAAGATTTTCACAGCGACTATGACTTTGACACGCTCTCTATCTTTTCCCAACTGGATGTCGCTCTCTCGGATCGAATGACCCTAAGTGCTGGCTTGAGACTGGAAGAGCGAAACACGAAATATGACAACTCAGTTGGAGCGAAATTTTCACCTAAAGACTCACTTTGGGGCGGTAAGCTTGCACTGGAATACCTGGCTGGGGAAAACACCCTGGCTTATGGCTCTGTTTCACGTGGCTACAAGGCTGGGGGATTCAACAGCGACGGCTCCCTGGATACTGATCTCCGATCCTTCGACGAAGAGTACCTGATCGAGTATGAACTTGGTGTCAAAACATTCTTGGCAAATGAACGTGTTGCGGTTCAGCTGGCGATCTTCTACGACGATCGACACGATCAGCAGGTAAAGAGCTCAGTCGTTCGTCCTAGACCTGACGGAAGCACCGAGTTCATATCTTTTCTCGGGAACGCAGCAGCTGGTACAAACCGCGGCGTAGAAATGGACGTCAGCTGGTTCGTTAGTGACCACCTTAACATCAACGCCAATGCCGGTTGGTTAGAAGCAGAATTTGACGAATTCATCAACGAGTTTGGTGAAGACCTGTCTGGCAGGGATCAGGCCCATGCACCCGCCTACACTTTTAGCCTGAACTTTAACTATCAACGGGGACCTTGGTTCGCCAGTGCTTCCGCCGACGGAAAAGATGACTTTTACTTTTCAAATCGGAACCCGATTAAAAGTAAGGCCTATACTTTGTACAACGCTTCCCTTGGTTTTGAGTCAGCACAATGGAAAGTCACGTTATGGGGCAGAAATCTAACCGACAAAGACTATTACGTTCGCGGATTCGGCAGCTTTGGCAACGACCCTCGTAAATTCTATGTTACGGAACCTTACTTTCAGTATGGCGAACCCAGAGTGACGGGTGTGACCCTGCAGTTAACCATGGGTGATTGATGCCAGACTTCTTGTTCCTGGTTCTGGGTGAATTCCAACAGAACTCATTACTAGAACTCATTGCGGTTGTGCTTGCGATTGCCTACCTCTTGCTGGCAGTTCGCCAGCACATCGCCTGCTGGTATGCCGCATTCATCTCGACAGCTATCTTTCTGTATGTCTTCTGGCAGGTAAATCTGTATATGGAGTCTGGCCTACAGGTTTACTACCTGGGCATGGCGGTTTATGGGTGGTGGGCGTGGCAACGCGGAGGGAGTCAGGGCAACCCTGCGATGTCAATCAGCACCTGGTCACTCAGACGTCACGTGGTTGTTATAGGGATGGTAGCGGTCGCCACTTTTATCAGCGGTACGCTGCTATCCGAGACGGAACAGCGGCTTGCGTATCTGGATTCTTTTACTACCTGGGGCGCTGTCGTCGCGACATTCATGGTGACCAGAAAGGTCCTGGAAAATTGGCTTTACTGGATCGTCATTGATAGCGCATCACTCTATCTGTACTTCGACAGAGAGCTCTATTTCACCATGATCCTTTTTCTAGTGTACCTGGTCATTATTTTCTTCGGGTTCCGAAGTTGGCTCAGGGAATACAAGCGTGAAGCGCAAGGTGAGTCCGGCTCATGAAAGCCTGACGATAAATCGATAACTATTACTCGGAACGTCTAACCGAGACAGCACCAATCGACATTGCACTGACCGACATTGCACAAGCTCAAAACTCCACGTTAAAAAACTGTACTTCGTAACATGTCGCAATCTGTGTAAGGTAAACTGAACGCCGAATCAATTGCCGAGTTATCTTGTTGCCGCCTCCAACCCCAGTCAAAAGAATCATCCGCACACCTCCCTCAAATACTCAAAAAGATAATGTTCTAACACTAGCGCTGCATTTTTTCGTTTTTGTTTTTCTTGGATTAACACTGCTCCATAATCTAGTGCTCGACAAATCTCTATCCATAACTATGTCGATGATTTCAGGAGGCAGTCTGGCGGCAGTGCTACTTCTCCGTTGGCTTTATCTGACAAGGTGGCAGGTAATCAGCGCCGATGTAATATCATGTTCACTAATGATGTTGGCTTGGCTAAATTCGTACAGCCACCTTTTCCTCTCAAATAATGTCATTCAAGTCACCAATATAGCTTTCGCGGTCGCCGCTTCTGGCTACCTTATCCGGTCAACACTAGTCTGGATTTGTCTATCCACCTTCATTTTTTCGAGCTGGTTTTTTTGGCTGTCATACGCTGACTTCCCTGAGGACTGGTTTCATTTTTCATTCGCTCTCTTCCTGGCTATGGCATTCTCTATTTTCTTAAGAGTCCTTAGAAAGCTAACTGATGAAAGCAGGGAAATCCTGGAAACAGATAGAACCCTTGCAAGAAATTTGCTTGACCAACTGCCGAGTTTTGTTTTGGCGATAGACGCGAAAGGTTATGTTGCTGAAGCGAATAGCTCCCTGGTCGCTTGGCTAGGAGTAGATTATCAAGACCTGATTCAAGACACTCAGGTTGAGGATGTTTTCGTTAGAATAAGCGACGAAGAAGGTATCGATCTTAATCTGCGCCACGCTCTTGCTCGAGTCACTAAAGACATTTCAGGTATACCTGAAACAAGGATTTACGAAATAGAGTCCGTGGGCGGAAAAGTTTTAACAGGGACGCTCCATCCATTTTTTATACGTTCCGCTCCAGGGCAGGAACTGCTCGTCGTTTCATTTACCGACCTGTCAGACACCATTAATGCACGAAATGAGCTGCAACGAAGTGAAAGCTTTTATCGTACAACACTGCAAGCGATTGACGATGGAATTGTAGTCGTTGATGAATCCGGCCGCATCGCCAGTATCAATCGTAGCTACGAAAAGATGACCGGATGTAGCTCAAAAATGGCGGTGGGCAGGCCTGTCGACGACATCGTTTCGTTCAAACAAGATCATCACTATTCCACCTTTGGCAATGGCTTCCTAGTCGGCGCCCACGGCAAAGAACTATTGGTTTACCGCGCAACTTTTGACATTGCTGAAGGGGCTGGTAACGCCAGGGGAAGCGTTATCACTTTTAGGGATGTACGCAGTCAACACGATGACGAGGAAGAACATCTTCGATTAGACCGACTGTCGAGTCTTGGCGTGCTTGCGGGGGGAATTGCACATGACTTCAATAACCTTCTGCTTAACATTTACGGCAACCTTGAACTCGCGACTGCTGAGTCAAACCAGCGTGAAGTCCGCAACCTTTTGGGTGATGCTGCAGCAACTATTGAGGTAGCGACAGGGCTTACACGACAATTTTTAACCTTTTCAAAGGGCAGTCAACCAATATTGGAAAAACTGGATCTTAAAGCGTTAATAGCGGATGTCACACGGCTCTCGCTCACGGGTTCCAGTGTTACTGTCAGCTGGGACGTTTCGGCAACTAGTTATGTTGTTGATGTCGACAGTGGTCTCATGAATCAAGCGTTCAACAATATTTTATTGAACGCGCGGCAGGCGATGAAAGACAGTGGAAAAATCACGATCTCAATCGGCAATGAATCTACCAATCTCATCGTCAAGATCACTGATGATGGTCCAGGGATCGAAAAACATAACTTAAAACATATCTTTGAACCTTACTACACGAGCAAACAGGAAGGTATCGGCCTTGGGCTGGCCACGACACATTCCATCGTGGTAAAACACGACGGCTCAATCGCTGCTGAATCCGAGGTCGGCGAAGGCACAACAATGGTCATTCGTCTACCAATGTCTTCTATGGCAGTTGACGAGGCAATCGATACACCAGATACAGCCTCTAACAATCCGCCACAAAAAAGTTTACGTGTGTTGATAATGGATGACGATGAACGAGTGCAGAGAACTTTACAGAGAATGATCGCTAAGCTTGGGCATGTGGCTATTCCGTCGATCGACGACGAAGATATGATTCAACAGTACCAAGCGCTACTCGCAAAGGGTTCACCCCCAGACTGCGTTGTCTGCGATTTAACAGTGGTCGGGGGTATGGGTGGAACCGACGCAACCAGGATACTGCTGAAACTGGATCCTCAAGCTAAAGTCATCGCCTCAAGCGGCTATTCCCCTCATTCTGAAATGAGTAGTTACGAAGACCTTGGCTTTTGCGCAGCGCTTCCTAAGCCTTATAAACTAGTGGACCTTGGCAAGGTTTTGAAAAAAGTGTGTCCCTGAAAAGCCAGGGACAACGATGTCCCTATATAGACTAACAAAGCCAGAGGTGCGCATACATTTCTATGTCGCTACTCAAATTGGCTCCTGGAATAAACCGAAAACCAAGGTTGGTATTTTCACCCTCACGTCCGAAATGTTAAACACGCTACTTTGCAGACTAAAGCCACCGGTGACCGATAAGCAGATTCGAGCGTAAAAACAGCTAGCCTCAAAAACGCTAGGCAATGATAAAAATAAAAACTCAAAGTTGGTTTCACTGGCGCTACCGCCATACAGTGCGTTCCGTTCCTGGGAGAAACAGCAGAGCGCCTTAATGTTTTTCAACGCACTCCTTCGACCGTTGATGTTCGCGGCAACACGCCCACCGACCCAGCCTGGGCAAAAAGCCTACAGCCGGGTTGGCAAAAACACCGGATGGAAAATTTTAACTCGATGATCTCTGGTGTCCCTCAAGAGGAGGATCTAGTGAACGATGGCTGGACAGACCTCCTTGGAAAGATGATCAATCAATTCCAGAGTACGAAGGGCGATTCCAACATGAGCCTTGAGCAAATGATCGAGATGGCAAACTTCGAGAAGATGGAAGAAATCCGCGCTCGCGTTGATGAGTTTGTGGAAGACGAAAAGGTCGCGGAAAAGCTCAAACCTTATTACAAGATGTTCTGCAAACGTCCGACGTTCAATGATGATTACCTGCCGACCTTTAATAAGCCCAATGTTACGCTGGTCGACACCGATGGCCGGGGCGTTGAGTACATCACTGAAAAAGGATTGGTGGGGAATGGCGTTGAATATGAAGTTGACTGCATCATCTACAGTACCGGCTTTGAAGTAGGCACCAGCTACACTCGCCGTTCCGGTTACGACGTAATTGGCCGAGCGGGGAAGTCGCTCAGTGATCATTGGCGTGACGGGACCCGTTCACTGCACGGCATGGGCGCTCATGGTTTTCCCAACGTGTTTATCATGAATACCTCTCAGGGTGGCTTTACGGCCAACTTCCCACATTTACTGGATGAATCTCCGGTGCACCAAGCGCATATTATTGCGCATGCATTGGCTCAGGGTTACAAAACGGTTGAGGTCACGGCGGCGGCTGAAGAAACCTGGATCGACACAATCGTCGGCTTTACCGACGGACCGTTAGGGGGGCTAGGCGGAGCTGATTGCACCCCTGGTTATTACAACAATGAGGGTCAACCAAACCCTAGCGCCCAACAATCGGCCCCCTATGGCGGTGGTTCAATTCGCTTTTTTGAACTGTTGAAAGAGTGGCGCGAGGACGGAAACTTCGAAGGGCTGGCATTTAAGTAAACCAGATCAACGCAGGCGCACACAGACCTGAAAAGACAGGATCCGCCCCAGCATTTTTGCTTACCTACCACGTTGATTCCCGGCAGATAGTCCCGGAAACATTACTTGAAACAGTACCCAAAATAATACCCAAAATAGTACCGGAAAAAGTACCAGAGCTTCATTAGCCTCTTAGGCTAATTTTTTCATTATTTTTTGCGACGTTAGTAACACCGCTTTTCTTTGACCAAAGGCTCAATTCAATAAAAAAATTAAACCCTCATCCCTCTCCAATCTTGCCGCAGCTGTTTTTTAGATTGTTCTCGCATAGCTTTCTCACGCAAACGAGACCGCTGTTTGTTTAACGCTGTGAGTTCTTCTCGGGTCATCCATTCTTTTTTTCCAGAAGACCTGCGGACCTCGACTACATTTCTATCAGCATTATTCATAAGTGCCTTCTCCTTAATTGTTTAGAGCTTTTAGGCGATAACTAAACCGCCAACCTGCCAAGTTTTTTCTAACCACTTTATCTTGGTAACTCGATACTCTGCAGCTTGGATTTAAAAAGTATAAGACTTTAAATGTAAAAAACCGGTGACAAGTGTCTCGGCTTTGCAAGGCCATATTAGAATCGGAATTCTACTTTAGCGTGTCCTTATTCTTCGACCGGTGATGTCTTCGATTGTAGAGGCAATACAATGGCTGCAGGCGCCTACTGAGTTGAAACCACGCATTCCACTCGCTCGCGAATGACCTCCTTCGCTAGTGGGTCGTCTCACACACTGACTCATACCTGCGGCGATCTTCGGTACACTGCTCTCTAGCTTACCGCCTGTCCCGCCAAGCCATCGCTGCAACCAACTGGACGTGATTCACATTTAACGTCTTGCCGCAGATAGAACAGTCAGAAGGCTGCACCCACACCTTGCCAGGCACCTCTCCTGGCCACTGTGTTCGCTTACTCTGGCATCTAGCCACGTCCAGAGACGGTAGCTGGCGGTCTCGACATATCTAATGGCCGCAGATCGATCAGGCCTTACCCTGTAACGTGTTAATAAGCTATGGTGCCTGTAAAACTGGTAAAGGAGTGTTGCATGGAGTCTATACCTATCGTAATAGCGCTTGGCGTCGGGATTGCCCTTGGGATTGCCCTTGGGATTGCCCTTGGCATCGTCATTCACATTTTCATGATAAAACGCAGAAAGCCCATCTACTTGGTCGTCAGTGCTGAGGTTAGGAACGACGAAGCGCTAGAACCATACCGGCAGCAGGCCGTGCCTCTGGCAGAGGCCGCTGGATTAGAAATACTCGGCAGTGGTGAAATAGAGTTATTGGAAGGTGACTGGAATCACTTTCCGGCCCTGACCTTGGAAAAATTCGATTCCAAAGCCGCCTTACATAAGTTCTGGTATTCACCCGAATATCAGCAAGCAAAAAAGCTTCGTGAAGAGCATCTCGACATTCAGTTTATCGTCGCCGTCGAAGGCGTATAACGGCTTTACGGCATCTCAAGGGGCGTCTGAAGTCCACGTGACATACGATAAGAATCGACTATGCAGAAGACCATGCTGACGACCATGACCGTCTGCAGGATGTCGTTCGAATTCCCAAAGGAGATCGATCCAGTTTTCATCGGATGCAACCATGAATTTCCCTTTGCTTTCATTGCTGGATCACTGTCGCTAACCCCCTTAGGGCCCTACTTCATTCAATCAATGAAAACTGCCGAAAAGTACGCGCTAATCCAAAATGACTTTCATACAGTCGCAAAAATTGAACTTGAGTCGTTAACAACCGAAACCAACAGCAGAGGATAACTATGCCACTTTCAAAAAAGCTTTCACTAACCGATGAGGAACTCGAAGAACTCATGGCGTCAAACTGGAACATGCGTATCGCGACTATTGGTCCCGGAACCCGCATTAATCTGACGCCCATGTGGTTTGGCTGGTCAGCGGGTAAAATATTTACTTATGGCCGTGGCCAGAAAGTAGTCAATGTTCGTCGAAACCCTGAATGCACTATTATTGTTGATCGCAATGAGAAGTTTCCTGAACTGCAGGCTGCGATGTTCCAGGGCACGGCCAGAGTGTTGGAATCAGCAACAGAAGAGCAGACAGAACCCGGCATGTCAGCGGTGCGAACGCAGATGGGACGCAAGTATTCTGGTGGTCATGGGAAACCGGGTGCAGCAGAACCCGCCGATAACAAGGCGACGGCAGTCGGTGAATCCAATCGTTGGATCGTGCTTACGCCTGATCGTTTAGTCACGTGGGACAATTTTAAACTTAAAGATTTAAGGAAGAAGTAGCCGGTATGGATAAAAAAACATTAATCAGCGAACAAAATTACCCGGCGACCACATTCCCGTGTACGCAACTGCGGGGTATCATCGGGGAGTAATGATACTTGGAACAGTTCCCAAGCCTTTACACCTTACCTGTCGCATCTACTTAGGTTGTTAAAAAAAATAGGGATATCATGAAGCCTACCCCAACAGAATATATTCGCCAGACTCGGGAAAATTACGAGGAACTGGGATTTGAACCCTATCAATGGTTTCACGCAGAGCATGAGCCTAAACTTGCGCCGCTGGTAAAACCACTATCAGAATCAAAACTCGGGCTAATCTCTACCGCAGGTACCTATGTTCACGGACAGGTTGCCTACTACTACAAAGATGACACGAGTGTACGCGCGATTCCTAGTGATACCCCTGTGGGCGACATCCGGTTCTCGCACATCATGGAAAACTACCTTGTCGAGGCGCGCCAGGACCCCTGCACAGTCTTTCCCCTAAACGCGCTCAAGCAACTCGAATCGGAAGGTATTGTTGGCAAACTGGCCAGTAACTACTTCTCTTGTATGGGCGGAATCTATTCAAAGAATCGGGTTATTAACGAACTGCTACCCAACCTAGAGAAAGCTGTCGCTGAAGAACAGTTAGATCTTCTTCTGTTAATTCCTTTGTGACCTGTTTGTCATCAGACCGTGTGTCTGATCGCTCGCCATTTCGAATCACTTGGATTACCAACGCTAATCCTGGGAAGTGCATTGGATATCCTGGCCGCCGGAAAACCGCCGCGAGCCAAGTTTGTGAATTATCCACTGGGGTTTGAATCAGGTCGATTTAAGGATGTGACGGATCAGCTTGCCGTTGTTCGCGAGGCACTAACTGGGTTCACGGACATTACCTCGCCGGGCATCGTACCGATGGATTTCGAGTGGCAGGCTGGCTGGGACATACTGAACAAAAGGGAAAAAGGCCAGCTGGACAACCGAAGTCCTCGCACCACGGAGCCACAATACCAGACTGAAGATGATCGAAGAGCAGCCAAGGCGCCGTAAACAGCAACATACGATGCCCTGCATTGCCTAGAACCAATAACGAATAAACCGCATACGGTTAGGCAAAAGATCAGTGGCCCGGGAAAGCCAGCAGCGGCAAATGCAAAGCCTAAAGCCTGTTGGAGCACTCGATCTAGGCTCAGGTGAGTTTGTCTTATAAAAACCTGTGCTTTTCGCTATGCTGGACAGCTACTTTGACCATTCTTGGCCTGCTCATATATGTACTCAGATGTGTACTCAGAAAACTTTGATCCCGATCGCCCAGCTTATGTCATGGCCAACGCCGGACTTACCGTCAGCTACGGCGAACTAGAAGCTGTTTCTAACCAGATCGCTCATTTGTTCAGAGATTCAGGACTGCAGCGCGGCGATAGCATTGCGCTCTGCCTGGAAAATCATCGCACCTTTTTCCCGATATGCTGGGCAGCTCATCGATCCGGCATCTACTTTACCGCGATCAGTTACCGTCTGCAGGCACAAGAAGTCGAATATATCGTCAATGACTGCGGCGCGAAGATTTTGATTACATCCGCCCACCTCGAAGACACATTCAACGGTTTTAAAGAAAATCTGGTCAACAAACCCACCTGTTATATGCTGGATGGCACCACCCAAGGCGCCAGTTCATTCGAAGAAGCAATCACCGCCTACCCAACACAACCAATAGCTGACCAGTCTTATGGTCAAAGCCTGCTTTATTCCTCGGGTACGACCGGAATGCCTAAAGGCGTCAAAAAACCCATGGTTGATATTCCCTGGGCTGAACCAGACCCCGTTTTCGAGACCCGCAGAATTCGCTATGGGTTCGATCAAGACTCCATTTATTTGTCACCGGCACCGCTTTACCACGCCGCACCTTTAGGGTTCACAATGACCGTTCTACGGTACGGTGGAACCTGTATTGTGATGGAAAATTACGAATCAGAACGCGCGCTTGAGCTTATTGCGCAATACGGGGTCACTCACAGCCAATGGGTACCCACCATGTTTGTTCGTCTACTGAAGTTACCCGAAGGGGATCGACAAAGGCACGACCTTAGCAGCCATCAAGTGGCCATTCATGCCGCCGCACCATGTCCTATTAGCGTCAAAGAGCAAATGATAGCCTGGTGGGGACCGATTATTTACGAGTACTATGCCGGCACCGAAGGTAACGGCTCAACAACCATCACCTCGGAACAATGGCTGGGTCACAGGGGCTCAGTCGGCAAAGCAGCCGGTGAGTGCAAAGTGCACATTCTCAATGACGAAGGTATGGCATTGCCAACCGGGGAAGCCGGCGGGGTGTATTTTGAGGGTGGTGGTCAGTTCGAGTATCTCCACGACGCAGAAAAAACTAAGGCCAGTCGAACACCCAATGGTTGGTCGACCCTAGGGGACATCGGGCACCTGGATGAAGAAGGTTACCTATACCTTACCGATCGAAAGTCTTTTATGATCATCTCGGGCGGCGTTAACATCTACCCACAAGAGGCAGAAAACGCGTTGATTACCCATCCGGCAGTCATGGACGTTGCGGTTTTCGGTGTCCCTAATGAAGAGTTCGGGGAAGAAGTGAAAGCCGTTGTACAACCCGTTGATTTTGAATCAGCAGGACCAGCACTAGAAGCCGAGCTGATGAATTACGCCAGGGAAAAGATCTCGCATATCAAATGTCCTCGGTCCATCGATTTCACAGCAGAGCTGCCACGACATCCAACAGGCAAGCTCTACAAACGACTCCTCAAAGACAAGTACTGGGAAGCAGCAAAAAAATGATAAGTAAACTGTTTGATCTCTCCGGCCGGGTTGCACTAATCACCGGTGGTAATGGTGGCATCGGCCTTGGCATGGCAGAGGGCCTGGCGTCCCAGGGATGTGAAGTCAGCATCTGGGGTACCAACGCTGACAAAAATGCTAAAGCACTCGAAACACTGCAGCAATATGGCCCAAGAGTCTCTGCACTGAAATGCAATGTCGCAGACCAGCAGGCAGTGGAAGCCTGCTTCAAACAGACATTGGAAACCCACGGGCGGGTGGATGGATGTTTCGCGAATGCTGGTATCAGTGGCCGACCAACACAGTTCGACCAGATGGAAAAGGCAGAATGGACTCGCATCATGGAGGTTA
>ERZ807291.8690-NODE-8690-length-11233-cov-5.881374_pt1 | contig 11233 bp, 9 predicted proteins | sample MGYA00521257_ERZ807291 | MGnify/ENA primary metagenome ERZ807291 (study PRJEB31413, sample SAMN03169783) | marine metagenome | biome: Marine; feature: Water; material: Subsurface seawater | place: North Sea | collected 2011-04-28 | depth 1 m m ...
GCAAAGAAAAAAAAAAAATTACCAAAAATACTAGTTCCAGTACATTTTTCAGGGTTACCCACTGAACAAGACAGAATACACAAACTATCAAAAAAATATAAATTTAAAATTATAGAAGATGCCTCACACTCTTTAGGTGCTAAATACAATAATGAGAAAGTTGGAAGTTGTAAATGGTCTGATATAACTATTTTTAGTTTTCATCCGGTTAAAATAATTACCACATTTGAAGGTGGAGCAGCCACAACAAACAATAAATTAATTCATGAAAAATTAAAGTTATTTTTGAATCATGGAATAACAAAAGATAAAAAAAAATTTAAATATAATAAAAATAAAATTTGGTATTATGAACAACATCTTCTAGGATTAAATTATAGAATGACAGATGTTGCAGCTTCTATGGGTTTGAGCCAACTAAAAAAATTAAAAAATTTCGTAATTATTAGAAATAATATTGCAAAAAAATATGATAAATTATTAAATAAAAAATATTTACACCTTCCAAAAATAACAAAAAAAGTACTTTCAAGTTTTCATCTATATGTTATTAAAATTAAAGATGAATATAAAGATTATCATGAAAAGTTATTTAATTATTTGAGAAAAAAAAAGATAAACGTAAACTTACATTATATTCCAGTTCATTTGCATCCATATTACAGGAAGCTTGGCTTTAAAGAAGGACAGTATAAAATATCGGAAAAGCATGCTCAAACTTCAGTTTCTATTCCAATTTTTCCAGGATTAACGTCCAAAGAAATTATAAAAATTTGTAATTTAATAAATAATTTTTTTATCAAACTAGATAAAATTTAGTTTAAATAAAAATGTCGAGAACAGTAATTTTTTCAAAAAAAAACAAGATTTGTGATCAGAATAAAAAAATATTTATTGGAGAGTGGCTTTTATTAAATAAAAGAAATAAATACAAAAAATTTAATGTTCTTAAATTTAATGAAAAGAAAAAAGATAAACTTAAAGATTTTAATTATGTAAAAAAAATTTATAAACGAACACTAAAAAATATAACCCCAGTACTTAACAATATAAACCAAAAAAATTTTAACGAAAAAGATTGGGAAATATTAATTTTTTATTTTTTATCTAATTACATTTTTTTTGCTTATGATAAGTGGAAATTAGTCAAAAATTTGAAAAAAAGTCATAATTTTAAACCTATAGAAATCTTCTCTTATACAAATAATTATTTTATATCAGAGGACTCAAGCAATTTTTACACTCAATTGAAAACAGATAATTGGGACGATTGGTTATTCTCAAAAATTATAAAGGCACAAAAACTTAAATTTCACGAAAAAAAAATTAATAAAAAAAGAATCAAGCAAAAAGATTTTAATAATTTTAATAAATTGAAGTTGCAAAGATTGTTATTTCCTCAAAATAATAATAAATATTTTTTAAAAAATTTGGCATTACCAAGGTCTTTAAAAATAAAATTAAATTTAAAACTTAATAAAAATTTAAGATTTTATAATGATATTAATTTTAGAAAAAATAAAAAAATTTTATTAAAAAGAAATTTATTTTCATTAATAAAATCAAAAGATGAATTTGAAAAATTTATTTATAATACTTTACCTGAAATATTTCCTAAAAGTTATATTGAAAATTTTAGTTTTATAGAAAAAAATATAAAATTTTTAAATTGGCCGAAAAAACCAAAAATAATTTTTACATCATTTGATCATTATCATAATGATGCTTTTAAGATATATACAATTAATAAAATAAAGGAAGGTGCTAAATTTTATATACTGCAACACGGACATCAAGGACACCATGATTTTTGTGGAACATATTATGAAAAAAAAATTTGTAATAAATATTTTTCATGGGGAAATATATCAAAAGATAATAATGTATCCTCCTTGTTCTGCACAACTAATATTGGTAAAATTGTAAAGAAGAATATCAAAAAAGATATTTTACTTTCATATACAGAATTTTCTTTAAAGCCTTGGAAGCAACAAGCTTATCCCAGAATTATGAGTGAAACTAATTTATACAAAGATGATATAATAAATTTAATAAATTCCTTAAGTAAAAATCTAAAGAAAACTATTACATTAAAATCTTTTAATTCTGAGGGAAAAAAATATATAACTAATGAAATAAATAAAAAATTTAAAACATTAGATTTTATCTCAACTAATAAAATTAAAAGAGGTTTTGAATATTCTAAAAATTATAACCTTAGTATTGAAACAATTAATTCTACCGGTTTTATTGAATTATTATCATTAAATACACCGGTAATACTAATTACAAATAAGAAATTTTTTCATGTAAAGAAAGAGTATAAAAAATATTATAAAAAGTTAATTGAATGTAATATAATTTTTTTTGATATTAAAAAAGCAACAAAATTTATTAACTTTAATATCAAAAATTTAAATCATTGGTGGTTTGATGATCAAACACAAAAAAAAATAAAGTATTTCTGTGATCATGTTTGCAAGTATGAGGGTGATTTTAACAATGGATTAAATAAAATAATAAATAAAATTAGATAAAATCTAATAATTAATGAAAAAATTTTCTCTAAAAAAAGGTTTATTAAAAACCATATAACACTATAACAAATTTATAATGTTTAATAATAAAAATATACTAATTACAGGCGGAACAGGTTCCTTTGGAAACGAATTTGTTTCTCATCTTCTCAAAAATTATAAGTGCAATAAAATTATTGTTTTTTCAAGAGATGAATTAAAGCAATATGACATGAGAATTAAATTTAATAGATTCAAAAATTTAAGATTTTTTATTGGCGACATAAGAGATCTTGATAGATTAAAGTTTGCTTTTAGAGATGTTGATTTTGTTGTGCACGCAGCAGCCTTAAAACATGTTCCAATTGCAGAGTATAATCCTTTAGAATTTATTAAGACAAATATTATGGGCTCAAGTAACATTGTAACAGCAGCTTTAGATACTCAAGTAAAAAAAGTTATGGCTCTATCCACAGATAAAGCTGTTAATCCGATGAATTTGTATGGAGCAACAAAACTTTGTGCTGAAAAAATATTTTTAGATGCTAATGCATTAAGTGGTACAAAATCTACTAAATTTAGTGTCGTCAGGTATGGAAATGTTTTGAATTCAAGAGGTTCAATTATACCGTTGATTTTAAAAAAAAAATCAGAAAAAAAAATAGAGGTTCCTTTGACCGATGAAAGGATGACAAGGTTTTTTATAAGCTTAACTGATGCTGTTAAGTTTGTAATTAGTAGTTTTAAGCTTATGGATAAAGGTGAAATATTTGTTCCAAAGATGCCATCAGTTTTTATAAAAGACTTAATTAAAAGTATTTATCCAACATGTAAAATAAAAAACATAGGGATACGACCTGGAGAAAAAATTGATGAAATGTTAATATCTGAGATTGAGTCTGCCGATGCCTATGAGCTAAAAAATGGTTATGCATTAATTTCAAAAAAGACATATTTTTCGAGCAAACTTAAAGATATATTAAAGAAAAATAAAACACTATTTGAATACAATTCTAGAGAAAATAATCAGTTTTTAAATAGACAACAAATCTCTAAACTATTAAGAAATAAATTTTAATAATTATTGATATTTGAATATAAATAAAATCATAATTGGTATGACGCAATTTGGTATGCCTTATGGCATAATGAATAAATCAAAAAATGATAGAAAAAAAAAATTAAAACAAATTTTAAATTTTTCAAAAAAAAAAAATATTAAGGCATTATATACTTCAAAATATTATGGTAATTCAAATAAACTTCTTGGTTTTGAAAATTTACATCATTTTAAAATTTTTACTAAGTTTAAATCTGAGGATTTATTAAATAAAAAATTTATTTTAGAATTGAATGAAGTAAAAAATATTTTAAAAAAAGATCCCCCAATCCTTATGTTAGATGGATTTGAAAAATTAAGCCCCAAGAAAGCTTTAAAGATTTATGATATTCTCCTGTATTTAAAAAAGAACAAAAAAATAGATAGATTCGGTTATTCTATTTATCTTTTTAAAGATTTAAAAAAGATTTGTAAAAATTTTAAACCAGATATTTTACAATGCCCTTATAGTATAATCGATAGACGTCTTGAAAAAAAAAGTTTATTAAAGTATCTAAAATTTAATAAGATAGAAGTTCATGTTAGATCAATTTTTTTGCAAGGTTTGTTGGTTGTCGATCCTTTAAAACTTCCAAAAAAATTTTTAAAATGGAAAAAAATTTTTCAAAAATTTAGTAAGTCCATGTCGGATCATCAAGTATCAAACCTAAGTGGATGTTTGAATTTTGTGCAAAATAATAAATATATAGACCAAATTTTAATTGGTGTAGATAATATTAAGCAGCTCAAAGAAATTAGTAATGTTAAAACTAATAAAAAAATAAAATATCCAAATATCTTTTCAAAAAATGAAAAATTAATTAATCCATCAAAATGGTAAATCAGTTTTCTTAATTTATCTGATGTAAGCTTTTATAGGAAATTAATCTTTTGTTGAATGGAATCTTTATTTTTTTTAATTTAATTCCTTTGCATAAAAATAACAAATCCCTTATTAGTGGCACTCCAGCACAAATTGAAATTATCATACTTCCACTAGGTCTTGGATTAATTTCTAAAATTTGTGGCTTATTATTTAGATCATACATAATGTCACAATCATAAAGCCAAGAGAGATTAAATTTTGATATTATTTTTTTTCCTAACTCAATTAAGTCTTTGTTGTTAACAATCACGAATCCATTATTTGGTACTGATGCATTAAATCTTTTTCTAGGAATTATTCTTAAAGGTCTTCCTTTCCAGGCCAACATGTCTAAATCATAAGCAGGTTCTCTTAATTTTTCCATTAATATTAACGGATAGCTTTTTGTTAAATTTTTTTTAAATTTATTTCTAAAGTGTTCAAGATCAGTTGTTATTTCTCTTGTATCGTCAGATATTTTAAAACCTTTAGTTTTACCAGAAATAATAAAAACATTTCTGCTACCACGTGAGTTTGATGGCTTTATCACAATTTCTTTATGTTTTTTTAACATTTTGTTAATTTCAAAATTTAATAGAGCTGATTTATCTACAATTATATACTCAGGTCTTGGGATATTAAATTTTTCTAATTTCTTATAGGTTGAAATCTTATTATTAAAAATTTTAATAGTTTTAAAATCAGTGCAGGCTAATTTTGTTCTTTTATTTTCAATAAAATTTCTATTTTTAGATAAAATATATGCCTCCTCATCAGAAGTGGGTAACACTAAATCAATCTTATGTTTTTTACAAATAGTTGAAACTTTTTTTATATAATTTTTATTACTTGCTTTAGGTACTTGATAAAAAAAATCACAGAAATTTTTACCAACAGCATCTTTATTAATATCTATTCCAACAACTTTTGAAGAAATTTTTTTGTCCTTTTTGATTGAAAGAATTACACGTGGTGAAAATTCTCCACCTACAGAAGTAATTAAAATATTAAAATTCATCTACTTAAAATGATTATTGGTTATATTTGAGTCTTTCTTAGCAGATTTTAGCGATTTTTTGCCTATAATTTTATTAATCATTATAGGGGGCAAGCTGTTTTTGCTATTAAAACCTCTTTTGATTGATAAATTTTTTTCAGAAAGCTTATCACCTTTTTTAATATCTTTTTTAGCCACAATAATTCTTTTAAGAGTATTTCTAATTTTAAGAATGTTTTTTTTTAATTTTAGATTTTTAGATCCCATCATTTTTTCAGCCAATCTAATTTTGTGGACCATATTTTTAAATTCTTTAGGCTCAAGAGAAATTTTATGATCAAAACCTTTACTTTTTTTGTTTAAAGTAAAATGCTTCTCTAAATATGTAGCTCCTGCAGCAACGGATAAAAAAGCAGCATCACTTCCAATACTATGATCTGAAAAACCAACCTCACACTTATATTTTTTTTTATATAGCCTTATTTTGCTTAAATTAATATTTTCACTTCTAACAGGATAGTTAGAAGTGCATTGTAGAATAACAATCTTATTGTTTCCTTTTGCTCTAACAGCTTTAACTGCAGTTCCGACTTCTTCAAATTTTGCTATACCAGTAGATAAAATCATTGTCCGTTTAAATTTCGACAAATATGAAATTAAAGGTATATGATGAATTAATCCTGATGAAATTTTCCACGCTATAGGGTTTAATTTTTCAACCCATTTTGCTGTATTTATATCTCCACAAGTTGTAAATATTTTAATCTTATTTTTTTTTGCATAGTTAAAAGCTTTTTTTGTTTCTTCAATTGATAATATTCCCTTATTAAAAATTTCAAAACTTTTTGAATTTGAAACATAGTTATTTGCAGGATCAATAGTTTGTAATTTTACAGCATCTGCACCAGCAAATTTAGCCTTTTTGATTAATTTAAGACATTTATTAATATTACCTTCATGATTAATTCCTATTTCTGCAATTATAAATACTTTTTTTTTCATTTAATTAAGTCTTTTAAAGGGTTTTTTCGCAATTGGATAAGACAACAAATCCATAATATTTTTTTCTTTTTTTTCACATTTGTTAATCACTTTAAACAAATCATTTAACTTATCTAGATAGCTATCTAACACTTTCTTTTCGTGAAAAATACTTAAGTAAACTGAGTTTGATGCTAAAAAACCTTTTTTAAGCATTTCTTGAGTTATAAATGTTTTATAAGCTTGAAAATTTTCAGACTCAATTTCAAATTTTGAGATACTTGGAAGACCATTAATCTTTATTTTTAGATTATTTTCATTTGCAATTTTAAGCCATTGTTTATTTAGGTACTGTCCTGATTTAGTAATAACTTCCCAAGATTTTAACCTTTCCATTATTTCTAAAGTTTTTAAAGCAGCTACTGGCCCAAGTCTTTCTGTCCAAAAAGTACTACTAATGAAAGTTTGTTTTGCATAACTCATTATTTCTCTTTTTCCAAGTATAGCGGTTATAGGGTAGCCATTCCCTAATGCCTTTCCGAGCACTATCATGTCTGGTTCAATATTGATCTTCTTATAAATACCTCCCAAGGTTTCCCTAAAGCCAGATGTGCATTCATCAAAGATTAGAATAACTCCTCTTTTCTTTGAAACATTTCTTACATAATTTAAAAACTTTGTATCTAATAATTTATTTCTAGATACTTCCATCATAATTATTCCAATATTTTTATTGGATATCAATTGATCAAATTTTTTATAATCTCCATACTCAAATGGAAAACAAGAATTTTTCAGGAAATTAGGAACACCAGTGGGCTTTAAGGACGTTATTAAGTGATTATCTAAATTTTTTTGATTATCTATATTTGAAGAAAGATACCAGTCATGCCAACCATGATAGCCACAAATTGCAATTTTGTGCTTATTTTCATTTTGAGCGGCTCTAGCAATTCTTACTGCAATTGCATTGGCCTCACCCCCAGTCCTTGCAAATCTTGCCATATCTAGACCAGGATGTAAATCTAAAAGTTTTTCAGCAAGTTGGACTTCTTCAGGGTTGTTTAATGTAGATATATTTCCACAATCAATAGAGTCTTTAACTTTAGTATCAATTTGAGTGTTGGCATAACCAAGTATATTTGTACCAACTCCCATTGTACAAACATCAGTATATTTTTTTTTTTTAAGATCCCAAATATAAATTTTTTTTGCCTTAGAGTAATAAGTTGGCCAACCTCCAGGTAAAAGAAAATCTGGATTTTTTGAAAGAAGAGAATTACCACCTGGAATTATTGAATTAGCTCGTTTCCAAAGTTTTTGATTATAATCTAAATTTGTGCCCTCATTTATTTTAATATTAGAATTAATCTTAAATAATTTTTTTTTAGATTTTGCTAACTTAATAATTTTTAACCAATCAAAATAAATATCAGGTTTAAAATGATCAAAAATCTTATTAATTAAATAAAAATCATCCTGTTCATCTAGGGTAATTCTTAATTTAGAAATATTTTTGATATGAGATTTTACATGTTTTGTTTTAAATTTTTTTAAATTATCTCTAAAATATCTTGTAACCCCTTCTTTTTGTATTTGAGATTTTGAATATTTATTAGCTAACTTTAAAGATTTAAAATTAAATACTTCAACATCTAATCCATCAGGAAATGTGTGGGGATGCCCATTATATACGTAATCTAAATTATTTTTCTTTAAAATATCAATATAATTATCAACAATACCTGGATCTGCAAAAGGACAGTCAGAGGTAATTCTAACAATTATATCACTTTTAAACTTTTTAGCTGCCAAATAATATCTTTTTAAAACATTAGATTCAGGTCCTAAAAAAATTTTAGCTTTTAATTTTTTTTTTAAGAACTTTTTAAGTTTTAAATTGTCTTTATTATTAGGTATGGCAAAAATTATATTGTCTGCTTTTTTGGATTTAGATAGACGTTTAAATATTATTTCTAAAATTGATTTATTATTTATTTTTTTTAATACTTTGTTCGGTAATCTTTTAGAACCAAGTCTAGCTTGTATAATTATACTAGTTCTCATAATTAGAATTAAGTAATTTTTATTATAATTAAAATATAATCTTATCGTTCATATATTGAACAGTAAAGAAATATTATGTACAATACTTTAATCGTTACTGCTATCTTTTTAAATTCTTTATTAGTATAGTAATTAAATATGAAAAAAATTATGTTAGTAGCCGCTCATCCAGATGATGAACTTTTAGGTTCAGCTGGTACTTTGTTATTCTATAAAAAGAAAGGTTATAATATAAAAATTATTTTTTTAAGTGATGGACAGAGTTCAAGAAATATTAATAAAAACAAAAAAAAATTTTTAATTAAAAAAAGAAAATCACAAGCTAAAAAAATATCCAAACTATGCAAATTTACCGAACCTGCTTTTGCAGAATTCCCAGATAATCGTTTAGACACAATACCAATGCTTACAATTATAAAATTTGTTGAAAATGAAATCAAAAAATTTAAACCAACAATTATAATTACTCATAACGAAAATGATTTAAATATTGATCATAAATTAACTTTTAAAGCAGTTGTTACTGCAACACGCCCATCCACAAAGACTTTTGTTAAATCTATATATTGCTTTGAAACACCCTCTAGTACTGAAAATAATTTTTCTAAAATTAAAGTTAACTTTAACCCAAACTTATATTTTGATATTTCAAAATTTATAGATCAAAAGATCAAACTTTTAAAAATTTATAAAGATGAAATAAAATCATACCCACATTCTAGATCTTTAGAAGGTATTAAAGTTCTTGCAAAATATAGAGGAACCCAAATAGGTGTAAAATATGCTGAAGCATTCTATATTTTAAGAGAACTTTATTAGCAATTAATGGAATAAAAAAACATATATTATTTAGTAGTTATGAATATAGCTTTTAGAACAGATAGTTCTTTTACAATCGGCACAGGTCATGTTCATAGATGTTTAAATCTAGCTAGAGAATTTAAAAAAAAAAAAATTAAATGTTATTTTTTTACAAATGAATATCCAGGTAATATTAATATATTAATTAAAAATGAATTTGACTTAGTAAGACTTTCAACAAAATACTCAAAAGATTTTTATTCAAAAAAACAAAACATTATCGACTCAAAATCATCAATTAAATTAATAAAAAAACTAAAAATAGATCTAATATTTTTAGATAACTATTTAATAAATGAAAATTGGGAAAAAAATGTTTCAAAGTTTTGTAAGATAGTATTTTTGTCAGATTTTATTAATAGAAAAAGTTTTTGCAATTATTACTTAAATTATAACACACCTTACGAAAATAATTATATTTCTAGAAATTTATTAAATCCAAAATGTAAAAAATTAATAGGAGCTAACTATTCTATTATTAAAGATTTGCCTAATTTAAAAAAAAAAAAAATTGAGAAAAAAATTACTATATTTATGGGGGGTGTGGACTCAAAAAATTTTACAAGTAGATTGATAAATATTCTTTCAGATAAACTTTTTTTTAAATTTGAGAAAATTATTGTAATTGGAGTAAAAAATAAGAGAGTAAATATTATAGCAAATCAAATTAAAAATTTAAGGAATTTCAAAATTGTTATAGGTAATAAGAAAAATTTATACTCATCATTTGCCAATTCAAAACTAGTGATAACTAGCGTTGGTACATCTATGTATGAACACTTCGCATTAGGTTTAAATTCAATAGTTATAGCTCAAAATAAATTACAAAAAAAAGTAATTAGCAGCCTATCCGTGTTAAATTTGATTAACTTTGTATATGATAAAAGACATATTAATAAAGACTATATATATAAAATTTTAAATCAAAAAAACTTAGTTGAAAAAAAGAAGATATTACAAAATTTATTTAACACTAAAGGAACTAGAAGAATAGTTAACTATTTTATATCACAAAAACTATATAAAAATGTGAAATTAGAAAATGCATCCCATAAAGATAAATTTTTTATGTTTCAATTAGTTAATGACCCACAGGTAATCAAAAATTCTCTAGGTGGAAAAATAACAACTTTTAAAGAACATAATCAATGGTTTAAAAAAATTATAAATAAAAAAAGTTCAAAGATTTTAATTTTTAAAACAATTAATCATAAATTGGGTCAAGTTCGGTTAGATAGAGTTTCAAAAAATAAGTCTTTCATTACGTATTCAATCGCCAATGAGTTTAGAGGGCAAAATATGGGTTATCAAATGTTAAATAGGGCTTTAAAAAATTCTTTTTTTAAAACACCTTTATATGCAGTTGTAAGAAAAAACAATGAAGCTTCTAATAAGATATTTATAAAACTAGGGTTTGTGATACTAAAAAATTATCAAAAAAATTATTTTATTTATTATTTGAAAAATAATTAAACTTATTTATAAATAGCTTAAATTGTTCAAAAGTTGAACAATATATTTAATTTTTAATATGAAAGAAAAAAGTACAGAAAATAATTTTAAAGTTTTAAGGGTTATAAAAAATAACCCAAACTCATCGCAAAGGGAACTAGCAAGTAATCTTAATTTTAGTTTAGGTAAGCTTAATTATTGTCTTAATGCGTTAAAAGAAAAAGGTTTGGTAAAAATGAGTAGCTTTAATTCAAACCCAAATAAAATGGGATATGCATATATTCTTACACCAAAAGGCATAAAGATTAAGACAAAATTAACCTTAAACTTTATGAAAAAAAAAATAAAAGAATATGATGAACTTAAAAAAGAACTAAATTATTAAAAATATTATG
>ERZ807291.8694-NODE-8694-length-11228-cov-11.974582_pt1 | contig 11228 bp, 8 predicted proteins | sample MGYA00521257_ERZ807291 | MGnify/ENA primary metagenome ERZ807291 (study PRJEB31413, sample SAMN03169783) | marine metagenome | biome: Marine; feature: Water; material: Subsurface seawater | place: North Sea | collected 2011-04-28 | depth 1 m m ...
ATTCATTTATTCATTCATAGAAAAGGTCACAGCATTCATGTTCACTTTCAAACACGGTGTAATGAGACTCAATGATATATCTGTGGTCAAATCAAACTGCTGGGCAATTTCATAGAAGAAATTCGGCTGAGTTCGCACAAAGAGTTGGTCGATCTGGACCACCCCTACAACCGAGCTTTCTACAATAGACTGTGTACTCGTTGGAAATGCGAATGTACTTGCACCACTCAGTGTGAAACGGTGTGTTCCGGAATTTGTCTCTGCACCACTATAGTATATCTTGGTTGTGTTTTTTGTGGTAGATTCGGATTCATCATCGATAGGTGCAACAAGACTAATATTCCCCGATATTTCCTCGGTGTCGGAAACACCTACATTTTTCGAATACCCGAGTGTAAACGGCATCTCAATGCGGAAAAGCTTCGATGTCTCGTCGATCGAATCCAATATTTTGAGACACGCCAAAAATCCATATGCGCCGTCATAAAACGTTTTGATCTCTCCGTTCGAAATAGTCTCAAACATATTGTTGTTTTCCTCATTTAAAAACCCGTATGTTCTTACCGGTGCGCCATAATTATACAATGGGACGGATTTATCCAGTTGCAACACGATATCAGGACCAGGTACATCCGTCTTTTTCGAAGACGTCGGTACAGTGGCACAATCTACACTGGACACGACGGTTGCACCTGGCAACAATGCTGCATTTCCGATGATTTTTCGGACAGAATATTTCCGACTATTGATATGCGCCCATTGTTCTTTTTTTGTTTGTTTGTTCCCTTTGGTACTCGATTTGTCGTGTTTCAAGATCTCGACTTTTCGTCGCATATCGAACTGATGTTTCGTAAACTGGAGCTGTCCATTACTGTTATATTTATAGGGGCTTTCTGGTGTAAATCGTGTAGGCGGAACATTGAAAAGCATTTTCAAACGGCGTTGGGTACAAATATTATCTATATTGGCCACGTCGTTGTCTTGAGGCGTTTCATATGTTTGAGACAAGGTTTCGTATGCGCTCATATTGACGATGTTTGTTATATATGATCGAGATATATGTTTCCTCTAAAATACCCTAGACAACTCAAATCACCCCCTAGTAATAATAAAGTGACAAAAACAAATTGAATAAAACATTACAATGAGACAAATCACAAATCATGATGCTTTTAGATTTTATATCGAGAACCGAAATTTCATTTCCTGTGAATCATTCCTTTCATGGTTGTTTTAATGGCAGTTATATGATTCAAGGAGACAATGTCGTTTGTATCGCCCGGCATTGTATGGATATCGAATCGAAAACCCGTTACCCATCAAAACTAAATCGCCTCGTGTGGTTTCAGTTTCCGATAAGTGATCTATCGAAAAAACAAATATGGATTCAAGATAGCAACCCATTGATAAACGATTCGAACTGTCAATGCCATGTTTCTTTTACAGCAGGGTTCGAAGATCCTCGGATTGGATCAAGTAATTGGATGACTTGTGTCGGATTAGATACAAACGATCGATGGCAACCAGAAATGGTCTTATGTGAGATAGATTTACCGGAGAATAAAATAAAAACCGCACATAGCCTTTATATTGAAAATACACCATTCACTCCGCAGAAAAATTGGCTTGTACTACACGAATTAGAAGAACATATTCATATGATACACAGTTTGCAACCATTAACCATTGTGTCTGTATCGAAACGAACCGGACGAGGAAATCATATTCTTATAAAAGAAAACAAACTGTTAAACAGATATGATCAAGTGCATGGAGGAGCTTGTCTATATTTAGAAGACCGCGAATGTTATCTGGTAACGTGTCGAATCGTCGAAAAACATCAATACAAACACTCCTTATGGATTCTCTTGGATAAAGAGTACAGTCCAATATGTGTTTCAAAACCATTCACGTTTACGGATCATCGAGTTCATAATGGTTTCTTCTATGAAATATGTATGAGTTTGATTCGTAAAAACAAAGATGAAATATATGTAGGCATTACGTTGGGAGATCAACATATGTATATCTATACAATTGCATTATCCACAATACCATTTTATGTAAACCCTTCCACGTAATTCAGATATATGTTTGTGTTTATGGTTTTATTGTTTATATCGTGTGTAAACAATAACAAATTGTGAGTTGTATGAATAGACAAAGATCTTACATATTATTGTAATTTCCACCATACCATGAATGCGCCAAGAACGAATAGTTTCCGGTCAATGCCTTGCTATCCGCAGATAAACTACTTGGACTTAGATCCGGTCCAAACATGACTACATTATTGATTTCAAATACATTCAATGCGTAATTGTAATAACGGAGATTGGAAGTAGAACCTTTATACCCGTCATTTCCGTGGATCGTGACATTGTTGAAATTCTGTTTTGGGAGTGACGGCAAATTCTTTCGGTCTGTGACTACACCATTCACATACGTATCCATGACCTTGTTCTGCATACGAATCGCTACATGAAACCATTTATTGATCGGAACACCGTTTACTTCCGCTTCTTCTACATCATTCATGGTATCTATTTTCACCACCAGTTTAAATGTCCCCGTTGTTGAATCGTCGTTTTGTAGATACAATCCAGGTCCATTGAGTAAATTAATACCTTCACCGTCAAATTGTGCATCTCCTTTTACAAAGATATTTTTGGGTTTGGCTGCATCAAGGCCTTCTCCATTTATAAACAGCCATACAGACCATGTATATTCTATGCCTTTGTCACGATCATTGGATCGCAGAATCACCGCTGAATTCTCGTCTCTGGGATTTTGTTTGATTGTTGCACTGGTAGATCCTCCTAAAGACCCTTTGATCAAATACGGATTCGACCATGGACCAAGCATGTATCCAAGAATTGAAATACCTACTTTCATTAATATCATAAATGCCACTAACACCAAGATGATAAAGACTAATTTCGCTAAAAGACCGTTTGCACTTAAGAAATCAGTTCCTGCTTCTTCTAGATTTGCACTCTTTGAAAAATCTTCTAAACCCGATTGAATACCCGCTTGTGCGTTTGAAATTGAATCTGTTACACCTTCACTAAATCCTTTCGCTGCACCTGTTACATCAGATCCAGACGGGATTGAATCGGAAATTTGTTCTATGATTGGTTTATTGGCTTCCATTATATACTTTCTATATATTCTATTACAGATTTATGTGATTATAAAATGTACGTTTATAATCATATGTTTTGGTTTGTGGCTAAAGTAAAGGGAAACACACCAAAAATGAAAACAAAATTAAAACAAAGCATATTTCTTCATGTCGACTTGGTCCTTTGTCAAAATCAAGTTCGCACCATATGCTGCAAAGGCATTGCTGATGTATGATCCGCCATTGCCGGCCATATATCGATCCCATGCGGTTTGTGGGTCAATGGGGTATGGGAGTCGCTCGAATTCTGCGATGTAAATGTCGCCAGTTTTATCACCTTTTCCCATACTAATTTTGGAAGTTTTTGTTGGTTTATTATCACTTATCGTGCTGATTTTTTGCGATTTGACTAATTTCCCATCTAAGTAACTATCCACAATGTTATTATCTACACTGATACTCACACATACCCATTTTTGTAAAGGATAATTGGATGTTATAATATTTGAACTACCTGGTACATTAAATTCTAAATTCCCAGTGTTTGTGATTTCTAATTTGAATTTTGTTTGGTCAATCGAGAATATTGTCTCTTTGCCAGAGATGGTGTTTGCATAGATCCATAAATTATAACTATATCGTGATGATTCGGGGTTGGCTAAGTCTTCGAAAGATTTGTCGGGCGGATTATCGGCTAAGTATTGTTTGTTAGAAACCATGGTTTGACGATCATACACAAAACGGTATAACACATACAACACCAAAATGAGAATTATGCCTAAAATAATGAGGGTATAGTTCATTGTCTGTATATGTTTACAATAGATTATTTACAGGAGGATTTTGCAATTTCAACAAATTATATGCTTGGGTGATTTGACTTTGTGTCAACGGTTCTGAGAATATCCGAGTATTGCATAACGCTCCATGTAATGTATTGTTTGGACTCCCAGCAATAAAAGACATGGATGCCTCATATGTGGGGAATCCACCCGACAATTCGATCGTTCTTTCTAAATGTCCATTGATGAATAAATCCACACGCGAATTATGATAATTGAATACGATATTGTTCCATTTTTGTGGTGGGATATGTATAGTTTCTTTGAATGTCTTGGTTGATGGATCATCCGCTGTCGGCAAATTATTGGTGAAAACAAATTCAAACTCGTCATTATGCATATATGCCATCATCGGTGCGCCACGAAGTTCTGTTGCATCGATTGTCTCATCTTCGTTGGTAACTCCGTACTTGAAAACAGAGATACGTTTCGCATTGTCTTTGTGCATGGTAATTGGATTATAAGACAACCACAATGAAATGGCGTAATTACGATTATACATCACCTTGTTTGAATTTTCGATCGAGGTCACCACATGCATATTTAACAGATCCTCCATTTCTGCATCTTCTTTTTTCAATAGTTCCGATCCTCCTAAAATCCGTTCTGTTCCCAAAAATACCGGCTGTTCTATCAATGATTTCCCATTTTTCAAACTGTTTTTCAATATATTGGCCGGCAAATAGAAGTACAACAATAAAAAGATGATTTCCAATATAAACAAGACAAACACAATATTGGGTGTTGTTTTGAGTTCACTCGCAATGTATTTGATTAAATCGGTCAACAAACACGGAATAAAGAACACAAAATAAATCACAAATCCCAATAAACCTTCCTGACGATAGGATTGGTTCAAAAACAAGTTGTAAAACAAGGAAAGACCTACGACTACAATCGTAATCAGTAACACTTTTAACAACAAAGAAGCAATAAAGGACGTTTCGTCCGAGTATCCCGGAAGTTTTTCAAAATCAAACCACGAATAGTAAAACCCTTTTGCAACATTGGAAACATTCGGAAAATACGTAAACACAAAAAATAATATCAAAATAACCGCACATGACGCACCCATGACGGTGACATTGGACGATTTTGCATTGGACATCACCACCAAAAACATGAATACCAAAGGCACAATCGTTGCGAACATATAGGTCAAATAATTCTCATCCAATGCATCTTTGTCGTTCGAGATCACGTAAAACAAGAAAAACAAATAGACTACCGTGACACAGGCGACTATGTATTGTAGTACTTTGCCTCCAACTGGAAGCTGTAAAGTCCCGTTTTTTTTACGGTAATCACCGAACCAATTATATTTTATTTTCGGGTTGTTACTATCTGGTTTGTTGTTCATGATGTGTATATATGTATAAAGTATTATAAATATAGATTTATGATCACCAAAAAAAAACCACAAAAACAAACCACAAACCACAAAAAAAACCAAAACCGCGATTGTCTTAGATCTACAGATTCTCAATTGTGGTTTTCTTCCCATGACATTCTCGACACAAAGCGACTAAATTATCAATATGATTACTTCCTCCATATTCAAGTCTCACTTTGTGATCCACTTCAAACCACGCAGATAACTGCTCTTGACAATCCCCACATTTCCAATTTTGTCTCGATGCCACGAATTTTTTCTTTGTCTCACTTACCGATCGTTTTGTTTTCTTTACGCCACCTCCTCCGTCAAATCCAGAATTCATCAAACGTGTTTCTGCTTGTTGTGTTGGTGGGGACATTGGATCACGTGCAAAAACATTCATCAACGAATTCGGTAAAAACCCACCACCATTATTCACCATTTCTTGTTTCGCAGTAAAATCTAAAATGGGACTGATCAATCCACTTGCACTTTGATCAATCGGCAAATGTTTCAAATAATCGTTCGATGTACGGATCATTTCATGCGCTCCTTTTGGGTTTTTCTTCAATAACCAATACAGAACGAAACCACCGAAAGCAACACCGGCCATTTGATAATATTTCTTGTAAGACAATAAGAGTTTCAAATATTTCCCATCTGTATATATATTTGCCATTACAAATGCAACAATTAAAAATAATACAATCTCTAGTCTCATGTGGATCGTGTTTATACTATATACGAATAAAAGATATTGCGGTAATGAATCGGGACTATAGGCCATGTATGAACATTAGGTCATGTATGAACATTAGGCCATGAACATGATAATGAAAAACATACACAACACAATAAACCCGAAAATAATGTACTTTTTTTGGATTCCCCATTTCTCCGTCAATTTCACTCGTTGAGGCAAATATTGATTGTAGTATTCGTCCATGTGTTGCAAATACGTTTTCGCCTCGATTCCTAATTCGTGATTTAGTTTGTTTTGCATGCAATGCACCCAATATGTGAAAGAGTCTTTGTTACCTAAATAAGGAGTCACTGGGAACAAATCGAGTAAATGACTAAACTGGTTGCTGATTTTTTCGTGTGGGAAATACAATGGCAAATTCTGCACAAAATCATAATATTTTCGTTTTGTCACTTTGTTCGGAGTATCTGGATAGCTATGGGCCACTGTATATAGAAAGAACCATATGTGTGGCAACCAAATAGTTTGATCCAAGTTCCTCATAAACTATATAAACATAGATATATTACTTTTATTAAGAAAGAACTCCACATGTCTAAAATGAATGATATATTTTGTAATAATTGCGGGAAATACGGGCATTTGTTTCATCAATGTAAGTTTCCCATTACAAGCATTGGGGTCATTGTATTCCGATACAACAAAGGAGTTCTGGAATATTTAATGATCTGTAGAAAAGACAGTTTAGGTTATATCGATTTTTTACGCGGAAAGTTTTCGCTGAACCAAAAGTATTATATTTTGAATATGTGTAAGCAAATGTCATCCCAGGAAAAAATGACACTGAAAACAAAGTGTGTTTTGAATGATACACATAAAGGGTTTGTATTAAAGGATAAAATAAACACCCTCATACAAGGAGTTACACACAATGGAGAAACGTATAGTCTTAAAAGCATTTTAGAAGAAAGTGAAAAGTTCCCGTCTTACACAGAACCTGAATGGGGGTTTCCAAAAGGACGCCGAAATCCATACGAATCCGATTATGATTGTGCATTACGGGAATTTGCGGAGGAAACCGGGTATTCTACAAATAGTGTGAAAAACATTCGGAATATTGTGCCATTTGAAGAAACGTTTACAGGTTCGAACTATAATTCTTACAAACATAAGTACTTTTTGATGTTCATGGATTTTAAGACGTCTTTAGAATATCACCAGTTTCAAAAGACGGAGGTGAGTAATGTACAATGGAAAACGTTCGATCAGTGTTTACAGTCAATCAGACCTTACAATTTAGAAAAAAAGAAAGTTCTCACGAATATTGATCAATGTATTCGTTCTTTGCAATTATATTCTGTAGAACAAAAATAATATACATACATTATAAAGGGTATATTTATAATGTCTGATGAAAAATCTATATTTGATAGTTTCCAAGAAATGATTACAGGAGAACCAAATAAGAAACCATTAGTTGCGAATGAGACACCTGTTGCGAATGAGACACCTGTTGTGAATAAGACTCCTATTAAAAAAACAAAAACAAAAACAAAAACACAACGAAAAACAAAGAAACATGTGGTAGAAATCGAAGAATTGCCTCCAAAAGATATAACGTCTTTGCCTCGAGAAAAGTTAAAACTCCCTCGATGCCCAAAAGGTGAACGACGAAATAAAAAAACAGGAAAATGCGAACCCGTTCTAGCAAAAAAAACTATCCCAAAACCAGATCAACCTGTTGAAGAACCTGTCGAAGAGGCAGAAACAAAAGAACCAGTCGAAGTAAAAGAACCAGTCGAAGAAGCAGAAGCAGAACCTGTCGAAGAAGCAGAAGCAAAAGAACCAGTCGAAGAACCGGTCGAAGCAGAAGCAGAAGCAAAAACAGAAGAACCATCCATGTTTGCTTCATTGATTCCTTCATTTGGTACTACTACTCCTACTACCACGTCAACCGAAAAAACAAAATCAAAGCCAAAGCCAAAGCAAAATAGAAAAACAAAGAAAAAACGCCCTGTATCCAATATCCCACTGGAAAACCCACAAGGCGAAGACTTGTCTCCTGAACTCAAAGAGGAAATCGAAATGGAATCGGAACACATTGAAAAAATAGGACAACAAGAAGAAAACGAGACAAAAGAAGAAAACGAGACAAAAGAAGAAAACGAGACAAAAGAAGAAAACGAAAACGAAAAACCGGATGACCTAGTATCTGTGGATTCTGTAGAAAAACCAGAAACAAATACAACTGATTTATTAGAAGAAAAGAAACAACACGATGACTACAAAACAAATCCATCCGAGGAAGATTCCTTTCTATATCCAGACCAAAACGATCCAAATTTCAACATTCATATTGCCAAACAAAAAATATTTCAAAATACCAAATACGATGGCAAAATATACGACGACATCGAAGCACAGGCAAAAAAAGAATGTGCCATGGATTTCGAAATTATGCCACATCAACAATTCGTCCGAAATTTCATGTCTCTAGATACCCCTTATAATAGTTTGTTGTTATACCATGAATTAGGTACGGGCAAAACGTGCAGTGCGATCGGAATCACAGAAGAAACGAGACAATTTATGAAACAAACCGGTGGACGAAAAAAGATTATCATCATTGCCTCTCCCAATGTCCGAGAAAACTTCCGCGGTCAATTATTCGACATGACCAAATTAGAAGAAGTGGGGAACAAAACCGGGGCATGGTCGATGAACACATGCGTAGGGAATGCATTAATCCAAGAAGTCACCACCACACAAAATCAACCATTGCGAAAAGATCAAATCGCAAGACGTATTGACGCCATTATCCGAGATAGTTATGTATTCATGGGATACGACGAATTCGCATTGACAATGAAAAATATAGGAGATGTAGAACCAATATACGAGACAGATACACAGGAAATCAAAAACAACAAACAGCAACGCATCGATATGGTACAACGAGAATTCGATGATAGTTTGATTGTGATTGACGAAGTACACAATATTATCGGCGAAAACAAGAACAACAAAAAAACATCGAATATGATGGTGCGACTCGTCAAACTATGTGACAATCTGCGGTTTCTGTTTTTGTCGGCCACCCCCATGTACAATTCATATAAAGAAATTGTATGGATGGTCAATCTAATGAACTTAAATGACCGCCGTCCAACCATATCGTCCAAACAAGTATTCAAAGAAAATGGCGATTTTGTAGAAGAGAAGAAAGACGAAAATGGGAATATCCTTCAAGAAGACGGGAAAGAATTACTGAAACGAAAACTGATCGGATATGTCTCTTATGTCCGAGGCGAAAACCCATATGCATTTCCATTTCGTGTATATCCGGCTTTGTTTGCAGAATCCGACCACATTTTGTCTCAAAAGACATATCCTACACTACAAATGAATAAGAAAAATATAACGACTGGTATTAAGTTGTTGGATGTCTATGTAAGTTCAATGGAAGATTACCAGAAGAAAGCGTATGAATCGGTGGTTGCGGATCTGAATCAAGACAAACAGTTTACGGCCATGGAATCGTTTGGATACACATGGTTGCAATCTCCATTAAGTGTATTGAATATGGCCTATCCCAACGAAGATATGGATGATTTTGTTGAAAATGGAACAGCACTTGACAAATATGCGTTGTCTCGTTGTCACGGAAAAGAAGGATTAAACGAGACGATGGATTTTAAAGACGAAGAAGAACCTCCCTCGTTATACGATTTCGAATACAAACCACATGTGTTGGAAAAACACGGACGGATATTCAGTAAGGAAAATATACATAAATACAGTGCGAAAATATCCCGGATTTGTTCTTGTATCGAAAATTCACAGGGGATCGTGTTGATATATTCGAAATATATTCAAGGAGGATTGATCCCGATGGCACTTGCCTTGGAAGAAATGGGATTCACCCGATTCGGGAAAGCAAAACCTCTTTTGAAACAAGACGAGACAAATAAAATACCATTACTAGATCCATTGACCATGAAACCGAAAGATGACAAAAGCGTTCATACCGCCAAATATTTGATGATTACTGGACAGAAAAAAGTGTCTCCTAATAACAAACTCGATCTGAAAACAGTAGTAGATTCGGATAATTTCGACGGCAAACTCGTGAAAGTCGTATTGATTTCGGAAGCTGGGTCTGAAGGGTTGGATTTCAAAAACATTCGACAAGTTCACATATTAGACCCATGGTACAATATGAACCGGATTGAACAGACCGTTGGTCGCGCAGTTCGAAATCGAAGTCATTGTAAATTACCGTTTGAAAAGCGCAATGTGGAGATATACATGCATGCAACATATCTAGATGACAAAGAAGAATCTGCGGATATGTATATGTATCGATTAGCCGAGACAAAAGCAAAAAGCATTGGGAATATTACCAGAGCATTGAAAGAAACCGCGGTGGATTGTTTGTTGAACATTGAACAACAAAACTTCTCACAAGACAAATTGAATAAAACGATTTCACTCGTATTGTCAACCAATGGCAAAAAAATCGATTACCAAGTCGGTGACAAACCTTACAGTAAGAATTGTGATTATATGGAGAAATGTGAGTATGCGTGTAGTCCTTCGATGGATCAAGAACCGACCGAAGATAGTATGGTGAAAGAAACGTATAATACTACCTATTTACAAAGCAATCATACTCGTATTGCCAAACGATTGAGACAATTGTATCGTAATGATAGTCAGTTTACGATTGAGGATTTGTTGAAAGAAATTCAGATACTGAAACCATACCCGATTGAACAAATATATTATAGTTTGTCTCTGTTTTTACGGAATCCAAATGAATGGTTGATTGATAAACATGGACGGAAAGGATACCTGATTCTGAAAGATGATGTGTATGCATTTCAACCCGGATCGATTACGAACAAAGAAAGTAGTATATATGAAAGGTCTGTTCTGGTAGATATCAAACCGAAAAATGTACATGTGAAATTACCTGAACCAAATCAAGTACCCATTATTCCAGATGACAATACAATTGTACCTGTGAAAACGATCAATAACAATAACAATAACAATAACAAAGATATGAGTCACAAAGACAGCGAACAGATTGGAGACAAACAGATTGGAGACAAACAGATTGGAGACAAAGACATCGATAAACAAAATGGAGACGAACAAAATGGAGACAAAGACATCGAT
>ERZ807291.8699-NODE-8699-length-11224-cov-4.910556_pt1 | contig 11224 bp, 10 predicted proteins | sample MGYA00521257_ERZ807291 | MGnify/ENA primary metagenome ERZ807291 (study PRJEB31413, sample SAMN03169783) | marine metagenome | biome: Marine; feature: Water; material: Subsurface seawater | place: North Sea | collected 2011-04-28 | depth 1 m m ...
CGCATACGGAGTAAGTTTGGCCTTTTTAACACGCGTGGCAACATATCCCAATTGCGTAGTCGCGAAAGAAGTTCGTTGTAATTCAATGTATGTCTGTTAATATTATAAATATGGGTAAGCAGAAAATGAACCTCAGTAAGAACACAAACACCATCGCAGGTGTCATCGAAGTTCGGGGCATCCTTGGCGACACGGTGACCCAGCTTGGCACACGTATTGTAAGTGGAGAATGGTCCGTCGGGAGCGTCGTAACACGTGAGGCTGACTTGGTCGAAGAACTGGGTGTGAGTCGGTCCGTGGTGCGCGAGGCGTTCCGCATTCTTGGCGCCAAAGGCATGATCCGAAGCCGGACTTCGGACGGGACCAGAGTGACAGCACGCAGCTCGTGGCGGTTGTTGGACCCTGATGTCATGGATTGGCGCATCAGGGCGGGCGGGACAGAAGATTTGCTGCGCGATCTGCTTAAGGTGCGGTTGGTGCTTGAACCAAGTCTTGCCTATCACGCAACGGCAAATGCTACCGATGAAAGTCGTGAGCAGATTCACGAAGCGTGGCGGGCCAAACAGGCAGCTGTCGTCGCGACTGATTTAGAAAACGAAGAACGACGCGCTTTGTTTATTGAAACGGATCTGGAGTTTCACCGGGCAATCTTATCGGCGGCGGGTTCAGAGTTGTTGGATCAGCTCTATTCGGTCATCGAGGCGGCGCTTGGCCTGTTGCTTGACCTACAGATGCGCGCACGCGGCTACACATCACAGATGATCGGGATGGAAGAAAGCGATGCGCTTCACGCCACGCTTTATGAGGCATTCTCGCGTGGGGATTCTGACGCTGCTGAGAGTGCGATGCGCACGCTCATTCAGGCCGCAATAAAAGACGCACATGAAGGATTCCTGTTGCTACAGGAAAAAGAGGACAGACAGTGAAAGACAACAATTTGACTGCGGCATTGATCGCAGGTGTGGCAGAGCGTTTGGGCGCTCACCAATTTCAGGGTTGGTTTTATGGCGACTCTGTTGGGTTTGAAGGGCTCGTTGCGACCTCTGATATTCTGGATGATCCCAAATGGGTGCACTTCTCGCACGGGTTCTTTCGGGCATGGGCGACGCGGATGGAACCGTTTCAGCCCGATGATAACACGGCGCCGGGCCATGTCATGTGCGACATCATTGAACGCACCGGCGATGAGGTTTTGAAAACCGCAGTTATCGGTTTGGCGGAGCATCTGAGAGGACGGCGCAAGCATGGTGCTGTCTCGATCACGTTTGAAGATACACTACGTTCGCTGCGCGCACCTTACGGTGACGCTAAACTGACGGACGCACAGCAAGAGCAGATGAAAAACCCGGGCGCGGGTATCTGGCTGGATTGCATGCATTTTGATGCCCCGTTTTTCGCGCATCTTTCGAAAGTTGACCCTGACGGCGGTTGGGACAAGTCGGCGATCTCTGAGATTTTGGGCTACAAGGAACTGCTTTTTGATGACGTGACGGGAACGTATCGGCACTATTGGCTTGAAGACACACAGCGGTCGTACATTCCGGGATGGGGTCGAGGGCAAGGCTGGGCGTTGCTGGGTTTCCTCGACGTTGCGCATTATGTCTCGTCTGATCTGGAGGGCGCTGCTGATGTGCGCCGTGAAGCTGTTTCGCTTGCGCGCAAAATGCTGGAGTATCAGCTTGAGGACGGGAACTGGCACTGCATGGTGCATGAAACGCGCTCTGGCCCTGAAAGCTCGACTGCTGCGTTTATGGCCACCGCATTTTATCGCGGGATCAAGATGGGAATTTTGTCTGCCGATGAATTCACCGCGCCGGCCGAACGCGCGTTTGATGCTATGGTCAAAAATCTGGACAATGAGGGCAATCTGCTTGGCGTGTCTGCCGCAGTTTATTCAGCTCTGGTTGATGAACATTACTGGTACGTGCCGCTTGACCGGATTGTCCCTTGGGGGCAAGGCCCTGTCCTGACAGCAGTTGCTGCGCGCAACGCAGTGATCGGCTGAAAACAAGGAGGCGCAGATGGCTGCGCCCCCGCCCAATCACTCATACATTCGAATGGCCACGCCACCGTCGATAACAATGTTCTCGCCGATGATAAAACGCGCTTCTTCCGAGGCCAGCATCGCGGCAACGGCAGCAACTTCAGATGGTTTGCACAGCCGACCGACGGGTTGTTTGGCTTCGACATCCGCACGCGCCTGTGCCGGATCGGCCTCTTGTGCAAAGTGGTTGGCGACAATTGGTGTATCCGTATAGCCCGGTGAAATTGCGTTAACAGCGATCCCCCTGTCGGCGTATTCTAGGGCCAGTGCGCGGGTCAGTCCAAGCAGGCCGTGTTTGGCGACTGGATAGGGAAACGTCGATTTCATGATCGAAAATGCGTGGTTCGAAACGATGTTGATGATCGCGCCGCCTTTTTGTTCGATCATGTCGGGAATCACTTGACGACAACAATGCCAAACCCCTTCCAAATCGACTGACATGCAGCGATTCCATTCATCCATGCCGCAATCCAAGGGTTCATGAAATACCGCGATTCCCGCATTGTTCACCAAGATGTCGACCGCGCCAAAGGCTTTTATCGTTTCCGAATACATACGCGCGATATCGTCAGGGTCTGCAACATTGGTCTTTACCGCGACGACGTTCGCATCGGTTTCGCGACTGACACGTTCAGCCGTTTCTGATCCAACATCTTGATTAAGTTCGGCAATAACGACGTTCGCACCTTCTTGGGCAAAGCGCGTAACGATAGCTTCGCCAATACCTTGGCCGCCACCGGTAACGATTGCTGTTTTTCCTTCTAGGCGTTTCATTCTCAGTCCTTTTCACTTCGTGTTGACTTAATCTTATAAACAGATAATGATCTTAATACTAGAAATTCCTACCGGGAGGACAATAGGATGTGGAACTACAAATCGCTATCAATGGTAGCGGCGACCGCACTGGCGGTATCAACGATTTCGACGTCGGCAATGGCCGAAGACAACCTGATTGTGGCGATCTACAAGAGCGGCACACAGCAGTACTTCATTGATCAAGCAGCCGGCTTCACAGCTGCGGCAGAAGAGCTTGGTTATGAGGCACGTATCATTAACGTTGAAACTGATGCGAACCTTGCAGTTAGCGCGATTTCCGATGCGATTGCCGCTGGCGCGAAAGGCATCGGCCTGACAGCACCAGATCAGTCGATGGGGCCCGCTGCGGCCGCAGCAGCAGCTGAAGCAGGCGTTTATCTGATTGCAACAGATGATCCTCTGGACGACGCGGAAGGCAATCCGGTTCCATTTGCCGGATTTGACGGCGTTGCGATGGGCACAAATGTCGGCCAGAGCGCCGGTGCTTTCCTTGCTGACTCCGGCTGGCTTGACGGTGCCAACTACGGCATCATGAGTGTCGAAGTTCAAACGCTATCCGTTTGCAACGACCGCACAAACGCCGCGCAGGAGCAAATCATTGCAGCAGGTGGTAGTGCAGACAATGTGATCTCTGTTGCTTATGACGGCACAGCCGATGCGGCATTGACTGCTGCGGGCCCGGTCATCACCGCCAATCCTGGTGTTGATAAATGGGTCGTCGTTGCCTGCAATGACGAAGGTGTTTTGGGGGCCACAAACGCGCTCAAGAATGCGAGCTTCGAGGCAGATGACGTAATCGCAGTTGGTCTTGGCGCCTATGAAGCCTGCCGCCCATGGGCTGCTGGTATTGAAACAGGCTTCCGGTCTGCTCTTTACATCAGTGGTGTCGATGTTGGCGATGCAGCAGCGCGTGCGTTGATCAATTCGATCGAAACCGGTGAAGACCTGCCGCTCAAGGCGGTTGCGGACACCACGATCGTTGATCCGTCAACGTATGCAGACTTTATGACCTGCAACTAAGCCACGTCGGGCAGGCCGCTAGGCCTGCCCGACCTTCGCACTCAAAGCACTCATAGATGGGCACGTCATGACCTCGGCAATCTTGGAAATCACAAATGTTGGGAAAAGCTTCCCGGGTGTAAAGGCGCTATCAGGCCTGTCGATGAATGTTCATCCAGGTGAGGTCGTTGCCTTCGTCGGTGAAAACGGTGCGGGAAAATCGACCCTTTTGAAAATTCTAAGCGGCGACTACCAGCTTGATGAGGGTCAGGTGATCCTCGACGACGTTGTGGCCACCCATGCGAGCCCGCTGATGGCCCGCCAAGCCGGATTTCGGCTGGTGCGCCAAGAGCCGGAAATCGTGCCGGACCTTTCTGTCGCCGAAAACATGTTTATCGGTGAATACCCCAGCCTGAGTGGCGGACGTGTCGACTTTCGTAGAATGCGCGACACCGTGACCGAAATGCTGAAACGCTACGGTTTCTGGGGCCTTGTTGACCTTGATACTCTGGGGCGCAATCTTTCGCCCGCGCAGATGCATATCGTTGAGATCATGCGCGCACTTAAAGACGGCGTTAAAGTCATCGCTTTTGACGAGCCTACATCATCCCTGACCCACGACGAAACCGAGCAGCTCTATGGCCTCATTCGCCAGCTCAAAGCTGATGGCTTGGGGATCATTTATGTCTCACACCGCCTGCACGAGGTTATGGAAATCTCGGACCGCGTTGTCGTGTTGAAGGACGGGGTTCCAACGGGCAACCTAGCCACCGCGGAAACCACCGAGCCGGAGATCGTCAGCCTGATGGTCGGGCGCGAACTTGAGCACGGGTTCAAGCGCGAAGAGACCACCCGCGACGAGGTTGTGCTTGAGGTCGAACACCTGAGCAGCCGCTGGCATGACGACATCAGTTTCAAAATTCGCGCTGGTGAGATCGTCGGCTTTGCAGGGCTGGTAGGCGCGGGGCGGACGGAACTGGCAAAGGTTCTGTTTGGTGAATATCAAAAATCTGGGGGCGTTGTGCGTATTAGCGGCGAAGAAACCCGGATCAAGAACCCGTCTGACGCGATCGCGGCCAGCATTGGATTTGCACCAGAAAACCGTAAGGCGGAGGGCCTAATCCTCGTGCGCTCGGTGATTGAAAATGCCTCGATGGCGGTCTATTCGGCTCTGTCCAAATTCGGTGTCTTGCGGAACCAACAAATGATTTCCGCGGTCTCGCCGTTTATCGAACAACTAGAGATAAAGACGCCTTCGCTTACCCAAGAAGTGGGCAAGTTGTCAGGTGGAAACCAGCAAAAAGTGGTTTTGGCACGGTGGCTTGCCGCAAGCCCGAAGCTTCTGATTTTAGACGAACCGACCCGCGCAGTCGACGTTGGCGCAAAGGCCGAAATCTACCGTCTGATGGACAAGCTGGCGAAGGAAGGGATCGCGATCATGATGATTTCCTCGGAACTGCCTGAGCTTCTGGCCATGTCTGACCGGATCATCGTGATGAGTGACAGGAAAATCTCGACACCCGTCGAAAAACAAGACGCCACAGAAGAGACGATTATCAAAATGGCATTGGGAACGGCGGTCAACTGACCATCCACCGATGCAACAGGAGAAGAAAATGACTGCCACCAATCAAGCAGGAGCAACCCCGAATGCAAAAGGGCTATTTAAGCGCATCAGCGATGCGATGGGCCCTGAAAACCTGTCTCTGGTCATCGCACTTATCGTGATGGTCGCGCTTATTAACACGCAAACCGAGTATTTCTTTTCAGCGAGAAATCTCTTTAACATTGCTCAAAATATGGCCGTGGTGGGTTTGATCGCGGTTGGGATGACAATGGTTATTGTCTCGGCGGGCCTTGATATCTCGGTCGGCTCGATTGCCGGTTGCGCCTCTGTGACCACTGCCTTGGTTGTTGTCGCGTCAGGCTCTGTGCTTGGTGGGATCGGGGCCAGCCTTTGTGTTGGTTTGCTGCTAGGGTTGGTGAATGCCTCGATCGTCAGCTTCCTGAGGGTAAACCCCGTTGTGGCGACACTGGCGACATTCTCGGCGTTTCGCGGTGTGGCGTTCTTGATTGCACCAGGTGGGCGCCCTGTTGGTGTTCTCGATCCGGGGTTTGCTACGCTCGGGTCAGGCCGCATCTTTGAATTTGGATCGTTCCCCGGCATTCCGGTCGCCTTTGCAATCCTTGTCGTGGTCGCTGTTGGGGCGCATTTCGTCATGAGCGCAACAGTCTTCGGCCGCTCGATTTATTCGATGGGTGGCAACCCCGTGGCTGCGCGCCTTGCGGGTATCAACCTGACCAAGATGCGCCTTATGATCTATGCTTTGTCCGGCGCGCTTGCCGGATTGGCTGGTGCGATTGTGACGGCCAGAACCAGCTCGGGCCAGCCTGCATCCGGTACGCAGGGGCTGGAGCTTGAGGCGATCACCGCGGTCTTCCTTGGTGGTGCATTGCTGGCGGGTGGCAAGGGCACGATCCCCGGATCAATGCTTGCGGTTCTTCTGCTTGCGACCTTGTCAAACGGGATGAACTTGCTGGGTATTCCGACTTTCTATCAGCTTGTTGCTAAGGGCTTGCTGCTTGTGCTGGCTGTTGCAATCGGTCAATGGCGCATGGCCCGTGCCGAACGCATCCAAGCCGAAATTACCGCAGCCGATGCGTCGTAAATGACCGCGACTGTCACCCTCAAAAACGACCGGATGCAGGTCGATCTTGCGCCAGATTTTGGCGGTCGGATCACCCGATTGATCGATCTGACGACCGGGCGGGATTGGCTTGTGCCGGGACCGTGCGAGGGGGATGTCTCGGATGCGGCGACCTATGGGGGCGCTCAGGCGCGGGGATGGGACGAGTGCTTTCCGACCGTCGCGCCTTGTGCAATGTCGCCACGCGATCACGGCGATATCTGGGGGCGGGCAGTCAGCAGTCAGACAGATGCCAACAGTGTGACGATGACTTATGAGGGGCCGAACTTTCGTTTTGAACGACAGATCACGCTGGATGGAAACAGGCTGTTGGTCACCTATGCGGCCTCAAATACCGGTGTGGCCCCTATGTCGTTTATGTGGAGCCAGCACTGCCTTTTGAACCTGAATTCCGATGATCGGATCGGAATAACCGGCGTCGGCCCGTTTGCGGTGACGGGGGTGTTGGGGCAGCCCGCACCTGCGCCGACACAGTTTGTTTGGCCCCTTTTTGACGCTGTACGCCCAGATTTGTCACATGTTGAGTCCATTGGTGCAGGTTGGGCGATGAAGGCCTACGCGCAGGTGTCTGACACGGCACGGGCCCAGGTCGACGGGCCGACTGGAGGCATCACGTTTACATGGTCAGGGGCTGAGATCAGCACCTTGGGCCTGTGGCTGGATTATGGCGGATGGCCGGACACCCAGCCCAATCATCAGGTCGCTATCGAGCCCACAACTGCACCCGCAGACGATCTGAACAGCGCGGCTGATCAAATGAGCGAACGCTGGGTTGGACCAAATGAGACAGCCAGATGGTCGGTCGAGATTTCACTGACCCCACCAGAAAATCTTCAAGGAGAAGACAAATGAGCGACACTGACCACATTCTGTTTGAGGTCCGCGACGGCATCGCGTTCCTGACCTTGAACCGCCCCACAAAAATGAACGCGATCACTGCGGCGATGGGTGGCGAAATCGAACGCCTGGCCCGCAAGGTTGATGTTGACGACGACATCAAAGTTTTGGTGATTTCGGGTGCCGGAGAGCGTGCCTTTTCCGCCGGATCTGACGTGAACGCGTTGGATGATTTGGGCACCGCTTGGGACGGGCGAAATCGCGCCCAGTATCAACGCGATTACATCGCGCCGCTGTTGGGTCTGCGCAAACCGGCGATCGCAATGATCGATGGCTACTGCCTTGGCGGTGGTCTGGAAGTTGCAATCTGCTGTGACATTCGCGTGGCGACACCACGTTCAGGATTCGGGGCGCCCGAAGTGCAACGCGGCTGGCATGCAGGGTCGGGCAACACATCCATTCTGCCTCGCCTGATCGGGTATGGAAACGCGGCGCATTGGATTTTGACCGGCGATATCTTTCCCGCAGACGAGGCGCATCGCGTTGGCTTTGTTCAGGTGATCGCTGAACCTGACGACCTCTTGGCAACGGTGACAAAAATCGCCGAACGGATGGCTAAAAACCCGCCAATCGCCGTGCAATCGGCCAAGAATGTCATTCGCCAAACTCAAGGCACGTCTATTGCGCAGGGCCTGTCGTGGGAAAACGATGGCTATACCCTGTGCATGATGACCGAGGACGCGCAGGAAGGCATGCGCGCCTTTGGTGAAAAACGCGACCCTGTTTTCCGTGGCCGCTAAAGCCTGCCCCCTCGAGAAATGAAAGCCATGAACATGACAACAGACACCAGTGCACGTGGACCTCTAGAAGGGCTGAAAGTTCTTGATTTGACAATCGCGATGGCGGGGCCAATGTGCTCGCAGCGTATGGGTGAGATGGGCGCAGAGATCATCAAGATCGAAGCCCCTGGCGGTGGTGATTTTTCGCGCCATGCCCCAATGGCGGGTGTGACGAAATTCGGGGATTCAACCTGCTACGTCACCCTGAATAGGAACAAGAAATCACTGGTGCTTAATCTAAAGTCCGATGAGGGCCGTGACCTACTGTATGATTTGGTGCGTCAAGCGGATGTCTTGGTGCAGAACTTCCGCCCCCGCGTCGCGGGCAAGCTGGGGATCAGCTATGAGACCCTGGCCGAGATCAATCCGCGTTTGGTTTACGGGTCAATCTCTGGCTACGGCGAGGAAGGCCCGATGAAGGATCGACCCGGTCAAGACCTGCTGTTGCAGTCGTTTACCGGGCTGATCATGAATGGCGGGTGTGCGGGTGACCTCCCGGCCGCAAGCCCGCTATACATGGTCGATGTGACCGCGTCGCACATGCTGTGTGAGGGCATCTTGGCGGCTTTGGTGGCGCGTGGAGTCACAGGTCGCGGCCAACAAGTTGGCGTGACCATGATGGGTGCTATCATGGAAATGCAATGTCAGGAAATCACATCTTATGTAGAGGCAGAGTCGCCACCACAGCGGGGCGCGACGCCACAGGTTTCGATTTATCAAGAGCCCCCTTACGGCGTCTATGTGTGTGCCGACAAAACATATTTTGCGATTGCACAGGCGGATTTGGCGGCACTGGGAGACACGCTTGGTCTGTCAGAACTGGCAGAGTTGAAAGCGAAACGCCCGTCGCAATCCGATGGTGCCGCCGTGGCCAAATGGCGCGACGAGATTTACGAGATCGTCAGCACAAAACTGAAAGAAGCCAAAGCAGATCACTGGGATACATTGCTGTCAGACCAAGGGTTCTGGTGCATTGTGGTGAACGACTACGGTGCCTTCCTCAAACATCCGCAGTCACAGCGATACGTCACCAAGATGACCCATCCTGTAGGCGGCGAATACACAGCCATAGCACCCGGCATCCATTTCTCAGATGACCCTGTCCCTGCGTTGTTTCCCGCACCAGGGTATGGCGCGGACAGCCGTGCGGTGCTGGCCTCATTTGGCTTGGCGGCAACGGACATCGACAGGTTGATCGCGGATGGTGTGGTCATCGCAGAAACCACTGCAAAATGAAAATCACAGCACTCAAAACCTTTGTTGTTCCACCACGCTGGCTGTTTCTAAAAATAGAGACAGACGAAGGTATCTCAGGCTGGGGTGAGCCTGTTCTTGAATGTCATGCCGAAACCCTCAAGGCGAAGATCGAGGAGTTTTCTGACTTCCTGATTGGGGCTGATCCCGCAAAGATCGAAGATATTTGGCAGATGCTATATCGCAATGGCTGTTATCGCGGTGGCCCTGTTTTGATGAGCGCGATTTCGGGCATCGACATGGCCCTGTGGGACATCAAAGGCAAAGCGCTTGGGGCTCCTGTTCACACGTTGCTGGGTGGACCAGTGCGTGATCGTGTGCGCTCCTATCGCTGGATTGGGGGCGACAGGCCAGACAACTTGGTTCAGCATGCGAAAGCATTGCAGGCCGAAGGGTTCGACGCCTGTAAGATGAACGTTTGTTGCGAGTTGCAGATAGTAGACCGCCATAAAGCGGTGGATGATATCGTGGCGCGCTCCTTTGAGCTGCGCGAAGCAGTCGGTGCCGAAATGGACCTCGCGTTTGACTTTCATGGCCGGGTCCATGCCCCGATGGCCAAGATTTTACTACGCGAACTGGAACCGCTGCGTCCGATGTTTATCGAAGACACAGTTGTTCCCTCCCAAATCGACACAATGGCCGATCTGGCACGCGGGACGACGATCCCGCTGTGCACCGGCGAACGGATGTACAGCCGTTATGATTTCAAGCCAGTGTTTGAAAAGCGCGCCGCCAGCGTGATTAACCCCGATACCGCCCATGTTGGTGGCATATCAGAAATGGTGCGCATCGGGCATTGGGCCGAGGCCTATGACATCGCACTGGCCCCCCATTGTCCGCTGGGGCCGATAGCTTTGGCAGCCTGCCTGCAGGTGAACGCGGTATGTCACAACGCCTTCATTCAGGAACAAAGCCTTGGCATTCATTACAACGAGGGCAATGACCTGAACGACTATCTTCTACCTGACAGCCGCTTTGCGATTGTTGATGGATATTTGGATATTCCGACCGGGCCGGGGCTGGGCATTGAGGTAGACGAGAGTTTTGTTGAGCAGAAATCCCAGCAGGGGCACCGTTGGCGTGCACCGGTTTGGCGCCATATGGACGGGTCGATTGCAGAGTGGTGATAACATGAGACAAGAGGCAATGGGCACTCCGGATATGATCGGGATTGATTGGGGGACCAGTTCATTCCGCGCCTTTTTGATGTGCTCCAATGGTCAGGAATTCGATCAGTTCAGTTCTGCTGATGGTCTCTTGGCCGTTCGTGACAGGGCGTTCGGGGCTGTTTTGCAAAAGACCTGTGGCGCGTGGTTGGCGCACTGGCCCGATTTGAAAGTCATTATGTGTGGCATGGTCGGCAGTCAAAGCGGCTGGCGCGATGCGGGTTATCTGGATGGTAATGCTCGTGTGCAAGATCTCGCGGCGGCGCTTGTCCCTGTACAAACGGACACGCATGGGGTGGATATCCGGCTTGTCCCCGGTATCAAAGGCCAGGATTTCGCAGGTCGCCCCGACGTTATGCGTGGCGAAGAGACAATCCTCATGGGTGCATTATCGCAAGGGATGCCGGCCACATCTGTAGTCTGCCAGCCTGGAACGCATACCAAATGGGTCACGGTGCAGGAGGGAAACATATCCAGATTTGCGACCTTTATGACCGGTGAATTGTTTGAGATGCTTTGCAATCATTCAATCCTCACGCCCTTCATCATTGAGGCAAGCAC
>ERZ807291.8706-NODE-8706-length-11218-cov-6.135895_pt1 | contig 11218 bp, 9 predicted proteins | sample MGYA00521257_ERZ807291 | MGnify/ENA primary metagenome ERZ807291 (study PRJEB31413, sample SAMN03169783) | marine metagenome | biome: Marine; feature: Water; material: Subsurface seawater | place: North Sea | collected 2011-04-28 | depth 1 m m ...
TGAAAACGGCATCACGCGAGCGTATGAGTCTGCAGTGACGATGGGCGCGGACTTACGGCCCGGAGCAGGTGAATTGAAGTTGGCGTTGTGGGCGCAGGCGGACGCCGCGAGCGCGCCATTGCAGCGTTTGCAGGTTATCAAGGGATGGATCGATGATGCGGGAGAGACTCATGAGGCGGTCATTGACGTGGCCTGTGCCGGTGGGGTTCCTGTGGATGAGCAGACAGCGCGTTGCCCGGCCAACGGGGCTACGGTTGACCTAAATACCTGTGGCATCAGCGCGCGCACCGGTGATGCAGAATTGCGTGTGGTATGGGCCGATCCAGACTTTGATCCGGATACTCGCGCGTTTTATTACGCCCGTGCACTCGAGAATCCGACTTGTCGCTGGAATACCTGGGATGCTATTCGGGCAGGTACGCCATTGCGCCCTGATCTGGCTGCAACGTTGCAAGAAAGGGCATGGTCTTCACCGATTCAATATGTGCCCTAATTTAAGAGGTAGAAAACCTTTGGCGCGAGCGTTTTGCTGGCGCCAAGGGTTCGGTGACGCTTAGGCGGGCCTGTGAATGCCGCAAATTTTGTGCCCGTCGGGATCAAGAAAATAACATAAATGCATGGTGCCCATCGAACCTTCTCGTGCGCCTGGAGGATCTTCTACGCTGGTACCGCCGTGGGCGATTGCGACGTCATGAAAGGTTTTAACTTGCGCTGGCGAATTGCAAAGGAAACCGATGGTGGAACCGTTAGCTGTGCTCACGGGTTGTCCATTAATAGGTTCGCTGATGCTGAACGTCGAGCCGTCATGGATATAGAAGAGCCGGGTTTGGCCCGTATCGTTGACGTGCTCCATGGGCTCTTGCGCGCCCAATACGCCAAGAACCGCATTGTAAAACGCTTTTGTTTTGTGGATGTCATTTGAGCCGATCATGATGTGATTTAGCATGCCTTACTTCCTTTTTATTGTTGTTGATTTTGGAACTTGTCAAAGACTAGTCTCTTTTTGTAGGCGCCGGCAACTCCCCGATTAAATTCCTTGTTAGGATGAGGCGTACACGGCTGCCAACGTATCTTGAGATTAAAGCAAAGCGCGCCGTTTGATATCCTAACAGTTGGACAAAATCCCCAGTGACGTCAATTATCACGATGCAAATGTTTGTATGCCCAATTTGCGCTGCGCCGTTGCAGGTCTGCGACCGAACCCTAGCGTGTGATTTAAATCATTGTTTTGATATTTCGCGTAAGGGCTACGTCAATTTGGTGCCGGCACAACATCGCAATTCCAAAGCCCCGGGCGACCATGAGGAGATGGTTGCCGCTCGCAGGCGGTTTTTAGCGCAGGGGTATTATCGTTTATTGCGTGAATGTTTGGCTGCAACGCTTGACGAGCTTTTGATTGAAGGCGCGGTTGCCGACCTGGGATGTGGGGAGGGTTATTTTACTGCGGCTCTAGTCTCGCATTGTCGCCAGATCTACGGGGTTGATGTTTCTAAAGCGGCCATCAATGCGGCCTGCAGACATAGTGAGCCGATAAACTGGGCGGTCGCAAGCACAACCCAACTGCCTTTGCGCACCAGTGGTTTTGAGCTAGCTATGGTTGTTATGGCGCCAATGAGCGATGATGTTATTAGAATTTTGAAGCCGGGTGGTTATTTGATTCGAGTGACCCCTGCAGCGGCGCATCTTTGGGAGTTCAAATCTTTGGTTTATGCGCAACCGCGCAAGCATCAGCGCGCGACTGCAGATTTGAACGGGTTTTCGCTCGAGCGCACGCTCACCATCGAGGACCAAGTATGGATTGAAGGGAGCAGTCTCACGGATTTATTGGTGATGACGCCTATGCGCTATAGAACGGCTAAAACCTGGGCCAAGACATTGGCCAAGCAACCCGCGCTCAGTCTTTCGGTGGCGTTTACCCTGGATGTTTTTAAGGTAAGCGATGCGCGCAGCTGAAATGGTTAACGCTCGTTACTTTGTAGATGCATACGTTTGGCCAGCCAGGGCGCTAGGATCAGCAGCGCGCCGCCAATGACGACGGCCAGTACCGCAAGCTTGCCGAATACATCGACGTAGACAGCGAGTGATTCGGCGCCACCGGCCACCCGGGTGCCGCGCTCGCCGATGGCCATAGCACCGGCGATTAGGCCGCCGAGATAGGCGGCGAAAGAACTTGATAAAAACCAAACGCCCATCATCATGCCGCCCACTTGGGCAACGCTCAAACGAGTGATCATGGCCAGTCCAACTGGCGAGATACACAGTTCACCGGTTGTGTGCAGCAAATACATCAATGCCAGCCAGATAATTGCAACTTTGCCGTCGGATCCGGCCAGTCCTGCGCCAAAAATGAGCACGGCGAACCCGAGGCCGACGAGAATAATGCCTAGACCGAATTTTGCAGGTGTGGATGGCTCGCGGCCGCGCTGGGCCAGTTTTACCCAAGCCCATGCGAATACAGGGGCGAGCAGTATAATGAATAACGGGTTCAACGACTGAAACATTCCCGCTGTGAAAGTCGCGCCCATTGCGACGTTGCGATCTGTGAATAAGGTCAGCGAGGAGCCCGCCTGCTCGAACAACGCCCAAAAGAAAACCGACAGGACAATCAGTAGTAACATCACGAGCATCCGGTCACGCTCGATAGCGTTACATTTTGACAGCGAAAACCAGGTGATCCAGGCGATTACCACTAGCCCAAATCCCGACAATACAAACCCTAGGTCGCCAGCTCGCTGAATCAACTGCCAGATTACGATGACGGATAGCAGGCCGGCAATGTAGATCAGTGCTTCCCGGGAGATGCCCAGGATGCGCCGCTTAAGGTATGCCACATTTGGCGGTTCGCCTGCACCCAAGAGGTGCTTTTGGCCGCGAATAAAGGTGATCAGGCCAAATAGCATGCCAACACCCGCAACGCCAAATCCATAACGCCAGCCGAAGGTTTCTCCAAGATAGGCGCATAGCAGGGTGGCGATAAAAGCGCCGATGTTGATTCCCATGTAGAACAGGGTAAATCCTGCATCGCGACGCGGATCCTCCTGACCATAAAGCTGGCCGACCAAGGTAGAAATGCTGGCCTTTAAAAAACCGACGCCGACGATGACAAACGCCAGTGATAAATAAAATATTTGCTCGTACAGCAAGTTGCGCTGCACCTCGCCCCCCATCTGCACAGCCGCTTGGCCTTCAAAAGCCATACCGAAATGGCCGCAAACCAGCATAACGGCGCCAAACATGACCGCCTTGCGTAACCCCAGATAACGATCCGCAACCATGCCGCCGATGACCGGCATGGCATAAACCAGCGCGGCGTAGCTGCCGTATAACAGGCCCGCATCTCGATCACCAAATAAGAAGTGTTTGGTGAGGTAAAGAATCAGTAATGCCCGCATGCCGTAATAACTGAATCTTTCCCACATTTCCGTCAGAAATAAAACATATAAGCCGCGAGGGTGGCCCATGAGTTCACCCTGCGGGTGGGGAATTGTAGTATTCATAAATTTAATGGCATTAGATGTTTGGTTTAACACGACAAATTCAGTGTGCTGTATGTCGCGAGCGCGGCAGTGCACAACGTCGTCGCAAGATGGTGCTGATTGATAAAAATGTCAACTTGATAAGGGTTATTGTATCTTTGTATTGTGTATTTAAGAGCTTCCGGTATCTGTTAAGGCGGGTTCCGCCGGCTGTGGTAAGGCGCCTTTATGAATTTTTATCCGTTTTTGCAGCCCTGTTGAGATCCTATGCCTAAGCCAGGAGAAACCGGATTTGCGCGAATTTATTCTGCGACTCGTTATTCGTGGCAGGGATTAACAGCTACTTGGGAAAATGAGTCAGCGTTCCGACAAGAGTGCGTGTTAGCCGCTGTGCTCACCCCGGTCGCTGGTCTGCTCGCCGAGAATGTGACTCAATGGATATTGCTGATCGCAGTAATGGCGGTTGTGCTGATTACTGAATTATTAAATTCTGCCGTCGAATCGGTTGTTGACCGCGTTGGTGATGAAATGCATGAATTGTCTGGTCGAGCCAAAGACCAAGGCTCCGCTGCTGTATTTGTCTCTCTGAGTCTTGCGGTTTTTGTGTGGTCGTCAATTGTGGTGGCAAATTTCTTGATTTAACGCTTGGCACTTTACGTCACTTTGCTCCGCCGCCGGCGGGCTTTTAGTTTTTTTCGGCCAGCGGCTTTGCCTGAGCTTTTGACGCGAACGGGGCCGCGGTAATTAGCCACCAAACCAGAGACTTTGCGGTGCGTGAAGCGGGTTTTTAAATGTCGTTCGATACGCGACATCTGGTTCCATTCGGTGGAATCCACTAGGCTGATTGCAGTGCCTGTGCGGCCTGCGCGGGCAGTGCGGCCGACTCGGTGAATATGATCGTCAACTGATAAGGCGACATTGAAGTTAATGACCAAGGTGATGCCTTGGATATCAATGCCTCTAGCGGCCACGTCTGTGGCCACTAAAATACCGAATTGACCGCTGCGGAATTGGTTGATGATGCGTTTTCGGTCCCTTTGTGAGAGTTCTCCGTGTGTAAAATCGGCGCGAAGTTTATGGGCTTTCAATGCGTTGCCAAGTGCTTGGCATTGTTTGCGCGTATTACAAAAAATAATCGAGCGCGGCGCCTGTTCTTTTGCCAATAACGCGATTACCAACCGTTTTTTGTGCTGCAGATCATCAGCCAGCACAACCTGTTGTATCAGTGAGGTTTGACTCTGCTGATGAGGATCAATTGTGATCGTCTGCGGGTCGTGCAGGAAGGTGGCGATGTCCCAGGTGTGCTGTTGCGAAAGAGTGGCCGAGAACAACAAGGTTTGGCGTTGATGTGGACAGGCCTTGGTAATCGTTTTTACTTCAGGTGCAAACCCTAATTCCAGTATGCGGTCCGCTTCGTCTAGCACCATCATGTCGAGTTTACTGAGATCAACGGTGGCTTTTACGATGTGTTCAACAAGCCGCCCCGGGGTGGCGATGATGACTTCGGGTTGTTTGTCGATATTGGTGCGCTGCCGGCTAAAGGTTTCTCCGCCGATTACGAGCACGCAGCTAAGATCTGTATGGCGGGCGAGAGTCTCAAAGGTTCTTCGCGTTTGTAGTGCTAATTCTCGGGTCGGCAGTAAGATCAGCAGACGCGGCGCGCTCTTGGAATCGCAATTGTTGAGCAATTTATGCAAGGCGGGCAGCATAAATGCGGCTGTTTTGCCGCTACCGGTCTTGGAGCAAACAATTAAATCTTTGTCCAATAGCACCTGCGGTATGGTTTGGGATTGAACCGCGGTGGCTTCTATAAATCCCGCTTCCTCAGCAGCGCGCAGCAAATGGGGGTGTAATGAAAATTGTGCAATCACCGGCGGATAATAGCCTGCCTGCTCTGACAATACTGCTTTTGTTTAGACAAGGTTCGAACGATGGCTAGGATGACGCTGGCGTGCATCGCAACGATAAGCCATTGACTTCTTGCTTGTTAGATATGAGAGAATAAAAAGCGGTGCTGCAAGTGTTGGCGCGCCCTTTAATGGCGTGAATAAGAAATATAAAAGCGTAAGTAAGCAATAGCCTCTAGGCAGGGAATACGATGGCATATGAGTTGACGGGAAAGATTAAACTGATCCAAGACACCCGAACGTTTGATAGTGGGTTCACCAAACGCGAAATGGTTGTGATTGTTGATGACGGTAGGTATCCGCAAGAAATAAATCTTGAGTTTGTGCAGGATAAGGTGGCGCTGCTTGAAAGCCTCAGGCCAGATCAGGAAGTGACGGTGACCTTTGATATTCGTGGCCGCGAATATAATGGCCGATATTTCAATAATCTTCAGGGCTGGAAAGTTCAGGCGGCTGATGATGGCGAGGCGCTTCCTCCAATTGATGCTAATTATCCCATGCCCGAAGATTTTGATGACGAAGACATCCCTTTTTAGGGGCTGTGTGTTGATCATCCCAACTGGCTGGGAGCGTTGATCGCTAGGCAGTAGGCAGTAGGCAGTAGGCAGTTAGCGCAGCAGATGCGGACTGTTCACTGATTTTGTGCGATGACTGGCGGCTTTAATTTTCGTAGGTAGAGGATAGATATCAGGATTAAGAGCATCGGCAGGGGCCACTTTAAGGCGTAGCTGACATGCTCAAAATAATATTTTTTGGTGATGAAATGTTCAACGTCTCGCCACTCTTGAAATTCTTGCCGGTATAGGTCGAGAAAAAATGATTCGTCTGTTTTTGTATACCCGGCGTTGACATACCGACTGGCGAGCGTGTCAGGGTTTTGTGCCCAGGTTGGTTTCCTGGTCATTGCGGTAACGCCAAAATCCGCGTCGAGTATGGCCTGCTCGCCGTTGTTAAATGTGGCCAAGACCACTACATGTCCAGGAAAGCTCAGTATCGTATTTTCTATGCCCTGTAGATCCAAGACTTGTGAAAGTATCATAGAGGCGTCACCGCAGATGCCGATGCCTCGCTTTAGGCTTTTTTTATAGTCCGCGAATTGGTAGCGCCGGTACTCTGGAATGGTAGAAAATTTGCCCATGAAATGTAGAAAGTAATTTTCCCAAACCGGAATCCGTTGATTGAACTGTGCAGGGTCGTATCTTTCCCAATGGATATGCGCCAGACCATCGTCGATGACCTGTGTGACTCGCATCGCATAAGCCCGGTCTGTTTCGTTCTGTTTCCGTGTCAGATCGGTCATTGTTTGTTGGTAATTTGTAGGTTGATCACCGTAAAAACGCAGTTCACTGTTAAAAAAGTGATTCACCCGCATGTTCTGAAACAGGCCATAGATATTGATTGCCAGCAATGTCGCGCCAATGCAAAAGGTGAGTTGAATTAGCCTTTTTTTTAGCTTAGACAAAGGTATCACCGGACGCGCTTTTGATGAGCGCGACCTCTGCCGCAAAGTATAGCTTACTGGTCATGCGCAACTGAGAAGGTGCGCGTGACGCGGTTGATATTACCCTGATGGTCTTTGATTGAAATCGAAAGGGTGCCGGTGAATCCCTCTGCAAGGGGTTCTAGCAAAGGGTAAACGTAGACACCATCATTTGCGGAGCTGAATAAATAGTTCAAGTTTTCTCCTGCTGGGTAACCATCGATTTCGAAATCAGCTGTAACGGACAGAGAATTGATGTCGATCCCTGAGTATGCATCAGCGAAGCCAATAATAAGTTTTTCAACCGGTTTTTGATTTTGACCCTCTCTAGGTGCTGAGACGGCCAATACTGGACGTAGGTCGTCGGCAAACCAGCCATAACCTTGTTTTGTTTCGCCGCGGCTCTGATCGATGGCACATCCCAGATCAATCCAACGGGCAAAAGTCATTTTTTCTTCAGTTGTCAGTGGGGCGTAACCTTCACCGGGAATCGGCATGATGCTGCCTACCAGATCAAGGTCAGCGTCGTTGATACGAGCGCCGGGCGGTAAGGTATTGGCATCACCAAGGACTGCCGCACTGGGATGGCTGCTATTGTCCCAGCCGTCGGTCCGCTGCCCCCATAATTTCCACATGAGCAGGCTGCGTCGGCTTTGAAATTTTCTGACATAGCGGCTTGCATTGGTTTGACGCCAGCTCCCAACTAAAGGGGGGATGCCCCAAGTCGCTTTAGGATCGTTACATAGCCTTGCATAATCGCCAGGTAATCCGTCGTAATTGTTCAGATCGTCAAGTACCAGATCTGCAGGCGGTGTGTCATTTGTTGTCGTATGGCAACCGACACATTTGCTTTCTAACACAGGCCGGATGTCTTTGAAGAATTCGACGTCTACGGCGGTGACATCAGTTTCTTTGATGATTGGATGACCGTTGGTGTCCTGACTCACCAGAGGTGTTTTTTGTGTGAGGTCCCAAACCGCATAATCGGGGCTGGCAGCGGCAGTGGTTTGGAAATCGAGTGATTGCTGGCTGTGTGAATGACAGCCGCCACAGGTTCTCAGTTCACCGGGTCGCACCTGATGCCAAGTTTGAGATGCATTGAGCACGGCACCGTTTTTATCAATGGTCTGGAAGGTAAATGGTGCATCGGCAGGGATTTTTGCCAGGAAACTGGTGTCGGGGTTGCCCTCGAGGTCCATAACAGCCGAGCCGTCTGAGTTATATTTACGCAGGGGTATTTCACCCAGAATCCGCAGCCGTTCGTTGGCATGATTGTGGAACCATACACCACCTTCGGGGTTAGAATTAGGGCCATAACCGCGATCTGGGTTGGGCTCCATGAGCAAAATTCGCAGTGCCCAAATATCGCTGTTGTCGTAGAGACCAGCATCAGCACCTTGACTGATCCAATTCGTGCTTTGATGATTCTCGCTGGAATTAAATGCGTCTAAGCCATCCCAATTTTCACCGATTGAGTTAGGCGCGCTGCCTCGTTTGTACAAAGTGCTGGCACCAATAAGGCCATAAGGGGTGCCCTCAGGCAACATTGGGTGTTCGCGACCATCGTTGGGAAGCCAAGGGAGTTCTTTGGGTTCGGGTATGCCGTGGATAGACTCATAGGGTACAACAGCGCGGGGCCAAGCCTCGTTGAAGTTGGGGTCATTTTTGATGAGGATGAGTTTGCTCATATCATCCACGGGCTCTCCGCCTGCCATTATATAGATGCCGGAGTCGACGGCGGGCCAGGGGGTAGGTCGGTTGAGTTTGTTGACTGGACCATCGGACCAGGCGACCAGTAAGTCATTATTGGGTGCTGCTGACGGATGTGTGTACTTGCCATAACCGTCGATTGCTGCATTGTCGTTTGAGGTTGACAGTGGAGTGATTGAAGATAACCCTTTGGGAGTAAAAGGCATTCGCATAGTCCCTTGATCATTATGCTTTATTTCAGGGTTTTTAGTGATGTCAGGGCTATGGAAGGCCGGTTGGTTCGAATCTGTGTGTTGAGGAATGCGGTATAGAGAGCCGAAGCCAAAGTTATTCAGGTTGTAGTAGTTCTCGACTACCACGCTTCGGTCAGACAACTGTGTTGTGAAGTGAAAAACTTTGGGTTGGTCAAAGGCACTGGCTACGGGTTCCCAGTAACGGCCGTCGGGCCATATGGACCAAACGCCCCACAGGCGATGATCGCGTAACCCTTGGCTTTCGTAGCTGCTAAACATGATTCTGCCATCTGCCAAAGGGATCGGGTGTAGCGCAGAATTGTTGGTCATGGGAGCTATTGGCGTGACATTTTTGGTGTCTAAATCCATCACGAAGAGTTGCATGGTGGGGTAAGAAAACCCTTTGGTCGGGCGAAACCCGTTGCGATTGCTGGTGAACACTAATTTGTTTCCGGCAATAGGCGCAGGTGCTGTATTTAAAATGCCATAGCCCATTCGGTTGGCACCAGTGGCTGGGTCCACGGGGTTGCTTTCATCCCATTGGCCGGTTCCGGTGTTGGGGGTGAATTCCTGAAAGGTCAGTTGTTCAATTTGTCGCGTGGTGAGATGCAGACGGTAAATATCTGAGCCTCGCTTGGGTAAATTGCCGCGTTGATAATTGAGGTTTTCTTCGCGTAAATCGTAGAAATGGCTGTAGTAGACCCACTGCCCATCAAAAGAAATGAACGGGTCGGTGATTGCGCCGTGCTCAGTATCAATTAAGACCTCTTCGGAGCCATCGGGATGCAGCAGCATGAGATCAGAGTTGACTGCAAGCTTTGCCGGATTAACCCCTGCCCATTTGATATGCGCATGATCACCAGCACGCGGTTGATTGACGTAGATGATGTCGTAGTTGACGGATGCAAAAGTAGCTGTGCCGGGAAGGCCGCTCATGGCGATAAGGATCAGAAGGCGGATCCTGTCAAAGATAATCTTACGACCGGTCGCACAAAGACAGCTGCTGTTGGATTTGATGAAGGAAATACCTAAGTTTTGTTGATTTTAGGGTGTCAAAGGGTTCTTCGAAGGATGCAATTTGAATGCCAAAGGAGATAAATATCAACAGATCAATAGGTTACGAATATAGGTTTATCTTGGGGGGAGGTAAGTGTAAAAAATCATGACAATCGGATGTGTTTTCACCCGGCACTACGTCAATAAATTTTACAGTGTTTTTGGCCCCTTTTTGAGGCTGTACAGCGGCAGCTGAGCAATACGCGCATCGATATTTGCGCGTGCGGTTGAGTACAGGCTGCTGTCTAGATTGCCGTAGTTTTGGGCAAATTGTGCCGCGCTTAATCCTTCGGGTAAGTCGTTGATATCCGGGAAAAAAAATGCCGGATCACGCAGCGCCTGTGCATGCTGCTGGATCCTTTCTGCGCTTTTTGGGTCGAGTGCCATATCCGTGAATTTCAGTCCTGCGCGGTCTGCGGCAAGGTCTGCGAAACTAAATCCGCTGCCACCTTTTCCGGCGTCTGCTAACTCTTTTAACTCGCCGATGGCGAAACTCGTTGCCGTGTTTGTGATGAGTTGAACTGCCGCTGAAACAATAAAATGTTGGCGTAAATCTTTGCGGCCCAGCACGGTGACCGCATCTCCCACAGGGCGGCAGTCTTTGCGAGATTGCGCGACATCACCGATCAGTGTTTCGAAGAGGTCACTGCCGAGCAAGATAGATAGGGACAACAGCGCTAATTTATTTTCGGTGGCTGGTTTTTGGCTCAGTTCAGTGCGATATCGGGCGTAGCTAAATGCCCAGGCGAGGTAATCGCCAAGTTGGGCATCGGGTGCGGCTTTGCCCTGGTCGCAAATATGTGCAAAGTAGTCGTGTACGCTGTCGGGATCGCTCAGCAACTGGAACTGATCGCGCATTGCAAAAGCGCGTGTTCTGAGCCCACCGGCTTGATTAACCAGATCGCCGAGGGGCCCGTAATTAATTTGGATCGCGCCGGGCAATATGTCTACGTGGTGAACAGCGGCAAATAGCTGATCACCAAGTTTTTTGTCCAGTGTTTGGTTCACCAACCAGCGTGCCGATGCGATCAACCATTGGCCGCGCAGGCTGATTTCGCCCACGCTCAAGGTATCAAATATGAGCTTTCTATCCTCAGCTATCAACGTCAGCGTGAGGTTGATGTATCGGCCTAGTGGATTTTCTGGTATCCGTGCGGTGGCGTTTAGGGTCAACTTGCCGTTGTTGATCTCAACTTGTCCCGCGAATGCGACAACATCACTGATTGTTCGTTGCGCAAAGGCCACGATAGTATTGGCCGCGTTTTCTGTGATTGTTGTGGCGACCAAGTGGTGTTCCGCGCGCGCGATGTCTTTGATGATTGTTCGCATGAGCCGGTTGGCGGCCGCTGCCTCGTT
>ERZ807291.8710-NODE-8710-length-11214-cov-13.715835_pt1 | contig 11214 bp, 11 predicted proteins | sample MGYA00521257_ERZ807291 | MGnify/ENA primary metagenome ERZ807291 (study PRJEB31413, sample SAMN03169783) | marine metagenome | biome: Marine; feature: Water; material: Subsurface seawater | place: North Sea | collected 2011-04-28 | depth 1 m m ...
CCTCACGGCCTATCCTGATGCCAATTCAACTTTGCGCGTGACATATGGAAATGTTGTAGGGGGCTCGCCCAGGGACGGAATGCGCTATGACCCTTTCACGACTCTGGAAGGTATTACGGAAAAAGATACTGGAGAAGATCCGTTTAATTCACCACAATCCCAAATCGATCTAATAAATGCTAAGAGATATGGTAGTTATAAACTGGAATCAATTAAATCCGTTCCCGTGAACTTTCTAACAGACCTTGACTCGACAGGCGGAAACTCAGGCTCTGCGACCCTGAATGCACATGGCGAACTTGTCGGTTTACTCTTTGACGGTACAATTGAAAGCGTTAACTCAGATTGGGACTTTGACCCGCGCACCACTCGCTCTATCCACGTCGATAGTCGTTATATGCTTTGGGTTATGGAGAAAGTGGACAAAGCCGATGACCTCTTGGAAGAATTGAACATCGTCAATACAAGTAATCATCCTATTAATTAAGCGTTGGCACCTCCCATGTCGACAGAACAAAACTCTGAGTTATTTGCAATTAAACATACGAATTCGCCTATAGGAGAGTTCGCAGCTCAAACCATTATTATCTCTTTTGTTCAAAGTGTTTTTTTCTTTGACTTATTTAGGTATGATATCCGGAATTATTTCTCTGGTGTAAGAACTTTTTCTGTGCCCGCACAATCTTCGCCGATCCTCGGCAAAAAAAACCAAACAAGTTCATGCTATGTTTTCCCTAACGCATATCAATATACAAACCTTGCGGTGATGTTTAATCGATGCTAATCGCGAAATATTTTAAATCTACAAGGCTACAAAATGAAAATTACAATCATAGGGACAGGTTTTGTAGGCCTGGTTTCGGGGGTTTGCTTTTCAGATTTCGGACACATCGTAACCTGCGTAGATACAGATTCAAAGAAAATTGATTTATTAAATAAAGGGGGAATACCGATTTATGAGCCTGGTCTTGAAACAGTGGCCGCCAAAAACGTCAAAGAAGAACGCTTATTTTTTACGACAGAACTAAAACAAACTGTGGCCGAATCCGAGGTTGTTTTTATTGCGGTCGGAACTCCCGAAAATAAGGAAACTGGCGCGGCTGATCTGTCTTATGTCCACGCTGTGGCCAAAGAAGTGGCAGGCTATATTACTGGTTACACTGTGATTGTAAACAAATCGACAGTACCAGTAGGGACAAGTGATGAGGTTGAAGCCATTATTCGAAAGGCCAATACTAATGCTGATTTTGATGTGGTTTCAAACCCAGAGTTTTTACGTGAAGGAGCTGCGATGTCTGATTTTAAATATCCGGATCGTATTGTTATCGGTGCGGAAACTGAAAGAGCAGGAGCATTGATGCGAAGTGTTTATCGCCCGTTTGATCTAAATATAACACCACTCGTTATAACCAATCGCAGAACATCAGAACTCATTAAATATGCCGGGAATGCCTTTTTGGCAACGAAAATTGGCTTTATCAATGAAATGGCTGATCTATGCGAAAAAGTCGGAGCGGATGTCATGGAAGTTTCCCGCGGGATTGGTTTAGATTCGCGAATCAGCCCAAAGTTTTTGAATGCAGGCCCCGGTTATGGCGGATCTTGCTTTCCGAAAGATACTATGGCAATTTCAAACACGGCACGTCATGTTGGGTCACCTCTGCGCATTATTGAGGCTGTGGTCGAAGCAAACGACATCCGTAAACGCAATATGGCCGGAAAAATAATTGAAAGTGTCGGTGGAAGCGTAAAAGGAAAAACAATTGCTGTGTTGGGACTCTCATTTAAACCTGACACAGATGATATGCGAGAAAGCCCTGCAATTATTATTATTCAGGCATTGGAAGCCGCAGGAGCAAATGTGAAGGCTTATGATCCGGAAGCTATGGATGAAGCCAAACATATGTTACCCGATATTACATATTGCTCGGGTGTTTATGATTGCGCCAAAAATGCTGATGCGTTGGCTATCATAACGGAATGGGATAAATTTAGGGTCCTAGACTTCGGTCGCTTAAGCGAAATTATGAAAAGCAAAACACTGATTGACTTTCGTAATATTTACGAGCCCGGAAGTATCCGCCAGCTAGGTTATAATTACATAAGTGTTGGTAGGAACTAATTTTAAACCCGTCAGACTTGCTCACAAAATAATTTAACTATTGTGGTGTGAGCTGGCAAAACAGACTGGGATTTACTTTAACATATGCATAATGAGGGATGACTTCAACGAAGAAAAATCCAGATCTCGTTAGGCACAATCTTGCAAGCCTAGACAATATTTTTCTAGTGTTCAGCCATTCTGCGCTTTAGCTTATAGAGAATTTTAAAACGAAAAAAACAATAATATAAACTAAGTCAGGGGTTGAGCTGCCACGAATAAATTTTATACTGCGAAGGCATCTTAATTGACCATGAAAGGATATTTGCAACCTTTATGGAGGCACCTAGGGGGTAGCGTTTTCTTTCCATGCGCTGTTTCATAAAAGATGGTATTCGTCTTATGCTCTGTAAAAGTCCTTTGCGACGGGCAGTTTGTTCTGATCTTTGGGTATTTCGCACGTCTAGCCAAATAAAAACTAAAAGATGCAAAACAAACATTGGTAAAATCAATGCAATTGGCACGCTTTTGAAAATCATATTTACGAAGTTTTTTGAAGTGTGGAACTCTATAAACCCACTCGGCTTTTTACTCGAGGCATTCCCTCCATGCCAGCCATGAGCACGGGGCACTAGGATAGCTTTATACCCGTGGCTATTTATTCTTAAGCCTAAGTCAACATCCTCAAGGTAGCAAAAAAAACTTTCATCGAAGCCGCCTAATGATCGAAAAATATCTCCACGGTACATTGCCATGGCTCCGCAGGGCGAAAATACTTGTACATTTTGTTTAAAATGTTCTAACTTTACAGATGTCTGATATCCTCCGCGCCAAGCAATTCCAAAAATGGAAAGAACATCACCAAACCCGTCTATAGATCGTCCCATTTTAGGTATGAATAGTAGGGGCGCCGCCATTGCAGCTTGAGGCTGCTCATTAACGGCGTCAAGGAGCCGCGATAGGCAATGGCGCGAAAGGAGCACATCAGGGTTCATACTGATCACCCATTTTGTGTTTGTGTTTAATAGGCCGAGATTGGCACCACCTGCATATCCAGTGTTTATTTCAGAATTAATTAACACAAACCGGTCATCGGGTAGGATTATATAATTTTTAACTGGAAATGCAGAGCCGTTATCTACGATATGCACTCGAAATTTTCTAAAACTTTGTGCTGCAAGACTATCGATGCATTGTTGCAGTACAGTTTCGCTGTTAAAAGCAACAATAGCAATTGTAAGTATCGTTCCTTGTTCTTGTTTCATACTAAACCTATGCTTTTTGCGCTCCTAGTTTATAGGCACTTTGTTAACTCATGTTGTGGCCACCTTAAAGGATAAAAAAACTCACCTTAATAAACTGTCCAGTTTTTCAGTATCACCTCATATAAGCATGCACTTCTGCAGCGGCGCAAAATAAATGGTAAAATGTGCTTGAAGGCATGTTCTTGCTGATAACATCACCATTGGCATTTCTTTGATCATACCAACCGCCCTGCTCAGGCACAATTAGGTAATTCTCAAACAACATGTCGATCATATCTGCACACTGAGAATCAGCGCCTGCGTATCCCGCGCGCGCGCGCGCAATGTTGGCTTTGATATATTCTGTTTGAATCCAACAGCGGCTATCACCATTGGTTACACGGCCATAGATTTTAGCCTCGTTTATAAGCAAACCAGTTTTTTTATTAGTCCCAATCTCCCGACCAACGGCATATAGTCGCTCTGCATATCCGGAGACATCTTTACCAGATAGCCGCCCATAGTCGTATAGCAGCCAGCACCATTCCATCATGTGACCGGGTTCCGTCAAATCACCCACTTTAATATCTGGAGACCAGTCAGACTCGAAAAACTCTAATAATGTGCCAGTGTCTTTATCAAAAAAATAATTTTCGAATAACTCGTACACATGGCCAGCAAGGTCGAGGTAAGCGCTATCAAATGTCGCTTTGTATGCGGCGGTAAATGCCTCAAATAAATGCATGTGTGGATTTTGGCGGCGTGGCATACTGGCGGGGGTCCCCTCGCGCCAGCCTCCAGCACTTGATTTTAAATGGGTATCAAGAAAATCGCATGTTTGTTCAAGAACCTCTTTAGCCTCTTTGCAGCCAAATGTGCGCAGACGCCATGCAGACGCTAGTATCACAAAAGCCTGAGCATATGTATCGCGGTAATTATCATGAACGCTGCCATCGGGATTGAGCAAATGCGCACATCCCCCGCCGCCCAACGGACCATGTTTATTTGCGCCTTGAAAGCCTGGGCCAGTCAAATATGCCCATCCATGATCACAGATTTTTTTCGCATTCTTATACCAGCCCAAATGAGCAGCATGCGCGTAAACATATGTTTGCCGAGCTTGCACTCTCACCCGGCGCAGAGAGTCAAATACCGGCGAACCGTCAAGGTTTAGTGTTTCCCAAAACCCGCCTTGTGGATCAACACCTTTTTCGGCCCATAAGGGTAGAGCTTCGTTTTTGCACCACGACACAAACCGCTTCCCTTGTATCTTCATGGACCTCCAAGCCTCTTTATTAAACCAGTTAGAGCAACTGCCTAGAGCAATTCAGCTTCTATGTCATCACACAAATGAGAAGTAATTATTTCCACAGATTACGTCTAGTATGTATAACAGATAAAAATGGCATCACCTTTTGCAATGACCAACACCCCGCTAAGTCCTACCACCCCGGTGAACGGCCTGCTAGAGCGCACAAATACATTATCACAGTCAAAAATTTTACCTCCTATAATAAAGTTATTATCTTCAAACTTAGATAGATTTTTAAAGCCAGCAACTGAAGTCCAAGATCGAATAGTATGTCAGCCAATATTTAAAAGAGCAACTTCGTTTCGACTAAAATACCTTCTTGCAAGAGCACAATTTTTCATGTAACTGGCTTATAAATAACTATATAGGAGAGTGCTGTGATAACGACAGATGCTGTTATGGAAATATTAAATCACGCATATGTAACGAAAGACATCACTCAAGTTTTGAATCTTTCTGACAAGATTGAGTGTTTCAAATCAGTCACTATTGGTAATGGAAAACTTTTTGTCGGCTCAGAAGCACCATCAGCTTTTCGAGCTGGAGCCAAAAAATTACATGATGCAAAAGACCCGACAGCGAGTATGAAAATCACGACTAAATCAGGCAATAACACAAATGCCGTATTTGTTGCTACACTACTTATAGGTAGTAAGAAAAAAGAAACTACCTTTGCTATTGGCTTGAAGGGTAACAGTTTAGTTTATTTTGTTGAATCTGCGGTCTAATTTTGTACCAAAGTTATTGGATCCCTCCTAATCTATAATTTTACTTCTATAGGCAAGGGCTCAAAGTATAGCGGGATAAGTTTGATGAATTTTAAAAAATTACCTTTAAGTGAAGTTGTTTTATTTGAACCCACAAAATTTAGTGATGATCGCGGGTTTTTCATGGAAACATTTAAGGCGCATCTATTTAACGAGATTGTTGGTTCCGAGACTATTTTCATTCAGGAAAACCATTCCTTTTCAGCTCAAAGAGGTACTGTACGTGGACTTCATTACCAATCTCCACCCCACGGCCAGGGTAAACTTGTCCGGTGTACACGAGGTAGCATTATTGATGTGGCCGTTGACGTAAGGCAGGGATCATCTACATATGGTCAGCATGTTAGGGTTGAGCTTAATGCTTATAATGCTCATCAGCTTTGGGTGCCTGCAGGTTACTTGCATGGTTTTGCAACACTTGAACCGGATACAGAAGTATTATATAAAGTAACAGATTATTACTCGCCCGAGTGTGATGGAAATGTATTATGGAACGATCCTGAGCTAAATATTGACTGGGGGATTACAGAAAGCAAAGCGGTTTTATCAGCAAAAGACGCTGTTGCGCCTACTTTTGATTCTTTTCAAAGCCCCTTTAAATAATTGGACATGCTTTTACTATAATAATTAAATGAGTTTCAACTTAAATTATAAGGATTAGTTATGCGGCTACTACTAACAGGCGGTGCAGGTTTTATTGGCTCCGCAGTTGTTCGAATGGCCATTGGGCGAGGTCTGTCCATTGTGAATGTTGATTGCCTAACATATGCAGCCAACCTCCGTAGCTTAGATACCGTTTCAAACAGCCCAAATTATGTATTTGAGCAAGCCAACATTTGCGATTCTGAGGTTATTAATGCCTTATTTGAAAAGCACCAACCTGACGCAGTCATGCACCTTGCCGCAGAATCCCATGTTGATCGCTCAATCGATGGTCCTGGTGATTTTATTCAAACGAATATCGTTGGTACTTACAATATGTTGCAGGCAGCACGTTTTTATTATGAAAATTTGACAGAAGAACGTAAGGATAAATTCCGCTTCCATCATGTTTCCACCGACGAGGTTTATGGAGATTTAGAGGTGGATGATCCGGCATTTGATGAGACCACATCATATGACCCAAGCTCACCATATTCAGCATCAAAAGCAGCATCTGATCATTTGGTGCGTGCATGGGCTCGGACCTTTGCTCTACCAACAGTAATAACAAATTGTTCAAATAATTATGGGCCGTTCCAGTTTCCTGAAAAACTTATCCCAGTGGTGATACTAAAGGCGCTGCACCAGAATGAAATCCCAGTTTACGGCAAAGGGGACAATGTTCGCGATTGGCTGTATGTTGACGACCATGCCGATGCACTTCTGACTGTTTTGGAAAAGGGTGCGCTAGGGGAGACCTATAATATTGGCGGAAATAATGAGCGAACAAATTTGGAACTGGTTAAAACACTTTGCAAGTTAATGGATAAGCATTCGCCGGGCGGTCATAGCAATCATGATAGCCTTATTACATTTGTAACAGATCGCCCTGGTCATGATCGTAGGTACGCGATCAATGCAACAAAAATAAAAAATGATTTGAACTGGTCACCATCTGTATCGTGGAATGATGGTTTCGAACAAACTATGAAATGGTATCTGGATAATGAACATTGGTGGAGACCTCTTTTAAAAGAAGGTGCTTTTGGGCATCGTCTGGGTGCAAATGTCTAGACGTATGTCTTTGAAATTTGCTATTATTGGGAAGACAGGGCAGCTTGCCCGTGCACTCCAAAAAGAGTTCTCCCAAAGTGAAAATGAAGCTATCTTCTATGGCCGACAAGAATGTGATTTATCTCAGAGTAAATCTGAAATTGCAAAATTCATGCTGGCCCTACCGCCTGTGGATGCAGTTATCCTTGCTGCGGCATATACTGCAGTAGATAATGCAGAAACAGATATGCAAACAGCAAATGCTGTAAATTCTACAGCGCCAGGAGAAATTGCCAAAGCCTGTGCTGTTCGTAATATACCACTTGTACACATTTCAACAGATTACGTGTTTAACGGAGCGGGAACATCTCCGTATACTGTTGATCAAGATACTGACCCTGTGAACGCTTACGGGTTATCAAAAAGAAATGGTGAGCTGGCGGTGTTAGCAACTAATTGCGATGCTGCAATTTTGCGGACTTCATGGGTTTTTGATGGATCTGGGAAAAACTTCCTAACGACAATGCTGCGCCTTTCTAAAACTCACGATGTATTAAGTGTGGTTGGGGATCAAGTAGGGCGTCCTACCTATGCGCGGCACCTTGCTCAAGCTTCAATTGTTGCTGCTAAAAGCCTTTTAATTGACGCTGCATCTTACCGGGGGATTTTTCATGTAAGTAATTCTGGCAATATTGTAAGTTGGGCAAAATTTGCTGAAGCTATATTCACTGCTTCCAACAAGAATATAACCGTAAATGCAATTTCATCATCCGATTACCCTACACCTGCAGCGCGTCCAGCATATTCAGTAATGGATATTCGTTTATTTGAAGAAACATTCGATTATATTTTGCCGTCATGGCAAGAAGGGGTAGCTGCAGCTTTAGCGGAATATTAATTAGGAGATTTTTATATGCAACGTAAAGGTATAATTCTTGCAGGAGGGTCTGGAACCCGATTACACCCAAGTACCATCTCGGTATCAAAGCAACTAATGCCAGTGTTTGATAAACCTATGATTTATTACCCGTTGTCTGTTCTGATGAATGCAGGTTTACGTGAGGTTTTGATTATTACGACACCTCACGATCAAGCGGCTTTCATAAATCTTTTAGGAGATGGTTCAAAATGGGGTATGGAGCTGACTTATGCTGCCCAGCCTAGCCCAGACGGGCTGGCCCAGGCTTTAATTATTGGTGAAGATTACTTAGATGGGGCACCAAGTGCTCTTATACTGGGTGATAACCTTTTCTTTGGATCCACTTTTTCTGAGTCGGTAATGGTTGCGAACGCCAGAGAAACTGGTGCCACTGTGTTCGGTTATGAAGTTGGCAATCCATCAGAATATGGTGTTGTCGGATTTGATAATAACCATAAAGCTGTGTCACTAGAAGAAAAACCAGACAATCCCGCTTCTAACTATGCTGTTACAGGGCTCTATTTTTATGATAACAGAGCGAGTGAATTTGCTAAGCAAGTTAAACCTTCTGCGCGGGGAGAACTAGAAATTACAGCACTTAATGAAATTTATCTCAAGAATGGCGCGCTAAATGTTGAATTACTTGGTTCTGGTACAACATGGCTTGATACCGGTACGCATAGAGCATTATTGCAGGCGGCGCAGTTTGTTAGTGTTATCGAAAGTCGTCAAGGAAAGCGTATCTGTTGTCCAGAAATTGAAGCTTATCAAAATGGCTGGATTAATGCGGATCAACTTAAAAACCTAGCTATCGCTTTAAGCAAAAGTGGTTATGGTAAATACTTTTTAAAAGTTCTCGCACAAGAATAACGCTCAGACTCAATAGAGCCCGTATTGTGGCACTATTCATAAGGTTGAAGAGTTCTGACCCTACAGTCTTAGGTTTGCTTTTATTAAAGCTGATGCCTCCATGATAGGTTTGAAATAAAAATCTCAAAATATGATGACGTCAAACAATTACTCTCTACTTTATCGCACTGAATATGGTAACAAAACATGGAAACAGGAATTATTTATTTTTGGACGCAAAAATCAGGGAGTAATAAACGTCACCAGCATCAAACACATGACTATGAATAATTGCGACAGGTAAAGAAAAATAAATCCTTGCGTGTTATGAAAAATCTCTATTCCATATGAGGATATCGCTTGAAATAAGCTTAATTCTCATTTATAAATTAAGTCTCAATCCACCAAAATAGAGTCCAAAAATTAAACTGATGTCCAAACGCCCCGTACTAGTACATTTTCACATGTTTAAAAATGCAGGTACATCTGTAGACAAAGTGCTTCAGAAAAACTTCGGTGAGCGCTGGATTGAAATTGAAGGCCCGAACGGCAAGAAGCTCGACCCAGAGGCCTTAGTTGAATTTATTCTGGCCAACCCCCAATATGACGCTATCAGCTCTCATACGGCAGTGGTTTCTGTTCCCGAAATTGAAAACGTTGAGATTGTTCCTGTCTTTTTCTTCCGAAACCCCATAGACCGCATTCGATCGGCTTATGATTTTGAGTGCAAGCAAGACGCACAAACCCCAGGCGCAATAAAAGCTAAAGAGGGGGACTTTGAGCATTATATGGATTGGCGATTTTCAACACCTAACCCTTGGCAAGTGTCTCAGTTTCACGCCTTTCGCCTGAAAGATTTTCACACTTTTACACCTGCGAAACAATTACAGCTCTTTCTGCCGCGCGCTATGGCGGCGCTTGATGCCTTGCCCTATGTAGGTCTCGTTGAATATTTCGATGAGTCAATGATTAAGCTTGAAGATTATGTAAAGCACTACTTTCCTGAATTTCAGGGTGAAAACGTTCGTGCAAACGTCACATCTGACTTATCACTAAAACTCAACGAGAATATTGAAAAGTTTAAAGTTAGGGTCGGTGATAAAGTTTTTGAACGCCTTCTTGAAATCAATAGCATAGATTTAGAACTTTACGACTATGTAAAATCTCAATTTCTGACACATACAGACGGCTGATCGATAGTCTTATGGAAGCCACCGGTCACCCCATTATCCTTGTTGTCGGACCTCATAGGTCAGGGACTTCTTTTTTAACGCAAATTATCAGTATTTTAGGTGGCGACCTCGGAAAAACTCTAATGCTCCCGTCACATGACAACCCAAGAGGTTTCTGGGAAAATCAAAAAATTGTTGATATGCATGACCGTCTTCTACAGGATTTTGAAAAAGACTGGACGACGGCACCAGCTTTGCCAAATGGGTTTGAAAACAGTCAGTTTGCGACTGATGCAATAACTGACCTAAAAGACATTCTGGAAACGGATTTTCGACGCGATTATGTATCGCTGATTAAAGATCCGCGTATTTGTGCAACCTATCCTCTGTGGAAGCGTTTTAGCACAGAAACCCGGCGCCCTCTAAAAGTCGTCGCACTGGTCAGGTCCCCTCAAGCCGTGTCACAATCCATTCAAGTCAGAAATTACATACCTGATAATGACAGTGATGTTATCGCTTTATCTTATCTGAACGCGATGCATAAACAATTGGGAAATGATATTGCGGGATGCCTAGTTTACGAGGAGCTCATCAAGCTTAACGGTTCAAAAATCATGAAGGTTTTGGCTCAGGCCACCGGGTTATCGGTTGATACTTCCAATAAGAACTTAGTATCCCAGATCGACAGGCTTATCATCAACGACATTGAAAAGTCCTATAAAGATAGCGAACTTCACCGTGCCTATCTTGAGATGATCAGCAATACTTCCCTTTTGAGTCAAAGGAAGTTAAGATTGTTTTTGCAGGAGGCTATTGCCAAAGATGTTAAGCGCTCTTTCGAGAGGGTCGCTTCCAAACCATCTTTGGCGGTCACAGACTCCATAATAACAAGCGTGCCGCAGGGGCGATTAAATAAATTGTTGTCACAAGAACGCAAAGTCAAGACCCTAAAAGAGTCCCTGGACGCTCAATCGCTTAAGGCAGAAAAAGAATTACAGGTCAGTCGTGCCCGCGAAGCGGACGCTGTGTCTAAAATAGAAATTTCCAATCAAATTGTTTCGCGCCTTCAGGCTGACAATGATAACCTAGCGGGAGGCATAGCAGAGCGGGATACGGTAATTGCAAAAACCAAAGAGGCAATGGCTAAAGTCAGAT
>ERZ807291.8711-NODE-8711-length-11214-cov-11.743167_pt1 | contig 11214 bp, 14 predicted proteins | sample MGYA00521257_ERZ807291 | MGnify/ENA primary metagenome ERZ807291 (study PRJEB31413, sample SAMN03169783) | marine metagenome | biome: Marine; feature: Water; material: Subsurface seawater | place: North Sea | collected 2011-04-28 | depth 1 m m ...
ATTTGTGGAGTGTGTTTAATCTCGTACAAGAGCGTGTAGTTACAGGAGATTTTGAATATGTTTCCGGTGCTAAAATGCGTAAAGCTCGTGAGATTAAGAACTTTAAGCAGGATTTGAAAGTAAACCAAGAGCTCTTTGAGGTAGCGAAAGAATTCGCAGCATAAGAGCAATGCCATGTTGATTGGAGGGGGAGGATGTTAACCTCCCCCTACTTTTAATTTAATTTTACTAAATGCCTAAAAATACAAATCCATATACAATGAAAACAAAAGATGTAGTTCAAATGATTCTATCTAAAGCTGATGATTATGAGCTAAGAAATGAAGTAAGGGCTGAAGCAATAGCGATTTTAAAGGAGAATCCTAATATAGATACTGGGTCTGCTTATTTGATGGCTGCTATAGAATGGGATGTAGCATGAAAAATTATTGGACTTATAATACTACTATAGGAGATCTTGAGATCAACTATATTTATAAATGATATGGACATTAACAAAATTTTTGGGGCATTTAATTCTGATAAAGAAGATGATGGGGTAGATATCCCAACTCCTGATTTTGTTAAAAAGATGTTAGATGAAAATCATCCTAGATATTTTATTGGGATGTTTTCTAAACTCATTAATAATAATCTTTCTTATCAAAAGGGTTTAGTTAAAATGTTTAAGGAAGCTGATCCTTCCTTTGATGTAGACGGTGTAGAAAAAGCAGGCCGTTACATGTTATTTAATAGAGCATGGGAATATGTTAATAAATTTGATCTTAATGATCCGTATTCCCAACACATATTAGAAGATATTTCTAATAAAGAAGAATCATATAAAAATTTAAAGAAGGCATTGAACACATCAATGCAGTATTTTGAGGAGCAAGAAGAATATGAAAAGTGTGCTTTTCTTAAAAAACTACTTGATTCCCCAAATCTTAATTCGTAACTTCAGTTTTAAACCACTTAAAAATGTATTTTAGACAACACATCCAAAGAAAGCTCGAAAATCTCGAAGCTAAGTTAAAGCATATTGAATTCCATAATGGAAGAGGAAATAGCCAAGAAATTAATAACGTAAAAGTAGAGTGTGAGGAATTAGTTGAGGAAATCAAGGCTACGGTAGACCGTGAACCTATGACCCCAAACGAACAAAACCGAGTATAATGCTTACAGCCGAACAAATCCAAGCTAATTGGGAAGAATTCTGCAAGAATATTACAGGTCACATTACAGGTGATAGAAAGAATAAACTTATTGAATTTTATAAAAAATATGAGGACCGCATTATGATAATGCCAGCTGCTCATAAAAAAGAATATCATAATTCATTCCCAGGAGGATATGTTGAACATGTTAATCGAGTAGTTCGATGTGCTCTTAAACAATCCAAATTATGGGAAGAAGAAGGAGCAGATATGTCTACTTTTACTAATGAAGAACTTGTTTTTTCTGCTATTAACCATGATCTTGGTAAGATGGGGAATGAGGAACATGAATCTTATATCCCTCAAACTGATAAGTGGAGGAAAGACAAGTTAGGGGAGGATTACATGTTTAATAAACAAGTTCCATTTGCTTCAGTTCCCGATCGAGGTTTATTTATGCTTCAGTCACATGGTGTCTCGTATACTTTCAATGAGATGTTAGCAATCCAAACTCATGATGGGTTATATGATGAAGCTAATAGTAAGTACCTTAAGGCATTTATGCCCGAACAAAAACCACGAACTTCTTTACCATTTATTTTACATCAGGCCGATTTAATGGCAGCTCGTATCGAATTTGAACGTGAGTGGTTACCTAAATTTAAAAATTCCGTGCCTACCCAGGCAGAAAATTTTACATTGACGAAAGAAGCTAGAAAGTCCACAAAAGATAAAGCACTTTCCCAACTTGAAAGTAAAGGTCTTAAAGATTTATTTGATAAGCTATGATAGAAACAGTAGTAATTAGTGTATTAAGTGTATTGGTTGTAGCCTTAGCGTTTACTACCATTAATCTTTTACGCAAAAATGAAAAGCAAGAAGACATATTGGCAGGATACATAACATACCTTGACCAATTTAGTAAAATTATAGAATTTTCGGATGAAAAAATGAAAAAAATTGATGAGCAAGGAATATTTAAAAGTGATGATGAAATCGGTTTTATGTATGAGCAAATCAAAGATCTCCAGAAAGTTCTATCTAATTTTAGGATAGATAAATTATGAGCACATTACCCCCTAGAAAAAGGAAGAAGAAGACAAAAAACCAATATTTTACTCAAGAAACAGAAGACGCTATTGTTAGATACAATGGCTCTTCTGATCCCGAAGAAAGGAGTGAAATTTATCGTACAGGTATCCATTATGGGTTTTTTAAACTTACCGAAAATATAATCCATACTTTTAAATTTTATTATACCGAAGTAGATAACATTGAACATTTACAACACGAGGTAATAACATTTTTATTAAGTAAAATTCATTTATTTGATCCTACACGTGGGGCTAAGGCATTTTCATATTTTGGTACGATTGCTAAAAGATATTTAATTATACAAAATACTAAAAACTATAAAAAAAGAGTAGACAAAGCTCCAATCGAAGAACTTTACCATAATTTAGATTATTCATATGATTTAGATTATAATCCTATGGAAAAAGACGATCTTTCAGATTTTATAGACGAATATGTACAATATTGCACCGAAAATATATTTGAATTATTTCCCAAAGAAAAAGATGCTCAAGTTGCAGACGCTATATTAGAATTATTTAGAAAAAGAGAAGTATTAGACTTATTTAATAAAAAGGCTTTATATTTACTAATCAGAGAGATGATTGATGTAAAAACTCCTCATATTACTAGAGTAGCAAATCAATTAGGAGACATATTTAAAGAAAGTTTTATTTTTTACAAAGAACATGGTTACGTAAATTTTGAATAATATTTATATTTATTGTTATGGGACAATTAAATAAAAAAATATTTGGTAAGAAAAAATTTTCTGATATTTTAGAAGAAATTTATCTTAATCAGAAGAAAAAAGAAGAGCAAATTTCTACTCTTATATCTGAGTTAAAGCCTTTAATTCAAGATATTGGGGATGCTACTTTGGTTGTTCCCCTTCTTAAGGAATACTTGGAAATTTCTGTTAAGAACGATGAACAACTTATTAAAATGGCTACTATTATTCAACGAGCAGTTCAAAATGAAACTGTGGATGATGGTAATTTCGGTATGACCGAAGAAGAAAAACAGCAGTTATTAAGTGAGGTAAAAAAATTCAAAGACGATAAAAAGTAATGCCTCAGCAACTTTATGGAATTTCAGCCTTAACTCAAGGAAATAAAACTCCTTCTACACCCTTTTCTAATAAATCAAACAATTTACCATCAGTTAGAGTAACTGATATTATTTTAGATGATACTCATCCTAATTTTGAAGAATATGGTGGGTGGAATGGGATTGGTACTATTTTCTATGATGGGGTAAGTTTTCCTTTTGCTGACGCTAAAAATACAAGTAATGTAGCTATTCCTTTATATTCGAATAGTAAATTGTATCCCCTTATAAACGAAATTGTTCCTTTATTATTCCTTACTAGTTGGGATGCACAAACCAATACAGATATTAAGCAAGCTTATTATTTACCATCTATAAACATTTGGAATAGTCAACATCACAATGCTCTTCCTGACCCTACAAAACAACCTCGAGATAAATCCCAAACAGATTACCAAAATTCAGTTGATGGTTCTGAAAAAGATGTAAGAAGAGTTTATGATGATTCAACAGATATTGATTTAGGAGAGGGATTTAATGAACAAATTGATATCCATCCTTTAAAAATATTTTCAGGTGATAATATTATTGAAGGAAGATGGGGAAATTCGATTAGATTTGGAAGTAGTATATTGAATAGTGTTAATTATCCTATTACTATTATAAGAAATGGTCAACCTTCTAATATTGATAGTGAAGGATGGGTGCCTATTGCAGAAAATATAAATGAAGATAAATCCTTAATTTACCTTACAGATAATCAAAAATTAGATATAGAAGTAGCTAGTAAAATTTATAAAAGTTATAGTGAAGCTCCCGTAGCTCCTAAAGAATACCAAGAAAACCAAATTATTCTTAATTCTGGAAGATTATTATTCAATGCTAAATCTAGTGATATTTTACTAACTTCAAATAAATCTATTAACTTAAATACCCCTAACTCAGTTAATATAGATTCTAAAGAAACATATATAGCGTCTGAAAAAATATATTTAGGGGATAAAGGAGCAACAGAACCCTTACTTAAAGGGGATATAACCATAACCCAATTAAATGCTATGATTAGTATTCTAATCCAGTTTTTTACGATTTATGGAAAAGAACCATCTCCTTATAAACCTGCTTCAACCCCTTTAGCTAATAGTATAATAGGTACTTTAAATAGTGTTAAATCCACTTTGAGCAAATCAGGACAAGGTGGGGCTAAGTCAAATCGTAATTTTACTAAATAATGGCTAGTGATTTTTGTCAAATACCACCCTCAGATGATACTAAAAGTATTTTAGAAAATTTACCCCCATTACCTAGTGTAAATCAACTTGTAGATTTAATTACTAAAGAGGTAAATAATTTAAAAACTAAATATCTTACTAAAATTAACGAATTATTAAATAATTTTAAAGAGGGAACATGCCCCCCTCAATCCCAAATTGATAGAATTATTAATACTCGAAATAATATTGTTGAACAATTAGCTAAAATTCTTAATAAAGTAGATAGATTATCAAAAAGCACATCAGGAATAGAAAAGGGTGTTAGAGGTATAATAGGCACTATTAAAGGGATATCATCAGTAGCAAGGGGTCTTTCAGCATCAAGTATACTTTCATTCATCCCGATCCCCGGTACTATATCATCAGGAATATCTACTGCTTTAGCTGAAGTTGATGCTTTAAAATTTAAAGGGGATGGTGCTCAAAAATTAGTTCCTATAATAGGGGGGTTAATTTCTGCAAATGTAGCTATTAAATTATTTGCTAATATTTTAAGAGAATTAACTTGTACTATAGAAGCATTAGATGTCGTTGTATTAGCATGTTCTGAAGAGGGGGATGCAGAAGACATTGAAAAAGTTAAGTCAAAATTAATCCCAATATCTCCCGAAATTATAAGTTTTATTGAACAAAGTGTAGCAGAAGAAGAACAAAGTCTAATAGACACTGCTTATAATGGGTTTATTTTTAAAATAGAAGAAGTACCCTTTTCTCCTACAGTTAATAGAAGAAGAGCCCTTGCACAAAATCAAGATGGGATTACTTTATTACAGACTGAGTTATCATTTACTACTACTCCTAGTATTTTAATACAAGAATTAAAATTAGTAATAGATAAAGATAATTTAAGAGCAGATTAATTTTATATTTATAAATAATGAAAACACAAGCATTAAAATCTTTAATTAAAGAGGCCGTTAAAGAAGCCATACAAGAAGAATTGAAAGAAGTATTATTAGAAGCAGTAAAAGCTCCTAAACAAACCTTTGTTGAGCAATCTCCTCAACCCCAATTTTCTTCTCCAACTAAATCTACTCAAGTTAATGAAGATAAAAGAGCTAAATATGCTAACATTTTAGGAGAAACAGCAAAACAACTCACTAGTCAGGACATAAATAAATTTAATCCTCAAGGTACTATGCCCGGGGGAGATTTACCTCAAGGTGAGTTAGGAATGGATCAAATAATGGGTTTAATGAATTCTAAATAATGGCTATAAAGCAAACCAACTTATTTCCTATAGATCTACAACCCAGGAATGCGGTTGGGGTTGCTTTCCCTTTTTCAAATTTTGCGGTAAGTGGTTCAACTCCTTTTAAGTTAAATTATACTACTAGAGATCAAATTAAATCAAATATGGTAGTATATTTTTCTACTAATAAAGGAGAACGTCCTTTAAACCCTAATTATGGTGGGGGTTTAAAAAATATATTATTTGAACAACTTTCTTCTAATACAGTAGATGATGTTGAAAAAATAATAAAAGACGAACTAGCTTTTCAATTCCCTGAGGTTGAATTGAAGTCTCTCCAAGTTTTAGAAGATCCAGACTCATATACCTTAACAATAGTTATGTCATATACTGTATTTAATAATGAAGAAGATACATTAGAAATAAATTTTAATGCGTAATGGCCGATATTAAACAAAATAGAGACATAAAATATATTAATAGGGATTTTAATACTTTAAAAAATGCTTTAGTAGAGTATTCTAAAACTTATTATCCTACTACATACAACGATTTTGGCCCTAACTCTCCTGGGTCGTTGTTTATGGATATGTCTGCCTATGTAGGTGATGTGTTATCTTTTTATTTAGATAATCAAATTCAAGAGACTTTCTTACAATATGCCCGTCAAGAACCTAATTTATATGAATTAGCCTATATGATGGGGTATACCCCTAAAGCAACTGGGGTAGCTGTGGTTGATGTTGACGTATACCAACAAGTTCCTGCTATTTTAGTAGGTGGTGATTATTTTCCTGATTATAGTTATACTTTATTGTTTTCTGAGAATTCTTCGTTAAATTCAACATTTGATTCTACGGTAAATTTTTTAATACAAGATTCAATTGACTTTTCTTTTTCTTCATCATTAGATCCTACCGAAGTTTCTATTTATTCAACTAGTGGTATTGCAGTTGAAAGATTTTTATTAAAAAAGACAAGAAAAGCTATATCTTCTACTATTAAAACTACTACGTTTACTTTTAGTGATGTTGAAAGATATCCTACAGTTACTATAAATGATACTAATATAGTAGGAATATTAGATATTGTAGATAGTGATGGTAATATTTGGTATGAAGTTCCTTATTTGTCCCAAGAAACTATATTTGATCCTATCAAAAATAAAAATCCATTTAGTTCTGATCCTAATACACAAGAAGATATAAATGAAGTACCCTATGTATTGAATTTAAAAAAGGTACCAAGAAGGTTTGTTACTAGGTTTAAATCTAAAACACAATTAGATGTACAATTTGGAGCAGGAACCAATCAAAATAATATAGATGAAGTTATAATACCTAATCCTGATAACGTAGGAATTGGATTACCTAATAGTATTAATAAGTTAAAAACAGCATTTAATCCTGCTAATTTTTTATATAGTGGAACTTATGGTATTGCTCCTTCTAATACTACTCTTACTGTAAGATATTTAGTAGGTGGAGGAGTTAATGCAAATGTAGAATCCGATACTATTAATAATGTACGAGCTGCAACTATAAAATTCCAAAACGATTCTTTAACAGGAACTTTAGCCCAAAGTATATCTGATTCAGTATTAATTAATAACCCTAAATCAGCAACAGGGGGAGATGATGGAGATAGTATAGAAGAAATTAGAAATAATACCCTAGGGAATTTTGGAACTCAGCTAAGAACTGTTACCCAAGAGGATTATTTAGTTAGGACATTAAGTTTACCTTCACAATTTGGTACTATAGCAAAAGCATATGTAGAACCCGAAAAATTGGAAAACCTCCAACCAGGTGAATCTCAATCAGTATTAGATTTATATGTTTTAAGTTATAATGCTAATAAACAATTAACAACTGCTTCAACTTCTTTAAAAAAGAATTTATCAACTTATCTTTCTCAATATAGAACAATTAATGATTCTATTAAAATTAAAAATGGGTTTATTATTAATATTGGAGTTGATTTTGACCTATTAATATTTCCTAATTATAATAGTAACGAAGTAGTTACTCGTTGCATTCAAGCTTTACAAAATTATTTTAATATTGATAATCAACAAATCAATCAACCTATTTTATTACGAGAATTATATATTCTTTTAGATAAAGTTGAAGGAGTCCAAACTGTAAATGATGTAACTATTACTAATAAAGTAGGAACAGTAAACGGTTATTCACAATATGCTTATGACATCCCAGGAGCTACACGTAATAGAGTTATTTATCCTTCAATAGATCCTTCTATTTTTGAAGTTAAATATCTAAATACCGACATTAGAGGTAGAGCAACAATATTATAAAAATGGCAGTATATAAAATATTCCCCACTAAAGATGCTACAATCTATTCTAGATATCCTGTTAAAAATACAGGATTAGATTCTATTATAGAAGCTACTGCTGATTTTTCTACAGGAACGGCTCATGCCAGTAGATACTTAGTTCAATTTTCTCAAGACGAAATTGATTCTATTATAGATAATAAAATTGGAACTGCCTCTTTTCAAGTAAACTTAAAAAATTTTGTTGCTGATATAAAAAATCTTAATACAGATACTACATTAGAAGTATACTCAGTATCGGGCTCATGGAATATGGGGACTGGGAGATTTATTGATAGCCCTGAAACTGATAATGGGGTTAGTTGGGTTTATAAAACTTATTCAGGTTCAGGAGAATGGACTACTACAGGGTTTGAAGCTTATTCTACAGGCTCATATGGTAGTATAGCAGGTGGAGGTACTTGGTATACAGGCTCAGCTTTAGGATTAAATGTAACCCAATCTCAAGTTTACAATTATACTAGCAATAAAGATTTAAATATAAATGTAACTAATACTATTCAAACCTGGTATAGTGCTTCTAATAGTTTAGGTGGATTTACTAATGATGGGTTTATTATTAAACAATCTAATTCAGATGAATTTGTAGCAAGTTTATATAAGCAAGCTAAACTTCAATTTTATTCAGTTGATACTAATACTATATATCCTCCTGAACTCCAGTTTCAATGGGATGATTTTTTATATTCTACTTCTTCAACAATCCCCGTAATTAATACTACCCAAATGGTAGCATCATTAGATAATAACCCGGGAGTATTTAGAAGAAGTGAAATACATAAATTTAAAATTAACGTCCGCCCCGAATTCCCAATTAGAACATACCAAACCGCTTCTTTATATACTCCTTCAAACTACCTCCCAAAAACTTCGTATTATGCCATTAAGGATTTAAGTACTAATGAATATATTTTTAATTTTAATGACACTTATACTAAAATAAGTGCTGATGAATCAAATAGTTATTTTACAATATACATGAATGGGTTGGAACCTGAAAGATACTACCAGATATTATTAAAAGTAGTATTAAACGGAGAAACTACTATATTAAATAATAATTATTACTTTAAAATAATTAATGGATGAGTCAAAGAATTGATTTAAATAGAAAAGTTTATAATAAAAGTGATTATCAAAAAACTATTGATACTTCTTTTAATGAACTCTTACCTCCTGTAATTGTTGAAGAAGAAGATACTATAACTGTGGAACAATTTTTTAATTATTATAATCAATTATTTTTTGATATCCCCAAAACAGGTATAAATTCTCATAATACCCTTATACAAGAAAGCACAGAATATGTGGGAGATGAGCAAACTAATGATGAATTGGATGCTTTATACCAAGAAATAAACGAGTTAAGAGAACAATTATTAGAACTTCAAGGAGGTACATTAAGTGCCTTAGAAGGATTGAACAATACTTCAGAAGAATCAAACAATGGCTGAGGTAACAATAAATAAAATCAACACTAATTACTCAGAGGATTATACTGAAAAAGATTTAAAATTAATTCCTTCGTTTGATGTAATTTCTCAATTTACTCCTGAAACAGATGAAGTTGAGTTTTCAATATATAATGAACAAGGGTTATTAGAATCTATTAATTATGATTATAAAGATTATACTGTTACCTTTGACTATAATACCCAACAAAATTCAGTCTCAACAGTAAATGTAGATACTGAAGAAGATGTTATTAAAGCAGGATATGAACAGGGTAGTTACTCTGTTACTTACAACTTTTTTAGAAACCAAATATCTTCTTCCCAATCTAATCCTTTTTATATAAAGCAAATTTCTTCAGATAGAACTGAAATAAGGATTGCTAATAATAATATTGGGAGCAATGAATTAGATAGGTTAGTAACAGAATTTAAATCAGAATTAAGCTCCTCAGCTTATTTTGAAGATTTCCAATTAAATTTTGGGAATAACAATATTTTTATTGCTAACAACATCCTTATTGATTCTAGTAATGAAGCGCAATATACAGTTTTAATTAAACTATATGAACCTTTAGAGGGGCAGTTTACTATTAAAGATACTTTATGGGTAACACTTCAAACTGCAGAGGAAGTTTCTTATCAAGTTAGTTTTTTACCTAAAGTAGTACCTCCTCCTTCTCCTAAATCTCTTAAAGGTCCTAACTTTAATATTCAACTTAAAGATTTAGAAAACAATTCTACTACCTATCAAAATTTAAACACTTTAACCTCAGTATCTTTAACTTCTTCATATAATCAGCTACAAGGAATTTTAGCAGAAAAAGGAATTACAGTTAATATAGATTATAGTGACTTTAATGAATTTGTCTATTTTTCATCAGCAGAAGAAAGAGTAAAGAACTTTTATTATAAAGTAAAATTAATTGAAACTTATCAAAATGAAATTAATACTTTAACAAGTGGTTTTACAGATACAACAATTTCTTCTAGTGTTGTCTTATTCGAAAAACAAATTAAAGAAATAATAAAAAACCTTGATGGGTATGAAAAATACCAATATTACTCATCAGGTTCTTTAGATATATACCCTAAAACTAACTTAACTGCTCCTTATAACTTAGCAGGAACAGGAAGTATCGCTGCTTTAGCTTGGCTAACAGATCAAGCTACTAATTCAGGTTCTAATTATGATCTAGAAAATCCTGATAGACTAGTAAATTTATTACCTTCTTTTGTAAAAGATAATACTACTAATGCTCCCTTTTTCTTATTCATGGATATGGTAGGGCAACACTTTGATAATATTTGGACTTATACTAAAGATGTAGCTAATAGATTTGATGCTGATAATAGATTAAATTATGGTATTTCTAAAGATATAGTAGCAGATGCTATTAGAAGTATGGGAGTTAATTTATATCAAAATAATTTTTCATCAGACGATTTATACTCAGCATTAATAGGAATAAATGCTTCAGGTAGTTTATTACCTCCTACTGGTTCCGAAGTAATAGAAACATATGTTACTGCATCTTCTAGTGTAACTAAATTAGATGATGTAAATAAAGAAATTTATAAACGTATTTACCACAACTTACCTTATTTACTTAAGAAAAAAGGCACTGTTGAAGGTTTAAGAGCATTAATTAATACTTATGGTATTCCTGATACAATTT